>JAAUYH010048320.1_pt1 | contig 13790 bp, 9 predicted proteins | sample 7278061 | NCBI WGS metagenome assembly JAAUYH01 (sample SAMN14350203, study PRJNA611818) | marine sediment metagenome | isolation source: surface marine sediment (0.6m) | place: French Polynesia: Moorea | collected 2018-08
GACTGCGATGAAAGGGCCCGATTGAGGGACTGATTCTGCTCCGTAAACTTTACCTCGAAAGTAAGTGCGAAACATCGGATTGACTACCGACCATTTAAATAAGCGATACAGTATTAAACTGCTGATTGGTTCTCGATCTTGATGTGCCACGAATCATATTTTCCTTATTTGGATACCGATCGAAGGTTAGAGGGCGGGATTTATCAGCCGGAGGCTGAAGGCAACTTTGGGGTTTAATCCCCCAACCTCTGCAAGGTTTTCCCCAATTGGATCGAGATTTAACTCCACCCAATTTTACTGTTGCCTGTTCCCTTTTAATCACTTTAAAACTAATTAGTTAAATAAATTTAAGCGATGTTTTTCCCGTTGTTGCCTCTCCCTCTGCTGGGGCGATCGGTCTTGTTTTATAATTGAGCGACTGGCTCGACGATGCGATCGAGGTTAACGGCTTCGATCTCGCGACAAGTTCTTTTGAGCAAACCAGTTAATACTTTACCCGGGCCGATTTCTACGACTCTAGAGATGCCTATTTCGGGAAATTGAAGCATGGTTTCGCGCCATCGCACCGAACCAGTCATTTGTTTGACCAATCTTTGTTGAATAAGCTCTGGATCGGTGGTTGGAGATGGTTCTACGTTACAGATTATGGGAATTTTAGCCGCAGAGAAATTAACAGATTCTAACTGTTGGCCATATTCTGCTGCGGCTGAGTCCATCATTTTGGAGTGGAAAGCCCCAGATACTTTGAGGGTAACGGCTCTTTTGGCTTTGACTGTGGCTACTATTTCGTCTACTGCTGCGGGAGTGCCGGAAATAACAACTTGTGCCGCACTGTTATCGTTGGCAATGGTTACGTCTGGATTTTTGTCAATAGCGGCTTCTAATTCTTGGCGATCGAACTTCATCATGGCAACCATTTTGCCCCCTGCTGCTTCGTGCATTAGTTCGGCACGACGTTTGACTAAGCGCAATCCAGTTTCAAAGTCAAATACTCCAGCAGCGTAGAGGGCGACGTATTCGCCTAAACTGTGACCTGCAACTAAATCTGGCTTTTCTCCCCGTGCTAATAGGGAATCGGCCATAATCGATTCGATAACGTAAAGACAGGGCTGAGTGTAGAGGGTGTTAGATAATCTGGCTTCGTCTGTTTGGGAAATTTCGATTACCGACCAACCTAAGATTTGCTCGGCTAAGTTTAATTTATTTTTTGCTGCGGGCAAATCTTTGAGATCTGCACCCATACCGACTGTTTGCGAACCTTGTCCGGGAAATACCCATGCTGTTTTGGTCATTATTTTAATTTCTTTTTTCTTTTGTTCTGAGATTTTATCTGAATTTGGCTCGAATAATTATTTGATTAAAGAATTTGGAGGTTAAAGTTTTTCAAGTCCCAACTACTGAATCGAGCAAAATTCTGTTAATTTAAACTTTACTTGACAAAGATATATCCAAAAACTTTTGATTCTGAATTAGCCCCATTTAAAAATAGCTGCACCCCAAGTCAGGCCGGCACCGAAGCCAGAAGTAGCGATTAAATCTCCTGGTTTAATGCGATCGCTTGCGATCGCTTCGTGAAGGGCGATCGGGATTGAGGCGGCCGAAGTATTACCGTAGCTTGCCACGTTACTAATTACTTTTTCTGGAGGAATTTTCAAGCGATCGGCTACGGAATTCATAATTCTTTGATTGGCTTGATGTAAAATCAACCAGTCGATTTGTTCTGGAGTGCGATCGGCTCTAAAGAGTGCTTTTTCAATCACTTCCGGTACTTTAGCAACGGCGAAACGATAAACTTCGCGACCTTTCATAAAAATTGGTTGATAAGTTCCTTTAGCGATCGAGACTGTTTCGCTGAGGGCTGCGGATTGACCTGAAAAAGGCAAGTTGAGACAATCATTTTGCGCTCCATTGCTGCAAATTTCAAATCCCAAGAGGCGATCGCTATCTTTGCTCGCTTGACAGACTACTGCTCCCGCGCCGTCGCCGAACAAAACGCAGGTACGCCGATCCGACCAATCGAGCCAGCGAGAAAGGATATCTGCGCCGATGACGAGGACGTTTTGATAAGTTCCAGTGCGAATAAATTGAGCGGCATTGACTAGGGCAAAAACAAATCCTGAACAAGCGGCGGTTAAATCGAAGGCAACCGCTCTAGTTGCACCGAGCAAATATTGAATTTTGCTCGCACTTCCAAACAGGTCGTCGGGAGTAGAAGTAGCTAAAATAATCAGATCGATTTCAGCCGCAGTAATTCCCGCATTGGCGATCGCTTGTTTGCCTGCTGCTGTGGCCAGTTCGCATAATGTCACTTCTGGGGATGCGATGTGTCTGGTTTTAATTCCGGTTCTAGAGGAGATCCATTCGTCGTTGGTATCGACAATTTTCGAGAGATCGTCGTTGCTCAGTAATGTTTCTGGTGTGGCTGCACCGCTTCCCGTAAAAGTAATTCCCCTTTGTGATGTGTCTAACACTTTTCTCCCTTGCTTGCTTTGTTAATAGTTTTATCTCGCTTGGTTTGAAGTCAAAAGTTTTCAGTTTCATCTCGAGCGAGTAGCAAGTACGATCTGCGAGAAAGCGTTATGATTTTTTGACTCGATCTTTGCTTGACGGTGCAATTTTATTGAAAAAAAATCTATTTACTCTGGTTATTTTCTAAAACAGTTAGCCACTCGAATACTTGTTACTTGCTATTGATGTTTTTGACTTTTCTTGGAGCGAGAGGGCCGAGAAGTTCCGAGAAACTCCCTCGAACCTATTTCGCTGTTTTTAAACTATTTAATTTATTTATCTCCTGTTGAGGTTGAAGCCGTTTCGGGACTGCTTGGCGGACGACTGTTATGTTCGTCGTTGTAGGTTTGAATGCGTTCGAGAACTTTGTTATCGACTGCTTCTTTTGCTAAACGAATCGCATTAAAGATCGAAGGTGCTTCGGAACTACCGTGACTGATAATACATACTCCTGCTACGCCTAAGAGTAATGCACCGCCATGTTCTGCGCGATCTACTCTTTCTTTAATTCTTTGCAGGTTAGGATAGAGTATTGCCGAGCCTAATTTTCCTCTGACACCGCGAGGTAATTCTTCTTTAAGTATTTGTAAAAGAACGTCTCCAACTGCTTCGGCAAATTTAAGCAGTACGTTGCCGGTAAATCCATCGCAAACGATTACGTCGAAGTTCCCAGAAAGTACGTCTTTACCTTCAGCATTTCCTACAAATGGAATTTCTGTGTTTTCTTGAAGGAGTTGGTGAGTTTTTACAGCTAGCTCGTTACCTTTAGATGATTCTTCGCCAATGTTGAGCAGCCCGATTTTGGGTTCGCTCACGTCCATAACATATTTACTATAAATCGTGCCCATCAAAGCGAATTGCTCTAAATATTTGGGACGACTGTCTACGTTAGCTCCGACATCGAGAACGATCACCGATTTTCCGGCTACTTTGGTGGGAAATACCGCACCGATAGCGGGGCGATCGATTCCTCGCAAACGACCCAAACCGAAAGATGCTGCTACCATTGCCGCACCGGAGTGTCCCGCAGAAACTACTGCATCGGCTTCTTTGCTTTTGACTAATTTCATCGCAACGTTAATCGAAGCTTTGCGTTTGCCTCGAATGGCGGCGATCGATTCGTCATCCATGGTTACAGCTTCTTCAGCTTTAACTATTTTGATTAAATCGGAGTTTTTATGTTGTTGGAGACAAGATTCAATTGCGTCGGGATCTCCGACCAAGATAATTTCTGCGTTAAGCTCTTCGGCAGCTCTGATAGCTCCGAGAACGATTTCATCGGGAGCGTGGTCGCCCCCCATAGCGTCTACTGCAATTCTTGCGCGAGTCATTCCATTGTTATAGATAGAATTCATAGAAGCGTTCAAAATCTTAGCTGCCTGGGGCATTTGTTTGGTTTACTATTCTCGTAAGTGGAGCGATCGCAAACTATTTTTCGTAGTTATTTTAATTTGGTTAACTACTGTTAGTAGCTTCGCTAGCAAAAATTATTTTTTATGAATCAATAAATATTTTACCGGATGAGGTGTAATTATCTCGATCTTTATTGCTTTTACTTGACTTATCTCGTCTAAATCGGTACTATCTGCATCATTAGTAAAGGGCGTACCGGCTCAAATAGCCAAAACAAATATATTTATTAGGCTTCTTGCAAAAGTAACTGTCGCTATAGCAGGCAAGAGCTAAGAGCCGGAGCAAGCAGATAATTAAATTCAAATCCATTTCTGTTCTCTATTGCCAGAATCGTCCGAGCATTCTCTTGTTTCAGTTTAAACTCAATCTTGAAAAGAGTGCTATTGGTCACTACAAGAACCAGGAATACTGGATTTTTTACACTCGTAGTTAATTATTATTCGTCTATTGTTATTTGTCCCAAAAGGGTTGGATCGATCGCAAGTAAAATAGGAGACTTCGATGTTAGAGCTTTTTGCTTTTCTTTGGTTGCAGCAAAATAGATCCGGGTTAGAATCTTTAGAACCACTTTCCTGGCATCAAGCACAAGTTTTTGTTTCACCTTCAGAAACTGACGATCGCGCTGAGAAGATCGTTGGCGAATATGTTAATAATTTGGCAGCTCGGGGTTTGAGAAGCGATCGCCAAGGGGTTTGGTTTCAATCAGATCGCACCTCTTTTGGTCACCGGGGTACTAGTCCTCTGGCTGCGGCTTCTCTGACTAAAATTGCCACGACTTTGGCTGCTTTGCAAACCTGGGGTCATTCCCATCAATTTGAAACTTTAGTTTATGCTACTGGAAAAGTTAAAAATGGTGTCTTGCAAGGGGATTTAATCGTTCGCGGTAGTGGCGATCCTTTATTTGTTTGGGAAGAGGCGATCGCTTTAGCTAATCAAATCGAACGCTCTGGTATTCGTCGGGTTGAGGGCAATTTAATCGTAGTCGATGATTTTTACATGAATTTTCAGTCGGATCGGGGGGTGAGTGCTAAATTACTCCGAGCGGGCTTAAATTCGAGTCTCTGGCCTCAATCGGCGCGGGATGCTCATTCTAATCTGCCTCAAGGTACTAACGAGCCTAATTTAGCGATTTCTGGCTCGGTTTTGAGAGCTAATCATCTTCCCAGCGATCGCCGGCTTTTAGTGCGTCATTTGTCTTTACCTTTATCTGAAATTCTCAGACAAATGAATATCTACAGCAATAATTATATGGCTCAAATGCTGACTGATTCTGTGGGTGGCGGTAAAGTTGTCGCTAAAATAGCTCTCGATGCGGCTAAAGTTCCTCATGGCGAGATTAATTTAATTAACGGTTCTGGCCTGGGGGTTGACAATCGTATTTCTCCCCGTGCGGTTTCTGCGATGTTAATGGCGATCGAGGCTCGATTGAAGTCAGAATCTATTAGTGTGGCGGATTTGTTTCCGGTTGCAGGACGCGATCGCAAAGGTACTTTAAAAAATCGCTCTATTCCTGAAGGTACTGCGGTTAAAACTGGTAGTTTGTCTGGAGTGAGTGCTTTAGCTGGGGTTATTCCGACTAAGAAAAAGGGTTTAGTTTGGTTTGCGATTATCAATCACGGTAACAAAGATCTCGATATTTTCCGCGCCGAACAAGATCGATTGTTACGCAGTTTATCGAAACACTGGCAAGTTATCCCCAGTTCTAATTATTCTCAAACTAGCTTTTTTGGCGATCCGAGTCGGAATATTATTGAGTAGGGAGTAGTTATTAGGGTCTAGGGTTAGTGGCGTGTATATGTAAGTGGGAAGTAGTTAGTAGTTAATAGGGCGTGGATAAATAATAAATTAACAACCAACAACCAACAACTAACGACCAACAACATCCCAACTCAATCAAGGATAAATATTCGTAACGGTAGGTTGGTTTGTATTTCCGGTGACGACAATTCGATTGTTAGTTAATTTACCGACTGCTTTACTTCCTCTGACCTGAAATTCTGGGTCTAATTGTTGATAGAAAACATTGCCCTGTCCTTCGACCAATTCTTCGGAAATTTTCCAAACTAAGCGATCGGAATATAGTTGAGAGCGATCGAGATTGTTAATTCCGCTAGTATTGCCTTCTAAAGTGGCGATTTCTTTTTTTAAATCCACTTCTCCGCGATCGCCTGTAATTGTAATTTGCTTTGTGGTGTGAATTACAGTTACGGGTACTAAGGATTTAACTGTTTGTTTTTCGTAATTCCAAGTAGCAGTATCGCTGGTTATATTAACAGGAGGTTCGCTGTATTTGAGAGTAGCGTTTTTTGCTAATGTGGCGGTATTTGCTTCGAGATCTACCGTAATTAGATCTCCTGCAACGCGTTCGCTAATTTTTTCTGCTTGATAGCGATATATTTCCGGTCTGAAATTGGGGGATTGTTTTTGAGGTGGTAAAGAAGCGATCGCTTTTTTTTGTAAAAGATCCCAAGATACGTATTCTGCTTTCATTTTTAGGGTAGGATCTGCCATTACTGCGACGATTTCCCCTTCTAATTCTAAAATTTGTTTGTTGCTGCGGTAACGTCCTTTATTCGCCCAGACGTTCATTTTCGGATGAGTTCCGGTGATATTTTCCTCGATAATTAACAGTTCTTGTCCAGGATACCAAGTTCCCGAACTGGCTTGAATTACTGCTTCGTTGCGGGTATCTACGGCTAAAATGTCGTTTTTTAAATATATTTCTGCTCCGTTTTTGTGGATTTCGCCTTTTTCTGCTTTTAAACGTAAAATAACTTCACCATCTTTGAGCAGATTTCCTGTTATTTTATCGAGATAGGCGATTTGGCGATCTGGACTGTAAACGGTACGGGCTGATTTGATTTTCCAAAGCACTTCTCCTGAAGAATTCGATTGTTCTAAAACCGCATTATCTAAGGTTAAAAGGTCTCGAGTTGGTTCGATTTCTTCCTCGATCGGTTCTTTAATTCCACAACCGAAAAAAAAGAATAAAAAGCTCAATAATAATCCTTTCATTATCGAGCTAAACCAAACTCTATTAGTGCTTGCTTTGTGCCACCAATTTTTAAGTTGTTTGTTCTTCATCTAATAATCTAAAACTAGGAAAAGTAGGATAGGTATCGCCAGATCTGCCTGATTTTTGAATATCTTCTTTTATTTGATCTAAATCAATATAGCGATCGGCAACATTGATTAAACTATCGCTAGTCATCGATCGCAAACTAACTACTTCTACCCTAGCTCCGCGATAACTTACTGCATCTACAGCATAAGCTAAATCGCCGTCGCCGCTAACTAAAACTGCGGTGTCGTAAGCTCCTACTAATGCCATTAAATCTACGGCAATTTCTACGTCTAAATTAGCTTTTTTAGATCCGTCCGGTAATTGAACTAAGTCTTTGGCTATAACTCTGTATCCGTTGCGACGCATCCAAAGCAAAAAACCTTGTTGTTTTTCGTTAGTTGGATCTACTCCAGTGTAGAAGAAGGCCCGCAGCAATCTCGAGCCTCCGGTAAGACGATAAAGTAGTTTAGTGTAATCAATTTCTACACCTAGTTGTAGTGCCGCGTAGAACAAATTTGAACCGTCAATGAAAATTGCGACTCTACCGCGATTTTCTAATACTTGTTCTGAACTGAATACCGGATCGCTTTCAAATCGATCGAACATTTTTTTTATGCCTCGTTTATTATTAAAAAAATAGTCTCCTATTATCTATTTACCCTCATATTCGATTTATCCCTCATTTATTACTCATTTATTTTTTATTTATTGCTCCTCAAATTTATAAAAATTATTCTGTAATCTCTTCAGGGAGTTCTAATCTGGAGAAAATAGGTTTAGATTTTCCTAAGTTTTGATTTGCTGGTAATTTACCCCATTGAGAGTGCTGCTGGTAAACACTGGCGCAATCGCCCTTAGTAAAGTCGTTAAAGTCGATCCCAAACCCTAGTTGTTGGTAGATATCGTTGCTGAGATCGGGCACGATCGGCGATAGTAAGTAGGCTGAGAGTCTGATCGATTCGCTGACTGAGTACAAGACTGTTTCTACTTCTGTTTGTTTTTTTTGTTTGTATAAACTCCAAGGGGCACTGTCGTCAATAAATTTGTTGCTGGCACGAATTAGGGCAAAAACTGCTTCGCAGGCGAGATCGAATCTTAAATTATCGTAAGCTGCGGCGGCGCGATCGCCTAATTCGGAACCGATTGTTTTGAGGGGGTTGTCTTGGGGTACTTCTGCTGCTGTCATTTTGGGCAGCGAACCTTGACAGTATTTCTTGATCATGCCTAAAGTCCGATTCAGCAAGTTACCCAAGTCGTTGGCGAGATCGGCGTTTAAAACGTTGATAAAACGGGTTTCTCGAAAATCTCCGTCCCTGCCAAATTCGATTTCTTTGATAAAGTAATAGCGCACGGCATCTGCACTGTAGCGATCGACTAGATCGAAGGGATCGATTGTATTGCCGAGACTTTTACCCATTTTTTGTCCGTCTTTAGTCAGAAAACCGTGACCGAAGATTTTTTCAGGTAAGGGTAATTCTGCTGACATTAACATCGCTGGCCAGTAGATGGCATGAAAGCGTAAAATATCTTTGCCAACGAGATGAACGTTTACCGGCCACCATTTTGATAAAGCGTTTTCTAGGTTTGGTTCTTGTTCTGGCTCTAGTAAGGCGGTAACGTATCCTAAGAGGGCATCAAACCAGACGTAAATAGTATGTGTGGGATCTTCGGGAATCCCAAAGCCCCATTCTAAATTAACTCGTGAAATTGAGAAGTCTTTTAAACCGCTTTTAACGAAATTCAAAACTTCATTGCGGCGGGTTTCTGGTTGAATGAAATTAGGATTTTTGGCATAGAGATCTTCAATTTGTTGCTGATATTTAGAAAGACGAAAAAAGTAATTTTCTTCGTCCCTCCATTCTGCTTTTTTGTTAGTATGTATCAGACAAAACTTATCTTCGTTTAGTTCTCTTTCTTCTTTAAATTCTTCGCAGCTAACACAGTACCAACCTTGCTGGCGATCGAGATAAATATCCTGTTTCGCTTGCACTCTAGCAAAAAATTCTTTGACTATTTTTTCGTGATTTGTTGCTGTGGTACGGATAAATCTGTCATATTGTATGTTTAATTTTTGCCAGAGATCTGTGAAAGTCGATGCGGTTCGATCGCAATGTAATTGCGGATCTATATTTTTACTTTCTGCGGTTCTTTGAATTTTTTGCCCGTGTTCGTCAGTCCCAGTTATTAATAAGACTTCCAATCCTTGCAGTTTTTTAAAGCGAGCGATAACATCGGCTGCTATGGTGGTGTAAGCACTGCCTATATGGGGTTTGTCGTTAACATAATAAAGGGGTGTAGTTAAGCTGAATTTTAGGTTGTTGTCTTTATTTTCTATCATCTAACTTAATGAAAACGATCGCAGTCGATCGCTGTTGTTTGATTTTTTTAAACTCTGGCTTTGATTTATTATTTTAATTGTTATTTGCTATTTTTTTAGTTGGTTTTTCAGAACGTTTCGGATATATTAAAGCAACGTTACTTTCTCATAAATAAAATAAATAATTGCGTGGAAACATGAAATAATTTAAAGCTCATTTACGCTTTAAATTATTTATGTCTGGATATCCTGTTAAACCGTTGAATCAGACAAAGGCGATCGGCAAAAGTTTCCCACAATTGTAGGATTCTTTTGAAATGGCTTCGCACTCTTGAGGAACCCAAACAATCGCGCCTGCTTTTCCTGCCATAATTATAGGGGCGAAATGCTTTGGCTGAGATAATTCATGATTATGTTTAAGGTCACCGTTACACCACCTGCTTGGTGCGCCCGACATATCTGAATCGAGAATCCTCGATTCAGATATGGCGCATCCGCTTTTAAGAGCGTGCCTGCGCTCTGCGGCGTTCCCCAAAAATGGTTTTTGAGAGGGTTTATTGATTGCTTTTCTGGTTGAGGGTTCGATTTATCACGCTTTATATTAGAAAGTATAAATTGCCCCAAAATATAATGACACGATTTGAAAACAAACTCAATTTTTTGAGATCGCAAGCAGTTGGTTACCACCGCTCGCTATTTATCTACTTGCCAGGAATGGATGGTAGTGGGAGAATGCTTTACGTGCAACAAGAGCAGCTTGAAACTAGCTTTGACATTCGCGCTTTAGCAATTTCTCCGCGAGATCTCAGCAATTGGGATTTGCTGTGCGATCGCCTCATCGCGGCAATTAAAAAAGAACTAAAACAAAGATCTGATTGTTGCGTTTATTTGTGCGGCGAATCTTTTGGGGGCTGTTTGGCTTTAAAAATAGCGACTAGATCGCCAGAATTATTCAAGCGGATTATTTTGATCAACCCAGCTTCTTGTTTTAATCGATTACCTTTACTAAATTGGGGTAGTAATATCATCGATTTGTTGCCAGATTCAATTTATCGAGAATGTACTTCGGTTTTACTGCCTTTTTTAACGGCTTCAGATCGGGTAAATCTCAAAGATAGAGAAGCTTTAGAAATAGCAATTAAGTCCGTACCTTCAAAAACTGCTGCTTGGCGTTTATCTTTGCTGAGAAATTTTACTTTAGGCAATCGCTCGTTACAACGCTTAAGACAACCAGTTTTGATTTTAGCTAGCGCGCAAGACCGACTTTTACCTTCAGTAGAAGAAGCAAGACGTTTAGTTAGCGTCCTTCCTCGCGCTCAGATGGTAATTTTGCCAGAAAGCGGTCATGTTTGTTTGTTAGAAAAAGAGATTAATCTTTACGAGATTATTAAAAGAGAACATTTACTCGAAAAAGATTTGTGTTTGAAAAATTGTTGAAATATATTGCGCTAAAATACGAAACTTAGATGCGATCGAGAGCCAAGAATTTATTGAAAGGGAAATTTAAGCTCCGATTTAGAAAAATAGCGGCGATCGCGAATTAATAGTTCGGTTCTACTCTTAAGGGATAATAACTACAAAAGTTAGGATTTACTTAGTAAGAGGAATCTTATACTTACTACAAAGATAAGTATGAATGATGTATTTATTATTTTTTGATGGGGGTTGAAAGTTGTGCCACAATGCTTGTTACAAAGCTTAAGCGATCTTTTCATTATTGATGAAGAAAATTTGAACGATGATTTGTTTTCCTCGGAATTGGAAAGCGATCGCAATTCAAATCTTTCAAGAACTATTTTAAAAGCTCGAGGCGAATGGTTTGGTGCGATCGCCGCTCTAGAAGATTTACTATTAAATGTTATTAAAATTCCCCAAACAAAACAAAAAAAATATCGAGGATTAATCTTTTCGGGGCCGATTCCAATTTTGAGCCATCCCGAATTAGTTACCTCTTTTCAAAGCAGAATTTTTACGCCCGAATTACCAAGTCAGTTTTTTCAACTTCCTGCTTGTAAAGAAGGAGGGAGAATTACCCAGGATTGTCTGGTCGAAAGATTGCCTTTACTACCCCAAGATTCCCTAGCCAAAGAACAATTTTGTCTGGTTTTTACGGAATTTTTTAGTTTGTTAATTCTGCTTGGCAAAAATGCCGATGGAATGCCAATTTTTGAGTTTTCTTTTGAACCGCGCATCTTAGAAGCAGCTACGGAAATTTTACGCTCTCGTTGGTTGCAGGTCGATCGCGATCGCCTCAATCGACTCGAGGCTGCGATCGAAGAATTTCCCCCTGTAGTACCCGATTATCGCATTGTCAGTCATTTTAGTCGCAATCTCCTGAAAAATTTACCGGACTTAACAACGCCAAAAATCAATAAAGTTCGTAACCTACAAAGTTTAGATCCGCAAACCGAAGCAAAGCAAAAGTTAGAGAAAGTAGTTCATTTATCAGATCGCAAAGCTGAAAAGAATAAAAACGATCGCAATCTTCAAAACTCGGGTTCCGATTCTAGCGCGTCTTTACCTCCAGAAGTAGAATTTATCCAAGCTTTAACTCATGAAATTCGCACCCCCTTAACCACGATTCGCACTTTAACAAAATTATTGCTCAAACGCCGTCACAATCTGACTAAAGATACCGTCGAACGTTTAGAATCGATAGATCGCGAATGTACCGATCAAATCAATCGGATGGAATTGATTTTCCGCGCAGCGGAATTAGAAACTAAATCTAAAAACCCAGAAATGCGTTTAGTGGCAATTTCTTTAGAACAGATTTTCCAAAACAGCATTCCTCGGTGGCAAAAACAAGCCCAGCGACGCAATGCGATGTTAGATTTTGTTTTACCCCAAAAACTGCCGCAAATCATCAGCGATCCTGAAATGCTCGATCGCCTTTTAACTGGTTTGATGGAAAATTTAATTCGCTCTTTACCGAGTGGCGGACAAGTTCAAGTTGTGGTGACCACTGCAGGCGATCGCTTAAAACTACAATTATTATCTCAAAAAGCTTATCAAACCAATCCGCTTAAATCCTTGGGCCGTTTGCTGATGTTTCAACCGGAAACTGGGGGACTTTGTTTGAATTTAGACGTGACTAAAAATTTATTTCACGCTTTAGGTGGTAAATTAATTGTCCGCAACAGTGCTAAACAAGGAGAAGTGCTGACAATCTTCCTACCTTTGGGTAAGCAGCGATCCAATGGTAGTTATAAAAATGCCAAAAAAAATCGAGTCTAATCTACAATAGACTCTCAAAAGATTAATTCCACCTGAATCGCTTTCTCTAAGCAACGGCGATCGGTAATAAAACACTGAATATCGATCCCTGTCCTACTTTACTGATCACCTCTATCGTACCGTCACAGCGATCGAGAATTTGCCTGACGATTGTTAAACCTAAACCCGGCCCCAAATTACCGCGATCGCTAACTATTCTCCCGCGAAAGAAAGGATCGAATATTTTTGGTAAATCGTTGGTGTCAATTCCCACACCATTATCGCTAATACCGATCTCCACAAAGTCTTTTTTAACCGTAACCTTGACAAAAACTCGACCGTTTGCTGCTGTGGGGGTAAACTTAAGACTGTTCTCGAGTAAGTGTAGCATCAATTGTTTCAACCAGTTACCCGGACAAGATACGGGGGGAAGACTAGGAGGAATAGTATAACCTAATTGAATCCCTCTTTCTTTGGCTAAAGGTTGGTAGGTGCTGACAATACCAGAAATAATTTCTTCTAATTTTTCCGATTGATGGGTTGGTTCGAGTAAATTATCAAGCTGAGTTAATTTCAATAAGCCATTAATTAAGGAATTTTGGCGATCGCATTCGCGATTGAGCAATTCTAAATAACGCTGACGCTGGTTGCGTTTGATTTGTTTTGATTCTAACAATCGCAAAGCGGTTTTCATATTGGTTAGGGGCGATTGCAATTCTCTGACAAGGGTTTTAATAAATTTATCTTCTACGCTGGTAAATAAATTAATGTTGTCGGTAAGAGTTTTTTCTTCAACTAAATTGAGGCAATTTTTGTCCCGATCTGTTTGCGTAATTTGAATTTGTTTGAGTAATAAGTTAGTGACTATTTCTGAATTTGAATTTTGGGGAAAACTCGATTCTAATTTGGCTTTGATTTGCTCGTTATCGGGATCGACTAAACTTTGTTTGATTCCTGTCAATACCGCTGCGATCGCTTCAGCATTATCGGTAAATATCATCTTGAGGTTATGATGCTGAGACTGCAAAACTGATTGTTTTGAAGCCAAGTTATCGATCGATTTTTGGGTTGTTTTTTTTTGTTGTTGAGCTAGTATCAAAGCACAAAATCGAGCAGATAAAGCAATTAAAAAATGCTCTTTTTTAAGTTCGGGTGTTGAGGTTAATTTAATCGGAATTGTCCCCGATAATTGGTGAGAGTGGGCGCGAGTGGAACAAGCATAAATCGATTCGGGCATTCCTTTATTTTGATATTTTTCGATTTCTTGTCTCC
>JAAUYH010173867.1_pt1 | contig 13790 bp, 11 predicted proteins | sample 7278061 | NCBI WGS metagenome assembly JAAUYH01 (sample SAMN14350203, study PRJNA611818) | marine sediment metagenome | isolation source: surface marine sediment (0.6m) | place: French Polynesia: Moorea | collected 2018-08
TGATAGATCGAAGTAAATTTTCAACATAAGATGGGAAGCTTTGCATTGAGAACTATAAGATTAAATCGAATATAGTTACAGAACTCCGAAGCAACATAAACGCTCGTTCTGTTGGACTACTGATGCCAGACCTTATCTAGGAATCGAAACCGAACTATTTTGGCGTTTAGGTCACCGAGAGCTTTCGATATCTAACTTGTTCCCAAAAATCGGAGGTCTGCCAAACATACCTTGGGAATAGTACAGTATTTAGGAGACAGGCATATCCCTGCTATTTTATACAGATTATCTACTTTTTGTCGGACCTACTCCTGAATAATCTACCGTACGTAGTGCTCAATTGGAAATTATTTATTTGTTTCTAGTTTTCTATATAAATCATTTTCGTAGGGTGCATGGCCTTCTGGTGCAAAACAGCGTAGTAGTATTCAATATCGGTACAGAAGATTCAGACTGTGTCATGATTTTTCCAGGAATGGCTAAGCCATGCCTGGCGGCTATTCCCTTACTAACTGCCGTAAGTCCCTGAATAATGGAAGACTTGACATGCAACTGTTTTTGCATGTAATCTTAGATACGTGGAATATCGAAGGCGCAAAATATATCATGAAGTAGTATAAAATTGGTTACCAGCTTGCTTCTTGAATTAAAGAAAATAATTCAGTATCAATTATACCCCACTTCATCATTGGAACGATTTTTCTTGAGCCTGAAGCTCGGCGAAATAATCTATCTTTTTCATGAATTATGTATTGGTAATCTATTCCTCTATACGTGCGATCTACTAAGATGTCGTAAAGTAGGTTACTCTCTACGTATGCTCCCAAACCTTTTGCTCGAATACTCCACAAGTAAATTGTATTAATAAACTTTACTGCTTCATGCGTATGATAAGGACTCCGAGACCAACTGACCTCCTTATGAAGGAGACCAATTGCTCACCTAGCTCGCATGTTCATTTGACTACCGGTAGCCACCAAGAACAAATATCTCGGTACCAATTTCACAGGTTTTCACAGTTCACTTTACCATAAAGGAACAGAATTTACGGCTGTTCCTTTCTTTAGACCGTCTATTAGAACTTTACATGAGCAGACGTAGAAAGCAACGTTTTGTTTTCTCTCCCAAAGCTATGCTTGAGGTACGGTAGAAATCTATCTGAATGCTATTCCTAGCGGAGCTGATGCGATGTACAGAAGTCTAAGTTCTAGTATCTGTTTCGGCTCATTGTATCTGTTTCAGATTTACGAATGCAAAGAAAGCGAAACTCATTCCTAAGAGATTACACATTATGAACACTCATTGATTTGCTTCAGCAATGTCTGATCTCAAACGTGCAAATAAGTCAAACAGCACTTGACAATCTTCTAGCGGTGACGGATGGTATCAGCTATTAACAGTGACCTCCACATACAGGAGAAATTAATGAAATATTTCGCGAATAATATGATGTTAGTGACGCCAATGAGTTGTCTATGATTAATCTGATGACGTCTACAAATACCGTAGCCTTCCGAACCTACGAGATTTTCTCAGACGAGACAAAACGCTGATTCTGAAGATCATAATGAAGCACACAGCATTGCAGCATATTGTATGAACTGATTCCGAGCTCAGCGATGCTATCTCGATCAAGCATTCGAAATTGCCGTGACGTAGACGTAGACTTTCGCAACCTTTTGCAAGGAAGGCCGTTTCGTGCCCTGCGAATACGGGAAATTTCGTAGTGGCGAGATCCGGATCGAAACAGGTCGCGGCGGGCGCAGCCAGGCACATAACGCTGCTAGTTTGAGGGCTCCCGAGATCCTTTTACGTAATAAAATTATCTGCGCGGCTGTGCTATACATACATGGAATAATAAATATACAAGTGCCTTGTGCACAGGTTTCGTCACACCATGCGTTGCAGCGAGACCTTGCAGAATAGCAGCATCACATGCAGTACACAGCCGCTGCGTTGCAGAAAACCCCTCAATGCCTTTGTCTCACCAGCGCGATGCGTGGTTCTCATCACACGTGCGCGTTAACACGCAAAACACACTCCAAGAAACCTCAGGCTCGGCGGCCTAAGCCAACTGTATCCTTCTCTAACGCTCGCACCCATCATACAACGCTGTGAGGTAAACGCTAGTGTGTGAAGTTCGAAGTAGTGTAGAAGCCACTTTCTAAAGTCTCGATCGCGCGCTAAAGATGGCCCATCACTCGCAACAGGCGCCGTAGGAAACGCTAGGACTCGTTCCACTGGTTGGTGGCGGGCGGCTCGGGAAGTTTTTCGCTTCGGTTTCTGCGCAGCAGACGCGGGACATTCGGCGTGGGGCGTCCACGCAAGAACTTCTGCATTAGTCTCGACCCCAGCTTGTTGGTAGTGGGGATCAAGGACTGGTGCAACGCCAGCTCCTGCGCAGTCAGAGACGCGATGCTGCCGTCCGAATCGCGCGGCCCACTAGGGGTATGGAGCTGACTCTCCGTCGCACGCCTGCCGCCAATGTAGAGCGGCGGGGCGGCGTGTAGTGGTGGTCCGGCAGGGGCGACAGGCACAGTGGCGGCGCGCTTCATGCCGCTCTGCTGCTGCTCGGGCAGTTGGTACGCGTTCACAGGCGCGGAAGCTCTGCGCTTGAACTCTTTCAGTGCGTTGACTTCCTCTGGCGATAGCGGGTTCGCGGCACTGTACTGCGCAGGTACATTGTTCGAGATGTTCATGTTGGCGAAGTTATCGGCAAGAAGTCGTTCACGCTGCGCAGCGTTTTGCTGCGTTCGACTGTCCTTCATTCCCTCCATTTCCGCAGGTGAAAGCACGTGTGCACTGTTCGACGCCTCGAACGCCGTGCGCTTCCATCGGTCAGACGACGGGTTCACGTAGCAGGGTTGCGACGTATACGGCAAAGAGCTTTGAGGTGCTGCAGGGTGGTGTGCTGGGGCGGAGGTGTAAGGTTGACGTGAAGGAGGGTAGTACGAAGTTGGGGGTGCTTGTTCATAGTACTGCGGCGGCGGCGGCGGTCCATGAGGCCGTTGATACGGGTCTACTTGTGGTAAATGTTGTGCATTAGTGTTGTAATATGGTTGTGTGTGTGGGGAGTGGTACGAACCGTGTCCGTGATATGCTTCTTGGGATGGTGGTGCAGCTTGCCGAATTGAATCACGTCTTGGCGTCGGTTGAGATGACGGTGTTTGGTGAATCGAATCTCGCCTCGGGAACGATTGTGGAGTTGGTGGTTGATGAATCGAATCGCGCCTCGGAAACGATTGCGGAGTTGGTGGTTGTTGAATCGAATCGCGCCGTGGAAGTGGTTGGGGAGGCGGTGCTTGACGAATCGAATCTCGCCTCGGAAACGGTTCTGCCGCCGATTGTTGATGAATCGACTCACGTCTTGGAAAGTGCTGCGCCGGAGGAGGTTGATAAATCGAATCGCGCCTTGGAAACGGCTGAGGAGCCGCTGGTTGATAAATCGAGTCTCGCCTTGGAAACGGCTGTGAAGCCGATGGCTGGTGAATCGAGTCGCGTCTTGGAAACGGTTGCGTCGTTGGAGGTTGATGAATCGAATCACGCCTAGCGTATGTCTGGGTCTGTTGATAGGCGTAATCGCGACTTGGTAGCGGTGCCGTTTGTTGAAACGAATCGCGCGTAGGATACGCAGACGAAGTAGAATGCTGAATTGTGTCGCGAGTGTGGTACAGAGGCGGTTGCGAATATGAGGAATGTGGTTCGCTAGCAGACCATCGCTGTTGAGTCTGTTGGTACATAGGTTCAGCGCCATCTCTGGCATAAGTTTGAGAATACGGGTACTTTGTCGGAACAGAGTCATATTCATCAGGCGCGAAAGCACTGTTTGCGCCAAGCGCTTGTAACGAACACGGCAAAGACGTAGTCGGCGCGGTGAACGTGTTGTGACGCTTGAGTCGAAAGGGGTGAGGCAGGGTTATAGAGCGTGCCTGAACGTGACTGGCTTCGCCATTTTCATTTTTCGGTTCGGACGAGGGTAATGGGGCCTTGCCGAGGATGGCGAGCTCGCGGTCGGTGTGTCGCACGTCGTCGGCGGGGGCGTCATTGGGGGCGGGGTCAGGGGGCGAGTTTGCGGAGGGTAGCGACATGGGGCAAAAAAACTGGAGAAAAACGAGGGCGGGAAACTGCAGATAAGGTGAGTGCCGGCGGGGTGCGGCAGTTGCAGTTGTGTACAGTATTGACGTGAAAGCCCTACATGCATTAAAGAAGGTGTAAGAAACGGGGGCCACAAAGGAAAGCAGATTTGATAGGAAAACGATCCCTTCTATTTGCAGATTGCAAATGCCTTTGCAGCAGCAATGCAAAACAACACAACAGCGTCGCCATTCGTGTATAACCAGCTCCCTGCACACACGCGCTGCTTCGCCGCTGTTGAGATTTCACGCCCCTTCTCCCCTGTATCCGTCACGCACGTCGTGTGTCATGCCCAACACCGCCGCGCTCTGTACATTCGCCTGTCTATTCTATTCTCTCACCGCCACCACCGCTCCAAATTTATGCGATTTTCGCTGCTGCCTATTCGTTTGCTTCTCCGCTCTGTATTTCATACACCACAGTACAAACGAGCGATTGAACGGCTTTCATTTCGTTTGATCTTCACATTCACTTCCACTTCCACTTCCGCTTCCACTTCTCTCGATCGTACCCGAATCGATTGTACCGTATGGTGAGTCCGCTATGCAGTACTGTAAAAACACAAATTTAGTACTATGCAGTAGACATCGATTACGGTATTTCATTTTCAGCATCGGCCATGTGCATACATGCTCACGATTGAAGCGAAAAATACAGAATTCAACCCGCGGAAATCAAGTTAGAGATTCATTTAAATTATATTCACGGCACTAACCTACCGACCCGTCGGAATTGCAGGTTGCGTATGCGACACCAATCATATGCAGACCCACATCCTGTCCGAAATGTTGGAAGTCGCAACCGTTCTAGCTGATATTGCGATAGCCTGCACAGCACTACTACAGGTGTGCCGTGTGTACGCATTCGTGTGCGACACGCGGATACCGTACTTCATCACGGCTGGCGGCGAGTCACCGATACGTGGGGAATCTGCGTATCGCAACCAAACGAAACTCGATTGCACCCAGCACATCTCCCGTCACCACGCTGTTTCCTTCATCGTCACGTCTTTCGCACTTCCATGCAACTTGTCGTACGCTATCTTTCGAAGGCATACACCAATCCGTCTGCGTCTATTTAATGTGAGAGTGCTTGTAACGAGTTGAGCGCCGGAACGAGCATACAGTAAATTGGTCTGTAGCTCGATGAAATTGTTACGGTATCGCACATACTGAATACTGATAGCAGTAGGGCGGTTGAGTGATCCTGCTGCGCATTCGATGCTACTCTTACGGTATATAAATTACAAACGTAAGTTAAGGGCACAGTACATCTGTCATTGTCGACTGAATGGGTTCAGGAGGACTTGCTGTCGCGGTCATGCGTTCGCGATACCCTTACCGTCCGCACCCCCACTACAAACCATCGCAACAACTGATTCAGCGATCAATGATTGCATCGCTACTACCGCACCAACCGACCACTTGAATGAGGAGGCGAGCGAACATCAAGCAAATTCTCACTCGAATATGACACAACTGATAGAACGTTCTCGAATATATTGTTGGAAAACATAATTACGACTTGTACCTGTGTACATGAATCAGTGTGGTACGGTTCCAACTTGATTCATTTACGAAATCGAATGTCACATACGAAACGATGGTACTTCAGTCAACATTCCTCAAATTCTACGTCGTAGTAGCACTGTACTTAAATATGAATGTACAACATTGAATACCTCCGTATTGCATTGTACGCAAGTCAAGGTAGTTCGTAAGTACCGTCCACCGTCCGCGTTCCATCAAGAAACATCGCGTCCTCATGCACCCACACATCCGACGAAATGGAGCCGCTAGTGCGTTATACCACCGTATTCATCGCGGCCGCCAACAAGATTCCCCTTCGAGCGCTCCGCCACGGACGGACGTTGTTCCGTGTCGGAAGGCATAAATTACAAAATCCTCCATGGCACTGCTTCGATTTCCGGAGAAAGATTTCGACATTCTGACTGACCGAACAAATGCAGCGTAACTCGAGCAACCCGCTTTCCTCTTCATTTTGCTTTGCAACTCGGTCATCGCATGCACTAACTTTCCGATAAGCAATTTTAAGAGGCACCGGCGCGATGCCACCATTCCCTCTAAATCCTACCGTGCAAAGTGGATTTCAAAGACTAGGACAGTATATCATGCGAGTCTACATGTTTCGACAAGACTGATACTGTACACAATAACCATGCGTAGATCCATTCCCAACAGAAACACATCACTTTCCTACTACAGTACTATCCACCACTGGGGGCTGCCGAGAAAGCAAAATCATTCCAAGCGCTCGTCGGAATTTGCAAGTCCGAGAATAAACATCACGGACTGGCAATAGACATCGCGCAAGTCAATTCGACCTCTAACTTTTGCAATTGCGCTTCTACCGTAATCTATCACGAGTATTTCGTGTCGCACATGCTCACGTTCTACGCCCACACTCGCTGTGCCGGTGCCGTGTCATTTCGCACCGTCCCACTTTTCCTCCTATTCGTCACCGGCGGCCCCCGAAGTTCGTCATAAAATGTCAGACGATGGCTGAGGGCACACCAACACACGCGACTGGCCACCTCATCCGCGCGAGCAGTCAGCAGTGGCCACGCTCCATGGGCGCCGTGTTGCGTATTGAACAACACTACCGTGCACCAACTTGAGCACTGCCGGGATTATCGCTTACATCGAAAACGAGCGACCCCGCCTCGGCCAATCACCGCTTCGGCTCCTGCACGGACAGGAGGTCGGCCAGCTTCGATTGCAGGCACAGCACGGTCCTGTCACCGGCGTCGTGCTTGCTCTTGTTGTCGCGCACCGATTCCCAATTGATGTCATGCAGCTGGCAGTGTGCCACGGTGGCATAATCACGACTAGCCCCTAGACGTTTTGCAGCAGCAGCCAGGGAGTAGACAGTGCCCGTGTTCGAATAAGGCGAATAATCGCCCATCGTTATAGCGTGCCGTTCATCGCCGCGCTCAGCAGCACCACGACACCGTGCGACGTTCCGTACCGCCCTGCGTACGGCCCAGCAATGTGGCCAGCACCACACATCTGCCGCACGCGCGCCGTTCGCACGCACCGCCGTCACGGGCGCCACCTCCTTGCTGCGGTATGCTAACGCCAGGTGCACGCCACCAGGTGCCAGCACTCACACGCTCCCCAACCCTACGCCGAAATGGCACCGAGATCAGAAGTACGCTCGAGCTTTGATCCACGCCACCGTCCACGCTCCACACCATGTTAGAGCGGCACAGCACAATTGCGTAGCTTCGTGGGGCAGACAGACTTTTCCTTAGGTTATGGGCCCCGACGGTTACGTCATCGTTCGCAGATCTCAGGGCCTCGCCGATACACGTGTAGCAGTGGATTTGCAATGTCTAATCTTTAGCTTTTCCACTTCACGGCAGGTGCGCATTCCATCGATGATAGTTTGTTTTCTCGGCCAAGAATAAATCGGCTGCCCCGTGAAAAGCTAGGGTAGCATTATTCCTCTCTTTCGCCTCTCGTTGTCACAGCAACGGAACAGAGGATCGAAGTGTCATGCTCCGACCCAGTTTTATCGTATTACGGAAACTATGAAATCATTTCCTGTTAATTCGATACTGTATCTCGTCTCGGTGCGGTCCGGTTGACTAGAGAGCATCAGGATTCAATGCTCGCAAATGCCCTTCGTTCTGCATCATACGCCTTGTAGAAAGCGATAGCTCAAGTTGGGTGAGCAGTAAGGCAATGCTATCCTTAGTAGTGTTAGACCTTCAGAGTTATGGTTGGAATACTGTACGAGATGTGGGGGATCGTCCACACGGCATGTTTGCTGAAATGGCAGGGGTAACAATATCTCCTGGTGAACTTGGTAGTAATCAACAGCGTCTACAACCACAGATGTCGTACTGTATCGCCGAGATCAACATAGATTCAGCGGCACCGTCAATCATTCACAGTGTGTAATACAGAAAGGCAAATCAATACGAGATGAATTGAATCCGCGCCTATCGGAGCAACGCGCAACACAACCCATTCACTAGCGCCACGGCCTTGCTCCACCTGCGCAAGGCGGCCCGAAGTTGGTGCAATTGAAGTAGAACGAAGTGTATGAAACGAGGTGTAATGAGCGCAATTCAAAACGGGCCGTATGATAGGTACCACGTCATGGGTAGATGGGTGCACGTAATAGGTGGGCTATAGCAGGTGGGAATGGTTGGTGAGCACGCATCCCAACCGTGCATAGCGGCGCAATCGCAGGACGGCCGGGGCGAGGGATCGCAATCCTCACCATGAAGCCCAACGAAGTGTTGTACGTGGTGATAGGCGTCATCGTGGGGTATGTGATGATATCCGAGATGTATCGGTGCGTGAGGGCGTTGCTATCCCGCCGCCGTACACCGCCGCCCACACTCGAGACCGCCGCGTTGCGGGGGCGGCGTCACCACCGCACCAACGGCCCGCAGCCGCGACACAGCTTCCTCGACCTGCGCAGCTTCAAGGCCGATAAATCGATGGCCGACTCCATCTGCTGCATCTGCCTCGAGCCGTTTCGCGACTTCGACATCACCGCCGGCAGCTGCAACCACACGCTGCACACCACGTGCATCGTCAAGTGGCTCAAGAAGGACAAGACGCAGTCCTGCCCTGTGTGTCGCAAGCCGTTCATCGCCGATGTCATCGCACCCCCGCCCACGCCCGCGCCATCTGTCCCTCCCACACCATCGCCGGAAACGAACACGCCCGCCGACTCCGTGCCGTCGTCGCCACCGCCCGAAACCGCGCCCCCGCCAACGCCTGTACAATCTGTGCCCTCGTCCCCTCCGTCGGCAGCCGTGCTGCCAACATTATCTGTATCATCACCACTCACTGTACAGTCGATAGTTCCGCCGCCCCTACGCGCGTCGCAGCCCCAGGAACAGTCCACCGCCCGCTTGGGCGCGGCTGCCGTGTCCGGGTAGCCCGGAATGACGGCATGGGAAAGTATTGGATTGTACTTTTGTCGTATTCGCAGTCGATTCTATGACCGGCGCACGATAGTACAGTACGGATAGACCATGGATGCTCGGAATGAAATCAAGCCAACACGAAATCTCGCCATGAAATCGAGATTCCGTTTTGCTACGGTGCGATCCTCTTTTGTGTTCCCGAGCAGCAATCCATTTGTTTAACCTCAGACGTACCTGCATTAACGATGTTCCACAATACTCGAAATGATGCATGCTATACGTGTACGTATTGTGCGTACTTCAACGGAATCTGCGAATATCTACGTTTTACCAATGCGCGCACAGATTACGGCACTTCGGCAGGCATCTAATGTTGTTGAGAATCATAAAAAGGCACGGTTTATGAGTTTTTATCTAACGTGTGATATTCTACTGAGGATATCCCGGCTACGCTCCCCTATCACCTGCGCGCGCACTGACCACCCGCATCATGGCATGGAGTGTGGACGACATCCCTGACCAGTCTGAGCGAGTCATCTTCATCACGGGCGTCACGTCCGGCATCGGCTACGAGTGCGCGAAGGTGCTCGCGCAGCGCGGCGCGCACCTGGTCGTAGCATGTAGGAACAAGGAGAAGATGGGCGCCGTGGCCGACGAGCTGCGCGCCGCGGGCGCGAAGGCCGTGCACGAGCTCGTGTGCGACATTGGCGACCTCGACAGCGTGCGCGCGTGCGCGGAGCAGTACGCGGGCCCGCCGCTCGACGTGCTGCTGCTCAACGCGGGCACGAGCCTGAACCACTTCACGACCACGAAGCAGGGCTACGAGACCGTGTTCGCGACCAACCACCTGGGCCACTTCCTACTGTGCGGGCTGCTGCTGCCCAAGGTCACCGGGCGCATCATCGTCGTCAGTTCCATCGGTCACCGGTCTTGCACCGACGTCGACTGGGCCGTCGTGCGCGGCGACGAGAGCAAGTACGTGTCCGGACCAGCCAGCTACGGGCAGTCGAAGCTGGCCAGCATGCTGTTCGTGGAGGAACTCAACCGCCGCCTGGTGCGCACCGGGTCTGACGTCGTGGCCGTGGCCACGCACCCCGGCATGAGCAACACGCCGATAATGTCGAAGATGCCCAAGCTAGGCCTCGTTGGCTACGTGTTCAAGGCGGCCATGGCGTTATCGCAGTCGGCCGCGGATGGCGCGTTGCCGCTGCTCATGGCGGCGACCGACGCGGACGTGCAGCGCGGCAACTACTACGCGCCTAGCCGGGGGCTGCTCGTGAGCGAGACGTGGGGCCCCCCGATCCCCAACGGCGCGAAGAACCCGGCGCTCGCCGATGAAGAGTTAGCCAAGGCGGTTTGGGAGGAGAGCGAGAAGTTGACCGAGTTCAGATTCGAGGTCTGAGTTCGTGGGGTGTGCCATCGTCAGGGCGGTGGTTGGTGCATAGGTATTTAGTAATTGCATTGATAGATTTGCTGCGTAAAATATCACGCCTGCTGCTGCGCGCACGCCACTATGGTGTGGTCTGTGGACAGTGATGTGGGCGACCAGAGCGAACGCGTGATTCTCGTCACTGGCGCCACGTCTGGCCTCGGACTGGAATGTGCTCGCGTGCTGGCCCGCCGTGGCGCCCACCTTGTGCTCGTCTGCCGTGATGAGGCAAAAATGGCGGATGTAGCGGGGTTGTTGAAGGCGGACGGCGCGAAGGCGGTCGACGAATTCGCGTGTGATATGAGCGACCTCGCCAGTGTGCGCGAGTGCGCGCAGAGTTATCGTGGCCCGAACATTGACGTCGTGTTGCTGAACGCGGGCATCGCCGCGCAGAGCTTTGCGGCCAGTGCGCAGGGAGTCGAGCGCACGTTCGCGACGAATTACCTCGGGCACTGGCTACTCACCGGAATACTGCTGCCGAAGGTAAAGGGTCGGGTGGTCGCGGTGAGCTCTATCCATCATCACAATCTGAGCCGAATCGACTGGGCGGTGGTCAAGGGCGAGGCACGCGACATGAGCGGGCTGGGCATGTACTCACAGTCGAAGCTGGCCAGCATGCTGTTCGTGGAGGAGCTGAACCGCAGGCTGGCGGAGGTGGACTCTAGCGTGGTGGCGGTGGGCGCACACCCGGGCTTCGCGAAGACGTCGATACTCGAGAAAATCGAGAATCCCGGCCTGTTCATCCAGCTGGCCAAGCTGTCGATGGCCTTGATCGGACAGCCCGCGGCCAACGGCGCGTGGCCGCTCCTCATGGCCGCCACCGACGGCGACATTGCCCGTGACTGCTACTACGCGCCCAGCAAGTGGCGCGTGAAACGGGAGATGGTGGGCGTGCCGGTGAGGAACGGCCGCAAGAACGTGCATGTGAAGAATGTGGAGTCGGCGAAGGAGTTGTGGGAGGAGAGCGAGAAGTTGTGCGATTTCAAGTACTCGTTTTAGTGGGTTCGGTGAGTTGGGTTTATGTATATGTTTAACGGTTCCGGCAATGATTGGTTGTAGTTCCTGTTGTACTGATAGTCTTTGGTTATAGTAAATTTCGATCGATTATTGTTTTTCCGCAATGTCAACATGAAATTACTTGGAAAACGAGAAGTCTGAGGAAACCGCTCGCCGAGTATGAGTAACAAATTAAGAAAATGTTGTGAGTACGATCCTGACTAGAACGTGGTGATATCAGTTGGCCACTGGACACATCATTTTAGCTCCAACATGAACTCATGACTGGCTTCAAAGTGAAGAGGACAACTTCGACCTCTACTTAACCCTAGGCTTAGCGTTCGAAGTAGGGACAGAGATTATCGAGTAAACCCACAACCTTTTCGTCGACATCAACGCGTTCTTGTTTCATCGCACCTGTTAAGATTCGACAGAAAACTTTCAGAAAAGGATTTGTAAGTGAATGTTACTAAACTTCACATTAAATCTTTCTTATTCTTCTCATTTACGAGCAAAATGCAAGATGTGTGAGGTTTAAGACTAATTCTTGGATAAAATGACACCAAATTTCATTTGTTTTTGAAACTGTACAATGGTTAAGAATAACAATTTTGGTAAATAAACCAAACTATTGCAAATATATTCTCAGAAAATCATAAGCGACTTTTTGTAGAACATTTTTTTTGGCCACTTTAGTTTTTATCCGTCATCAGTTTCGCTGTTTCTTTGAAATATACCGTTGTTGCTGGCCTCCATCCTCCGAGCTACTATTGGCCGCACTACTCGATTGGGCAATAACATACAATCACAGGTACGGAAAGGAGCATCAATACCGTTAAGTTTGATTAGGCAGAATTGTGGAAGTAAGAACAGTCAAGCACATGAGGGATGAGATCGAGCTGAAATTTTAATGATCTGGTTGGAAATTAATTGTTACTACCAAATAATTTCGCTAGGACACCAAATATCTCAACTGTAACCGTCGTTAGCAGTGGGCAAGCGCTGTTCGCCTTGAACTGTCCAATAATGCTCATCAGTACTTTCGACATCTGAAACAACCACCCCCGAGTTCTCCATGTTTCTTTAGTAATCAAGGTTTTGCGAATTGAAGATGATCGCCATGAAGCTTAGATCTCAGCAACCAATCTCCAAAAGCAATAAATTCTCGAATTTCCATTGACAGAACAGGCTACGGCTGCTCGAACCACGCGTCTTACTTTTCACCACTGCCTAGTCGATAAGTTTCACGTTGAGATGAGCCGTTAAACTTACAACTACAGCACGATCGTTAAGCTTGAGCAGCAGCACCCCGGTGAGTAATCATTGTGCAAAGTGATTCATCACGAATGTGCGTGTGATATCCCATGTACTCACATTCAGCAGCAGCTCTTAAATATCAGGCCCACCCTAACTTTCAGCACATTTCTGCATAGTATCAAGATGGCTCTGTCTACTACATTCTGCAGCGCACACACGCCTCATTTTGAACTACGCGGATAATAAATCTGAGTAAATTCGTCAATGCTGTGTTTGAGAAGTACTCAGTGACAACTCGACTGTGGCATCACCCACGAATACCTCCGACTACTCCTACAACCCAGTATGTTAGGAAGACTGTACAAAGGTTGGATAAGTGCTGACCATTCACTCCTCGATGGCATTATGCAAGACTCGATTCCGTTCCTTTAGAATTCGAACATTAATCAACCAACTTCTAACACTTAGTCCACATCTCTTTCGCCAACTGTTCATCTTCAAGAGTCACATTGTTATTTCAACGAGAGATCGGAGACTCCACGTCTCACTCGTTAACATGCCTCTACTGGGCGCATAGTAATTGTTTCGTTCTATTGCTTGATCTGTAGCCGCCATCACAGCGGCCACACACCATACGCTGCCGATTCTGTAAACCTCAGAATGCCTTTAAATACGTATCCCAGAACACTATAGATCAGCATTTTATCACAGGTGCTATAGACGTTTTGCTCATTCTAGGTGAGTGGACGCAGCAATCACGTCTGAGCTATGGGATCCAGGATGGCACTGTAATAGCGGTACGTCCCACTCTATTCGCAAAAATCAGTTGACTATTAGCGAGTAGTACATTAACTGCATTCCTTTGTACAAAATGTAAGACACCTGATAACGAGCTATATCGCCAAGCAACATGGTGTGGACTGTCGACTACATACCCGACCAATCTTCGAGGGTGATCCTCATCACCAGTGCTATCTCGGGCATTGGTTATGAGAGTGCACTCGTGCTCGCCTTGCGGGGTGCGTATCTCGTTCTCGCATGTCGTGGGAAGGAGAAGATGGCGAA
>JAAUYH010124992.1_pt1 | contig 13789 bp, 10 predicted proteins | sample 7278061 | NCBI WGS metagenome assembly JAAUYH01 (sample SAMN14350203, study PRJNA611818) | marine sediment metagenome | isolation source: surface marine sediment (0.6m) | place: French Polynesia: Moorea | collected 2018-08
TACTTCATCCGCTCATTCCTCTACATCTCACATCCTCGTCCAAGACGGTGGTCGTGCGCAAAACCCGCAGTAGACGGTACGGGACGATTGCCTGCAGAAGAACGAGGATCAAGCTGCGCTCACCACGCAGACAAGGTTCAAGTCAAGGTCATCTACTGCCCGTGGAGAGGAACTTCGGTTCTGGTCCCAGTGCATAGTGCTGATACCAAGGCATCGACTGGAGAAGCGGACAACCCGCCGACGAGTCGAATATCAAGAACAAATCCCATCGACTGATTGGCTCGTGAACCAACACGTAACAAATATTTGGTACTGATTTAGTCGGCGAAAATGCCTTAAATTTCTCTCGATTGTGCGCCAATCGTACTGCAAGTAATAAATCAAGTCGACACCCAGCGACGCCTTCTCAGTGAAATTTGGATAAAAATAAGAAATGATTCTCGGCATTATCGCGCCTTCTGAATCATTTGCCATTCATTAAAATTTTGCAACGAAGGCGTTGCGAGGGGTTGCGCGTAGGAATAGGCAAATGTGTAACGGATGGAAGGGAAATATTAAACTAGATGTTATTAATAATGACCAAATAATGCACTTCTCAGTCATTCTCCGCCTACTACATCGGTACCAAACATTTGGAATATGTTGGCAACCAGTAATCACCTTCAAATATAGCTGTCGCAAGCTTTCTGCCTTCGACAGCTATACCACCGATTTCATTGTTTGAACAGCCTTCTGCCGTAACTACAGTCTCATACGTGCTAGCGACGGATTTTTGAGCTGCGTGCGCTTTGCTTATTACAGGGCTTGAACTAGTGATTGTATTTCCCAGGACTAAAGTGCAAATGTATAAGAAAAGGTTGATGCTAGAGGCGCAAAATTTTTTGAACGCAACAAAACGAATGAAGAAAATGAAGAATTCCACGAAAATGTCGGAATTCACTATAATTATTCGAGGATTGAATGAAATGGTAGGTTATAGTGAAGAGATGAGGAAACACATGCTTAACGCGGGGTCGAACATAGAGGTTGAAATCTATGATTTGCAATCCCGTAATCAAAAAATTGAAGACCCTGGAGGTAGCGTATCGAACATTACAGACAATGAAGCAGTAGAGGCAGGTGACGAGATGAATGATGCTGAAAACGATACGGAAAATATTTCAATTGATAAAATTAGTTTGAGATAACTTATGCTAATAAAAGTCATTAATTCTCATAATTTTCATTTTTTGTTTTTTGCCTTTTGAATCATAGTTCCCTTTCAAAATCACATTTCGATTTTTGAATTATTTAATCGGAAGAATTGTTTTCTTTCACTCTTGATAATACATGCGCTAGATTATTTTCACTCGTTAAAACCCCCATTCGAAATTTCATAATTTGGATAACTGCCACGAACTGCTTGTAAATCAATGATTAACATTCTTTCTGTTGTTGTCGAACTTTTTGTTGGAGTGTCAAATAAATGTTTGCGTGGGTTAACATCTATAGTGGTATATGTGTCCCAAAAATATTTTCTAAATCATATTTCGTCATATATGTACAATCGAATGAATGTGCAAAGGCGTAGATCTCGTTTCTTAGAACACGTATAGTACATCTCTTACTTTTTGTGAGACTTGAAATTTAGAATATTTGCTCTCAAAAATTTGCTAGTTAGTACAGCAATACACCCCAATTGACAAGTCATAGTTTGACGCAAACGGCCCATCTGAATATACTCCAATGCGTATTGTGTTGAAATCCAGTACTTGCTAGAAAAGGCTTTGGGGTTTTGTTTCCTCCAGTTTGGTTACCACTTGATTAAATTCCTAAACAAATTTTGTATCGAGTGTTTTTTCGGTAACTTGTTTAAATTTGTTCGTGATTTTCGATGTATCAGGCTGAGTGTGAGTAAGCTGATCTAAATTCTCTTAAATCAGCATCCTTTAGGATTTGTTCTATCTTTTCGATTTTTTTGATTAAATTGAAAGCCATCTAGTAGTTTTTCACTGTATATTCCTGTCAATCCAATTTTACAAAATGTGCTTGGCTCGGTTTCAAATTTTTCTTCGTTTGCTTTGCTTGGCTCTCAAATTCTTTGCTTCCTGTGACTTCAGAATCATCCACATATGTATCTGGAAGGCCTTTAAGAGGCTCATTGGAAGGCATAAAAAATCACACAAAGTCCGATGAGGCGCTTTTCATTTTTGGAACGTTTCGCAGTGATCTCTGAAAGTTGAATTCCAATAATCTCTTGAACAAGCTAATTCATACAAAGGTTTCAGCAATTTGAGCAAGTAGCCTTCTGATATTCAAGGTTTCCTGCTTAGTTTTAAACAAATTTCTCGCAGGTATGGACTTCCTGATTGAATACATGCTTGGAATATGACATCTACCCATATTTTAAAGTCAAATAATGCTGCTACAAAAATTAGCATTGGGATTTAACGTTGGTTTGCCGTTGTGGACTCATGAACAAGTATATTCTTTCAGTATCTTTGTGCTCTTGCAAAACATATCTTGCCTTATAAATCGGGTTCTCGATTTCGGTGTCCTTAATTGTTTTCAGGAGAATTCACACGGTAATATTAGAACTGTGTGGTACATCCTCTTTCAAAATTATCTGCCATGTACCTCTTATGACCAAATTCTGTATTCGATGGTCTCGAACTTTTCTTGCTTCAGCGAAATCGCATCTACAATCATTCGGATGTAGTGTATCTGAGAAATGAATAGAAGCTCTATCTGTTAATCTTCTTCCTTGCATTGCACGAATTGAACTGCTTCGTAGAATGGTACAATATTTCAATCATCTCATCACTATTGATTATAGTTTTTAGCTTCATCTTATGATAACTTGATTATCGTGAAATTGATTTTCCTCACTTCTTTGGAGCATACGTAGTTGCTTTCCGTCAAATCTCCATACAAGAAAGGGTCCTTTGCATACTTTGCCTGTTTCTCTCTATATATTCGCACCTTATCTCTTCCTTTAAATACAACGTCAGTATTTCACGGACCTTCTGATAATATACCACGTTTTATTCGAAATTGTTCCAAAATTGTTGCCATTTCTTTTCTCGCTTCTTCCATTGCTACCATCCTCTCATGCTGCATAGAAATGAAAGAGTAAACTGATAGAAATCTTGGCATGCAGGCAGATTCCAAATAGGACGGAACTAGTCTTTCATATCCGAGAGCGTTATTGCATGCTTTGATTCTAAAACGCAATACTGGTTCACGTTTCATTTTCTGGTGCTCATCTTGTATCTTTTTAAAAACTTGACATAACAGTTCATGGTAATGTTTCCAAGATCCCAAAAAATTATGGCTCTCTACATCCGAATCTCCTCCAGTTTTGTCAAGCAATGTTAAATCGAGATCTAGAGTATTGTTGAATATAATTTCATCACTTGGAAAAGTTACAAGCAATCGTTCAGGGGACGTGAACACATCTGAAACGTTTCGCATGCTTCAATTATTTCCCTAAGGGTTTCAAGAATTTTCTTGTCCGCTTGATCAAGTGTAGCACACTCAAGTAGCGCCATTAATTGGTCAGCAGATGGATGATAGAAATGTCGATACATCTTAATAAGTTCGCTTCATGTGTATAAAATCTCTTCTATTTCCGATTCTTTACAGAAGTTTTTGGTGGGCATAATTGAGTTCGTTCGGCGATATAATTTCTTAGCTTTGACAGAGATTTTCTGACTAAGCCCTCTCCCTTTTCAGTAAGCGTTTCAAGAAATAGAGAAGATAAATCCGATTTGATATGTTGCTGCTTATAAATAGGATTACAGTGATTTGCCATAATATGAATTGCATCATTAAATTTCATTTCTCTTTCAAAAATCTTATTATTACAAAATCTTAAAGCATGTCCGCGGAATAGGTTGCGAAAAATTGTAGTTTTGTTCCGTAAGAAGATAGTCACGACCCGCAATGAGATGATTCACGGAAATTTGATCGAAAAGCTCTCCTTCAGTTCCTTCGTACTTGTTTTCCTTCCTGCTTGAATCTCAATCCGATATAGTGTAGAACATTGTGAGAATTTGATCCACTATTTTTTCAACTTCTGGGAATTACTTATCGATAGTTATTATCGTTTTCATTTTTTCTCGTTGATTTTCATGTTTGAAACATTTAACGATGATTAGTTTTGTAGCGCAGCACCAAGACTAGGAGCTTGTTGTAATAAAAGCTTTACCAACAAAGTAGCGAGCAAATCTTCTTAATTTTCAATTCTTTCTAGATTGATTTATGAATATTTAAAGTCCAGCGGGATATATGGAACACGATCGCCACCCATTTTGGAAAAAGAACCACTCTCAAAATTATCAGAGATATCATAACTATTTTTCGTGCTCGATTTTGATCATTAAATATATTTTTTTGATATTTTGCTTCCTTGCACTCGCTGAGTTTTGAAACCTGGCTAGACGTAAATGATATGAGCCACTTTGCAATGATAGGGATCATTTCTAGGCACACAAAGAAAATTATTTGAAGTCCATGCCCATCGAATGGATAAACAATCTAGAAGATATATCATCATTTTTCCAAGAAAGAAAAAGAAAGTAATGTTTCAGTTAGATCAAAATATTTCGCTTTTTGTGGATCTAGGATTTTTTGCTTCACACGTGTGAATGTATTAGTCTTCCCATTCTACAAGGCAATTGTTTCTCAATGGATACTAATTAAGTACCGTATGTTGCAAACGGTTATTTTTATCCTTGATTTGGCTTTTCTCGATATGGTGCATTCACTGGCTCATTAGTGAATTATAAAATCTGTTGACTATTGCAGCGCGATGGCACGCTGTGGTGCGGCGGAGAAGGAGCGTTGACGACGAAAACGAACGCAGTGGAAGCAGGATGGGCCGTAATTCATTGCAATTTCAATATACTTCAATATTATATTGCAATTACGTATTTGTACCCGGATTTAAATTGCAATACGTATTGCAGACCGCAATTTTCTTCGACCCTTCAAAACTGATGATATTTTGTACAGCAAGGTGTACTATGAATAGTCAAACTTTATAAAGTAGAGCAGAGAACAACTACGAATTTTCCACATGCACAGAGCATCCTACGCCATGAAAGAACCGTCCAAAAATCTTACGCCCAAAGAGATCTTGATCTCCATCATGAACAACGAAGGCAGAGAGGAAATGACAGTTCATGACAGAAAAACAGGGAAATCTCATTCCCGTTAATTCCTCAAGTTCCGTTGCCCTCGTTCTGGGAGCGATAACCCACTGGTCTATTTCCAAGATAAGAGTGGAAATCGTAACCCTTATAAACATCTGAAAGTGTGCTATGCTCGAGGGAAGTCAAACAATGAACAGGTGAAAGTATTGCTTGGACTATACGAAAAAGCGATAGCAGAGATGGAGCGATGTGGTGGTACAATATTATCACACGTTTCATCCAATTCACTCACTCCATACGACTCGTTGGTGTACGATATATTACATTACATTGTCATGACTTGTCAGCCAGTCTCACATGTCGAAAGCCCATAGTTCCGTCGGATACTTAAACACAACATTGATCTCAAGCGACAAACTCTTATTGAGCTGGCATTTAAGTTGGTTGAAGCTGTTGAAAAATCCATGAGTAGGGAGCTAGAAGGTACCAAACGCGCTCTAATATATGACGGGTGGACATGTGGTTCTGTTCATTTTGTCGGCGTCTTTGCATGCTACGGAGTAGACCGTGCATGGCGCGTTCAGAACCGTGAAACGAGAACAATAGAAAAAAGATAACATTGATAGGCGTATCGCCTCTTAGTAGCATAAACAATGAAGAAACTGATAATGATGATGAAGCTAAAAAGTTTAACGAAGAGTCACATGTCTCGTATTTTCATGAATCACTGAAGTTCTACAATACTGACTTTGACAAGTGGTGCACCTGCCCTATCGCTGATAACGCTTCAGTTAACTTGCGAATATGCCGGCTATCAGGAAAACTCATGTGGGTTGTGCGAATCACAAGTTAAATCTTGAAGTGAATGCCATTACTCAGAGCCACCCAGATTTGGAAAGAGTAATCAATTTTATCCATAATACGATGGGTTCGGTGAAGATGAAACTCGAAAACGCAGCGATTCTGACTAATCTGCCATCATTTCGACCATTAATGCACAACTCCACTAGGTGGACAGGAACATAACGCGCGCTAAGAAAATTCCGTCTTATGTGAGATGATTTAATGGAAGCGAAGTATAGTGAAGACGCGGATTTTGAAAAGAATGAATCAGATGCGCTTGCAACTAAGACGGAACGATACGAACGAATGATGAAACTTATCCGTTGTGCTACTGTATCATTGCAACGAAAATTCTTAACGTTGTCTGAACCTCATTATATTTTAGGCGCTCTTATCGGAGCTGTTGAAGAAGAAAGAATAGATCCCGATTCTGACTTGTATCGATACTCGTTTGGCAAAAAGTTCATTGCAAGTGACTCTGACATGGTCAAATCTCGGCTCTTCGAATCTGCAATTATCAAGATCCAGAAGAATTTCTTGTATCTTCTGTCAGACACAGAAAAAGAAGCAGATTCTCACTTGAAACTTGACAGTATACCTCCGATTTCAACACGTACTTCACTGAATCAGTCTCCGAGCGCGAGACTGACCAAGAACCAGCGATTATTATCAAATTACAACGAAAATATCAACTGCCATTTCGTTTACGGATAAGCTGCAGAAGTTGAGAAGCTGTGGAGCTTATGTGACAGAGTTATGTCGGACAATATGGGTCGAATGACGCTTCAACTTCTAGAATCGCTGGTTTTCTTGCATTTAAATCAGCATTATTGGAACGTGGCTATGGTCGGTGTTGCAATTCAAGGTGCTAGATCAGATCGACCAGCTCGACCAGCTCGACGCATTCGTGATCACCATATTTTTTATCAGATTGATTGTGAATGAACCAATTCTGTGGTAATCTAGTATTATTGCTGACTAAACTAAATTCCTGCGACAGCTACAGTTTTTGTGACAGCTTCGGAGACAGTTCTAATCGGAGTATGGTGAAATTCATAATTTAAGCGGTCTTAAAATTTTATAAGTTCTTATATTTCTGTTTACGAGAGTAGTTTTGTTTGTACTCCACATGGAGGTCAACAAATTCTGGCCAACTCTGTTGCCTAAAAATGGAGAAGGGTGTGTGTAGTAAGAAGCTCAATCGATTCTGTCACGACTAAGACTGTTTTCCATCGATATGTCCAAGGAAAAAGATATGCTCCTATTGATCAAGAAAATGATCGACCGAAACCCAGTATGAGTAAAAGCGCAATTAGAAAACCGAAAAGCTCGAGCTGATCCAGTGAAAGGGCGTAAGGAGTACGACCGCAACAATAAGCAACGTCGAAAAAAAGAATGCAAATGACGAAATTCGAGAAGGACAAGGAAACAAGCCTTGATACCAGTTCCGAAGCCTAATTCTACTGTACGTTATGTTTCTTAACCGGAATGTAAAGGGACGTACTCAATACGCGTTGAACGTCAGGTCCATGAGACATTGACATATTACCACTCCCTTGCTTACCAACCGGAAGACGGTTTACTAAGCAAAAGTGAACCGAGATCTAAACTCGTGTATGCTAACAATGAAGATCAAGTCAGATCAGCACGGTTTCCTAAAACTGGCAAGAAGTTGAACGGATTCATAGAATCTAGGGTAGTTTGAATTGCAATTCATATTGGTAAATTGAACTATATTGCAATACGTATTGCGAGGCCGAAGAGCTGCATATTGCAATACGAGAATTGTACGTCGAACGGGTAATATTTGGCAATAGTATTAAGGGCATTCCTGAGAGGAAGGGATGGGTGCACGCCTGACTACGCGCCCGGGACGGCGACGAGAGACGGAAATTCAGAGTTTTCCAAAGGATCAAGTCTCCATGTTTTTTTTCTCTACTACAAGCCGCTGTAGCGTGTATGTTGGTAAGTGGTTCGTAAACATAGAATACAAAATAGTGAGATCACTAAACTAAATATGCCGTAGAATGGCTTATCAAATTGGCCACGAGTAGCCATTTTGATGTAAGGAACTATTTTCTTGCAAACATTAAACAGCTAGTGGTTGATTCAGTCTGGGCATTAGTATTCAAACCTCTGTCTTCGCATGATAGTGCCACGTGTGCGCCGTTGCAAATACAAATTGCAAGAAAGAACTAAGCGTACTCAACAAGGTATTTAGTCATTTCCGAGTTTTATAGTTGGCCTTTCTGTTGAACACTATATCTTTGATAGGTTTTTGAAGGCCCCAGTTACTGCCAGTGCTCATCAGCGCCACCCAGAGTGGATGTCCATTGTTGCATGAATAATTCTAAGTGTTATTTTGAATAACACAAAAGTATTGAAATAGAGCTGTGTTCGTCAAACGATGTGATGGGATGGGCATGCAGTAGAGGTAAAAGGTGTTAAGTGATCATTTCCTAGGCAATAACAGTATGAGAAGTATTAGAGCAATAACTATCTCTACGACAACTATGACTTTGAAAATGACGGTTGCAACATGAGTCTTGCAAATTTGTATTTAATGCTAACATTCATTCTCGAGGTACAATTATAGATGGCAATTCTGAACAAGTAGTTATGTATTTCATAATAATATTTGGTGCGCAGTGTAGCGCACCACAGCCCGCAAGGCAGATGACTTGACACACGCAACCGTGCCACAGAGCGGCAGGGGTAGTTTTAAATGTCCTAGTCGCGTCGTATCGCGAAGTAGTGGAAAGGGTGGCACCATCGGAGATCTCTCGACACAATAGCGGGCGAGCCCAGAAGTAGACAATGTGTTTCGTCCGGTAAGACCAGAGTACGACGATGACTGTCTTTAGTGGATCGGAAATCTCCTGATAAATACCTACGGCTGACAGCTGTTGCTACTGTCAGACCTCTCGAAAATAGGGTACATCTGCTTATTGTGCTATAGTAAATATGAAACACTAAATAAATCATAAAAATAAGTATTCCTCCCAACTAGTCGGTTGCACCCAGAGAGGTACCCCCCGAAACTAGTGCGTTTTGCGCTATACGCAGAAAGTACGTAATTTATCCGGGAATTACGACAATTGGCCAAAAAAGCAACTCCCTTCTCAACACAATCATTAGGGAGGTCAGCTGTGCATTCGGGAAGATATCCTCAAATTTGTCAACAACTGCCTAAGGGTACAAATCCTCCCGAGGGTATTGAGTGACGGACGACAGCTCGTATCTCCCATTTGCACTGCTGATGTCTTGCTTACTTTATTGCTGTCTATAATGAGATATGTTCATGAGTGCACAATAAACTATTTCTTATAGAACAATATCTAATAGAGTGACCGTTTTCTCGGGAAGGCCAAAAAATGAGTGCTGGAGTGAGGCTGCAAACAACGCGATCTATCGCTCTCAATCCCCTCATATTCTGAACACGCTGGCGAAGTCTTGCAGATGTGAAATCCCAAGCTGCCTGAAAGCGTACAATTCTGTGTTTTAATACCAACATAATCAGAATTTCATCTCCGGCGAAGAAAACGGCACGCCTCTTTTTCACTACTCTATGCTGTGTTGTACGTTCCAGAAAAAGATCCTTACGCGCCTTCGGTGCAGTTTGAGCCTTTCCTTCGTTTTGCGCTTCCTATGAATTCCGCCGCACCGTTTCACTCCTCACCTCTTCGTCTTGAACATCATTCTCTGATTTGGTCTTCGGCCTTCCAGAATACTGCTTAAATGTTTGCGGTATGGCGTCTCCTCCTGCTACTGCACATCCGCCTTACCTTGGCACAAACGTCACCTCCGATTTTCGGTGTTTCCAGGTTGAAGTGTTCGTCTTTGTGCGGCCTCCCTTTCGAAGCTAAGAGTGATTATGACGGTAATTCATATGAGAAAATAACCGTGAACTTCAGCGGGCAATGTGTTGGCGATTCTCAATTGTCCATCGGAAATTGGGAGAAATCTGCCCGTCGTTTTCTTCAACTCATCAGTATGAACGACACCTCGTTCGATTGCCCGAAGTGGAACAGCGTTTACCGCAAACCAAACAAAACCGAGCTTCCCAGTTTCTGGCGCAAGCAGAAATCTTACGTTACTCTCAACGGAACGACTATTTTCAGAAGTCCATACTTTAGGACATCAGTTGTTAATCCTGCCGCAATTTCTGGTGTCTGCGACGTGACTGTTGATCGTGGGGTGATTGCACCTAAGGTGAACGGGCCTGGTTTGCGATTGTACTGGATGGAAGCCGACCTTCAATACGGAGGAAAACCGTTGATTACGATTGGTTCAATTATCTCTCTATGGTCTCAGCCTGAAATCGACGTTGGAATTCACCCTCGTCCGGTTCGTCTGGAGCAAGACAGAATCAACGGGTGTCACGGAAACAATTGTAGCGAGTATCAAATGGTTTGGTTACCTGCGTCTACATTTGGAACATGGGTTGCATATCAAGGAAACACCACCAAGCATTACTCTATATTCGCGAAGTGGAACTTTCAACAAATCCCGGGCATTGATGGCATGATGGTTAAACTGCGAGGAAGCGTATCGCATTTGGAGAATGTTCTCGACGAGTTATCCTACTCAAATATTGCGATATTGAGCCTGCCGCTTTTGATGGCTATACCACCGATTTCGTTATTTGACAATTTTTCTAATATGGCCACTGCGTGGTACGTGTTTGCAACAGATATCTTGGCTACACTGCCTTTGCTTATCAAGGGAATTGAACTGGTTATCGTATATCCCAGGACCAAAGTGAACATGTACTCGACGTTGAGCATGATTGGGAAGCGGTACGGTGTATACGAAAGGTGGTTCACACAATGTTACCCACCAATAGGTAGAACTCATACCATTGGAACTATTATCATTTTAATTGCGTTCTGGTTCATGATAGCGAGTTCGTATTGTGAGTTTGCATTCTGGAGAGCGCTTCAATATCGGAATGGCCGATTGAATAGCATTCCTGAAATTTCTTCGGATTCTAACCATGAAGAAAGTGAGGAAGTGGATGAAAGCAAGTCGTCAGATTCCGAAAGTAATTCATGGTATAAGCGCCATCGAGGTCATATTTTGAAAGGCGCCTTTCTAAGTCTTATTGCATTGTTCATTTGCCCAATTGTCATACGGTCGTGGGGTGTTTACATAAGCGCCTCGATTGCGCTTGTTGCTTTTCGTATAATTGGAATGAACAGCTTTTCACAGCTTCTTCGATGGAAGTTTCTTGCAGGGATCATTCTTGGCTTTGTTGGAATCCCATTGTATTGGACAATGAACGTGAACAAGAGTATACACGAATCAAAAAGTTGGGACGATTTCGCAGATGGTGCAAGCATTGGCATGGCAGTATTAGGAGCAATTGTTGTAGGAACTCGTTTCACTTTTCTGTTTCACTGTATATTTACTTGGTTTTACGGAGCAGCAATTTTAGTATTCCACGCAATACGAAGTTCGCCGAGTGATCGAGTTAGGTGGCGCTACGGTTTGAATGGATTCGCAGCCGGGATGTTGTTTGGACCATTTGGCATCTTCTTTAAGCGATGCTTCCCTGAAACAACGAAGGATAAGCAGGTGAGAGCGAACTTCCACGAAGGTTTCTGCTCTGGAGTCATTTTCCTTTTGACTGTTTTTAATTTCATTGTTTGGCTCTGGGTTAATAAAAGAAACCCGCCGCGTTAATACTCTTCAAATTTGGAGAGCATGTGCCCACATTTTAATTTTGGTAGCGGAAAAAGAAATTGACAGTGAACATGCTGCTGATACGAGTGTTGCTAAATCAGAGACGAAAACTGAAAGTTGTATGTACAAGGGTACAGTTCGTTGCGAAAGGAAATTCCTTTGATGGAATCGTCTTCTCATTCAGAGACGTGTGCGCTGTCCTGTTCAGTAGCGGCCCACGGTACGAGAATAGGGAAATTTCTATTAAAGCCGGGTGTACAGTAGTACTACCCAGTACTGTTGTACCGCACTTGATAGAATTGGATTGAAGTATAGTATACATTCGGACCTCCAATTTGCACGATGCTTTACCCTTGCCTGTCAAACCTCGAGAAGTGAAAAGAATATACAATATGTTTTAATGGCACAAAATCGAAGAAAGTAGGGTATTCAAATAGGAAATGTCATGCATTCTACACAGTAATAGGTACAGTAGATTCTAAATTCAGCATCCAAAAATCTCAGTCACTTGAACCTCTACTCGAGAATAACGTCAAATTTATTTAACAACGATCAAGTTTCCTAACAAAAAGTGGTACTCGAAAACTTCACGGAACCAAATGGAGAAGATCTGGGAACGACTTCTGAAAGTATTTTACGATTAGAATAGACGATCGATGGTAATAAAAAATGCCTGGGTTTATTCCTTTTCTGGAGATAGGTCATTCTCCGAATATGCAATCAGCGAAAACGCGATGGATGAAACCCTGGAGTCGAGTGTCGTGCTAATTAGAGGTTGTATGCTTTTGAGAGAGGCACCCACACAACCAGGTGAGATATCACGATGCGGGGAACAGATGGGATCCATCTAAGCAAGGCGGAAACCATGCAACCTCAGGAACCTCGGATAAATTTACTGGATTTCTACGTTCGTGATGCGTTCGCGATTTATCAGAACCATTCAAATAAGAAATAACATAACGTCTGGTGCAGAGTGATCGCATAACCCTAAGATTATGATCCCTTCAACAATGCATGTCGAAATTGCTGTCTCCACGGTACAGTACGGTACAGTACCTTATCGTAGACGGGTATGTACTACCACGCTGATTCGCATCTCGTCTCCACATTTTGCAACCACTTGCTGCCTTGGGCTTGGTTCGCGTTATTTGTTCCTGGAATGGCTGTTGGGTGACGGCTCCTTGTCCTGCTTCATATCAGCCTATCGTCGGCGAAACTGTCGTCGTAGATTTACGAATTTGACGATTGAATTGCTCGTCTTTGCGTGTTCCATGTGAGTCTACGAATGCTCGTGAAAGATATGCAGGTGGAGGTGCCACTGAGAAATTCAATGAAGAAGGTGGACGCGAATTTCAGTTATCTCATGAAAATCGAGCGAAATTCGTTCGTTGCTTCTCTCAATTCATTATTCTGAATGGCACATCGTTCGATTGCCAAGAATGAAACATGGTTTACCACATACCGAACGGAACCAAACTTCCGTTGTTTTGGACCGGCGGGAATCTGACCGTGGAGCAGTGGAACGTAATTTACGCTTGGGGGCAACTTCAATACGCATTGAATACGTTGGCAGGACTGATTCATTGGTCTCCCTGCGACTTTAAGCCTGAATTGCAGTTTTTTCCGGGGCAGCTACCACAGACCTAATAGAATGGGTGTCGAGGAAACAGTTGTACTGTATGGGTGACAATAAGGTTGCCTACGTCTACGTTTGAACCATCGATTCTATACAAAGTATGCAAGTGTGACAGTTGTATTGCGCACAGTATGGAGTGAACCGATTAAGAAGCTAACTGCCGATGCGCCTTGAATGGCTTCACAGCTAGAACGTTCTTTGGACGAGTCAGCATTTTTAAGGATGTGTCCCTGAAGCAATGCAAGACCAACGAACGAGAGTGAACTTCCTCGGGCTTTTGAGCTTGATGAGATTTTCCTTCTCAGAGTCATTACCGTAATAACTTGGTTTCTGTGGTTCATCAGGTACTTGCCGTGGTAATGTTGTTACGTTTCAATCAAGTCTTTGGCGGCAGAGGTCAGCCACGAAGAAGCAATTTGCTGGAAACAAGGATCCCACTATACAGCAGTGCGTAACACTATATGTGCATCCATTCTGCTCACCGAAAATA
>JAAUYH010053217.1_pt1 | contig 13787 bp, 10 predicted proteins | sample 7278061 | NCBI WGS metagenome assembly JAAUYH01 (sample SAMN14350203, study PRJNA611818) | marine sediment metagenome | isolation source: surface marine sediment (0.6m) | place: French Polynesia: Moorea | collected 2018-08
ACTCGGTACTTGCGTTTCTCGACCGGTGTGGCCTTGAATGGACGTAAATCAGGCTTGGCGATGACGTCGTAGATGCAGGCATGGGCCTCGTAGCCGAGGGAGCGTGCGCCATCGTGGTAGATGGAGATCTGCGGATCCATCCGCAGTTTGCTCCAATACGCCGATCCCGGACTGAGATCGACGGATGACGTTTTGTGCTCGATCAGGTAGATTTGGCCATCTTTGCGGATGATGGCGTCGATCTTGCCGGCCAGTTGCCAGGTTGCGGATTCTTCGCCGGAATCGGGGTTACTGAGCGGGCTGCGGAACTCGGCCTCGACAGCGAGAACCTCGACATCGCGCATCTCTGGCGACCAGCGGCAGTGATATCCCGTGAGCAATGCCTCGGCTTTGACGAGATCAAAATCACCGAGCTCCTTGAACTGGCTGGCCCTGATGACGTCGATCGCCTTTGTGAGGGACGTGCGGTCGTTGAAGTCCCCCATCCATGCGAGCCACCATTGTTCAAGTGCCGCATGAATGAGCGAACCGAAGGCAAGTGCATGCGGCGTCCGCAAGCGTGCGCGATAGCCCATGTCGTAGCGATATTGTTGATAGCGCGCACAGCGATGGGCAGCGCGGTAGCGGCTGCTGGTCATGAGCTCGGTCACTGGTTGTCCCCTGCGCTCGGGACGGCGGGAAGCTCGTAGCCAAGGAGGACATTCGGCGTGGTTTGGAGGGCCTCGCAAAGGCCGATGAGCTCGGCGAGACTGGGCGCACGTTTGCCGCGTTCGTACTGTGCGTACTTGGCCGTGTCGATGCCGCAATCACGTGCGACGGCTCCGCGGGTAAGCTGTAGGGCCGAGCGTATATCGCGCAAGGCACGGCGTAACTGCCTTCGGATTCGCGCCAACGTACGCAGGGTGCGGAGACGCTTACCGCGAGTTATGCCGTTACTCGGAACAAGAGGCGCATCGGCGGCTCGTTCTAGCTGAGGATCAATATCTAAGGCTGGATCAAGAGAAACTACTGAGAGTGGGTTATGCACGGGCGTACTCCTTCCGTTTACGCGACCGTCTCGGCCGGTGTGGACTCGGGCGCTGTTGGCGCCTCGGTTTTGGCTGCGGCGCTTATCGCCGCTTGACGAGTCCTACTCTCTCATTCGGGCCAAGTACGACCCAGGAATGAGCTGTGTGAGCATTGGCCTTTTTTACCATCAACCAGCATTCAATCACTTAGGAGATTTTGAAGGCTGCTCATGGGTGGATACCACCCCCGCGGCGACTGGCAGTTCGGGGAAAATGAGATATTCACCAACCAGAATCGCGTCATTCTCGTGACATCGACGCATCGCGCAATGAGAGACAGATCTCGGCCTGTTGCCTGGGTTGCGTCGGGCCGTCCTTGTTTCCGCCTGGGCCCGTAATGTGGTCGCGGGTCTATGGATCTGAAAGGCAGATCAGCTGCAAACGGGCGAACTAGAGGACGTGCACCGTCCCGATATCGCGTTCCGAGCAGGCGACAAGGCGGAGTGACGGCTTGTCGGACATCGTCCTGTGGTTCTAGTATCAAGACCATGAACCAGTTCATGCCCGTGCTTGTAATGTTTAGCTTAATCGCGGCGGCGTGTGGGCCAGAGGATCCGACCGGCACTCCATCTGAGGAGGTAATGTTTCCCGATCTCGAACTTCAGGCGTGCTACGACGCCCAAGAGGATGGCCTTTATTGGCGCCCTTTTGCAGAGGATATCCCGGAACTGCGCTGCTTTGGCCGCGACATCAGAGACTTGTCCGGGATTGAGGTGCTGACTGGGCTAACTGCAATCAATCTCACGGGTAACCGTCAACTGGGGTCGATAGAATTACTCGCAGAACTTCCGAATCTTCAGGTTCTCGCCATAGGTGAATGTAATATAGACAATAGCGACTTGTCTGTAATTGCCAGTATAACCCAGATGACAGATCTGGAACTGTATGGCAACCATCTCGGAGATATTAGCATGCTGGGTCGATTGACTGAGCTGAAGAGGTTATTACTCTCCGGTTCAGAGATTACTGGCGGGGTAATGTCTTTGTCTGCACTGAGCCCTGATGTGTTTATCAGCATTGCAGGGAACCCCGAGCTGCCTTGTTCTGAAATAGAAGCGCTTCGGCTAGAATTACCAAGCGCAAATATTATACCGAGTGAACTTGAAGTCGGACGAGACTGTAACGACTTGGTTTCTATTGACTCTCAGTACTGAGCGAGCGTCTGCCAAACATCTCAGGATTCTTGTTGCGAGACATTCGCTCGAAGTGCTTTTTGTAGACTTCCGCATCTATCATCTGCGTATTCATGTCTGTATTGAGGAAGCTATCGGTGACAGCATCTACTAAATCAACGCGGATAGCATTCTCAGTGAGTTGTTCTTCATGCCAGCCGTTGAACACCCCGTCTTCGAGAACGTCGGCTCCAAGCGCATTTGCAAGAACGATTGCATTTTTCTCGGCTGGAACATAGGAGCCTGCTATTGCCTGCTCATATGCCAGTGAAGAACGCGCTGTTGATGTAACGTGAAATCGTCCAGCCTCATCCATATTGCCAGCAACAGGCCGAAGGCATGTAAGATGGGAGTCGCAAATATCCAGCCTCGCCGCTTTGCCGATTAGATGCTCGTAAAGCATTCGATGACTGTTTTCATAAGCATTAACAAAATCCCCATCTGTGCCATGCTTGTAGCGTGCCTGGGCGAATCGGTATGCAACAGATGTCCACGGATTCATGGTCACAGGATGTCCATGTTCTCCAGCGAAGCCTTCTTTATAGTAGGGGATCAGGGCGAACGTATGGCCTGTGGTGGGAAGCATGATCGTCTCATTAGACCAATATTCTTGTGTATACCCCTCGCGAGCAGTGGCCAAGAGTAATTCGTGCGATGTCGAAATTTCGATATAATAGGAACCATCCCGGTCACTTACGCCCTGTCCGAGTATATAATCGTAGTTGACCTCGCCGGTTTTAGGATCGACCGCGAAGACTTCGATAATAGCGTCGGGAATGGCGCAGTCGCCGCCCCGGAGCATGCCAACCAATGGCTGCACGAATTCCCCGGTTTCAACCATGCAGCCTTGCAGGGCGAAAACGAAAACAAGTATCAAACTGTTGTACATCCTCATTGTCATTCGCTTACATGACATCTCGATGGAGATAGAGCTGAGTATCGGCAACCTGGTACAACACCTCGGATACCGGGATATTTGAGCTGATTTTGGCAGAGAGACCTATGCGCCAATGGTTGGCGAAAGGGTAGCCTATGCCCACCTCTCCAGCCACGAACGGTGACGCATTTCTATGATTCATCTTTTCCTTGACCGCGGAGATGGGATCCATTCGCGCCCCGCTAAAATGCAGGATACTACCACTCCGACTATATCGGAATAGGCCACCTGCTTGTGCTTGTAGATCCCAGACGAATCGACTACCGAAGCGAATGCCAGCCAATCCTACTATACTGGTAGCATAGAGATTACGAGAATGAAGAGTTCGGCAATGATCTTCTTCACACTCGCCTGGTGCGACCGTGGGACGGCGGGGAAGGAACTGGTCGGCGCAGATGCCGATATACAGCATGGGCATCATCTCTCTTGTGCCGCAAGCGCCAACAACGGTGACGAAGCTCTTGGAACGGATGCCCGATTCGTTCGTCCTTGAGCGCCCTATCGCCGTGCCAACAGTAATCGCCCACTGTCGTTGTGCCTGTGATTCATTCTCGGTGCTGGCGGGAGCAATTTCAGCCTTTGACACGGCGTTGAGGCTGTCCGTCGCGATGTCTCGCTGCGTTGGCTCACTCGCATTCGTCATCTGTGGATTGAGCCTTGGTTGTGTTGCTAGCTCATCGGTCCTTGCTTCGTGTTGCGGCTCGTTCGGTGCTGTCGGCGCCGTCGTTTTGCGGACAAACGCGACCTCAGATACCGCTAGATCAACAGAAGCGGCACTGCGCAGCATCACCTTGAACTGCTGCCCCGACACTGTGTAGATGACGAGCAGAGTTTCGGGCGGTTCCGGCGGCGCTAGGACTTGTATCGACTTGTTGCGTCTGGTTATGCCGTAGCTCTGAACGCCAAGAGCGACATCGTCAATTACATCAGGCACCTTGACTGTCATCGGTATATGCGGATGCACGTACGCTTCGGCGTGATTGCCCTCTGTGACCACGACCATGGATTCTGCAGCTTCGGCCATCGGCATAGAGAGCAATGCGACGATGACAATCAAACCGCAGTAGTTATATAAGTTGACCGCCCTTTCCACATCGGGGATATTGCACAACCTGGATGGTGAGCAACAGGGACAGGTGTGTTTGTCGAAAATAGGTGGGTCTAACGGTCTCTCGGTTGAGATTGTATTTGTGATATGGATCGCGTATTCGAGGATGAATGAGCTCCGGGTGGACAATCTCGGCGTGTGATTGGGACGGAACCGCGATCGACGAAATTTGTTCCACCATAGCAATGCGCCGTTGATAGAGAGCCGCCTACTGGCCCTTGATATTGACGTCTGGGGGCGCGTTTGTCGCCTTTATGCATGTATGATTTCTGCACGGAGACCCCACGAGTTGGGTTGTCCGTAGTCATAGTCTCGGTGGCTTCGTTCGCTATACGTTTGCGCTTGCGTGGCTGCAGATCTCCCTCGCTTCGCAGTTTAGCTGATCTTTCGATGTCCGCTGGAATCGAGATTTTTTCCTTCGGGATCTCTGCCTGCGTTGCAGGCGATACCTGGGCGTTTGCGAACTCAACCGGCAGAGGTGCCGCGGATTCTACCTTGGGAATCTCTGCCGCCCCTCGAACGGCACTATAACCGACAGCAGCGAGGGGCAAGATCGCGATGGCGGCAGCAATTCGCCAGGCAGAGATCGTGCGTTTGGGCTTGGCGTGCAGCCGTAGCCCGATCTCGCCGACGAGTTGGGCGCGATCGTCTTCGCGGGTCGCAAGCAGCGCGGCATGGGCCTCAATTGCACTGGCAGGACGCTTGTGTACCTCTGTGGCGGTGAGCATCGTCACAAGCGCGTGCAAGTACTCTGGGGTCTCTGAACGGTGGCTTCGTAGCGATGCTGGCTGTTGACCCCTGATGGCTTGCTCGTATGCTTCATCGTTGTCGAGTGAGCGATATCGTTGATCTGCGAGAAGCTCGTAGAGAATCACGCCAACGGCAAACAAATCGCTCGATGCACTCAATGGTCGCCGTTTGGCCTTCTCCGGGCTGATGTATCCCATGGTCCCGTGCACGTCTTTAGTTTCTTCTTGTGCTCCGATTGCACAGGACAGGCCAAAATCGATGAGTTTTACATAACCCTTCCGCGTAATCATGATATTGCGTGGCGAAATGTCCCCGTGAACATAGCCCGCATCGTGAACGGCTTGAATTGCTCTGAGCAAGTCCGCGGCAATCACCTGCGCTACGTGAAACGGCAGCGGTCTGCGCGCGTAGAGATCTCTCAGCTCGATACCGTCGATCCGTTCTAGGGTTAATCCCCGCGTATCCATATCGATAAACTGGACTACACCGGGGTGGCGGATATGGCGGAGTACGTTCGCTTCATTCACGAGCTGCGCGCGTTTTTCCTCGGACAATGCCCGTTTGCGCACGATCGGGCGGCCGTCGCTATGGATGTCGTAGTCGATATGTGTTGCTCGGCGCCGAGTCATGCTTTCTGTGCCCAGCGACGGTTGCGATACCAATCTCGTAAGGTGTAGTAGGGCACACCAACGAACCTCGCGACCTTGGAGATCGTCCCATAGCGCGAACGGGCATTCTTACAGAACTCGTCCATGGTTGCGGCGATGACATCGGCGGGGCACTGCTCCAAGAGCTCGTTGCAGAGGAGGAGCTGAGATCCCTTGCCGAATTCGACAACTTGGCCAGGGAAGACATCGATCGTGGCTCTGTGAAGTCCCGAGCGTCCAATCCAGGTGCCGTTTTTCGAACGGTCTTGGATTCTGGTGTGCCCGTTGTCGCGATGGATGAGAAAGTGGAGATCGCTTACGCCCTTGTCTTCGGTCTTGGGGATGTGAATGTCCGATGTCGTGAGTGAGCCGACAGTGATCGTGCGATCGGGGGTACCGCTTGCTGGGTCAGAAATGGAATCCAGCCTGATGGGATCTCCGTCCGGCAGCATTCTGACCGCGACTACCTCGCCAGCTTGACGGGGATCGGTCGGATCCCGGCGTTTGACCGTTGTGGTCCGAGGCTGCGTGCGTTCGTAAACCATACCCACCATTTACACGAGCAGTTGCCGCTGCACAATATCGGGCCCGAACTGCCAGTCGCCGCGGGGGTGGTATCCACCCATGAGCGCGGCAAAAATTCGTCTAAGTCCTCGATAGCTGGTCGGAGCCCGAAAATCGGTGGGTCTGTAACTGCAGCATCCTGGTGACTGTAGACGCTGAGCGATAGGCTGTTCTCCGTAGTCGCCGCTCAATGCTTACGGGCGTTGCCGTGTGGCGAAATACGAAACTTCTCGCGGCAGAAGGGGAGACCGTTGTCCCCAAGGAATCAGTAATGCGTAGTCAAAATAAACACTTTCCATACGATTTTCGGCGTGAATGGAATCAATGGCTTGCAAACGCAGTCAACGACACGGCTTTAATCATTGCCGCCTCGGACACTCGACACTGCCGCAAACTGCTCTGCACTGCGACGGTAACAGATGAGCGACAAGCCCAGCCAAGACCCTGTAGGCCCGTAGGCACGCATAAGCATGGCCAAATCCCAAGCCACCACGACGTCCACTGTGTAGGGACCTACTCCAGAGCCACACGAGGTGCCCAGATTTGGCACTGAGAGCAGGGACAATGGCGCAAATATGGCCCCAGTCACGCACAAGGAGTTCACACAGTGCGGCCTGAACGTCCGATCTTCCAGCTCGATCCCCAACAAGTCGAAGAAATTGCCGAACTCGCTGTCGAGAAACTAATCCGAAGCCTTGTTGCAGCCGGTATACTCCGGGCCTCACGACTTGACGGCCCGGGTCTCATGGAGGACCCGACATGCCACGAAAGAAGGGAAGAACAACCAGTGTCTACGGACCACAATACCACCACGGGAGCTGGAGACTCCGCATCTACCATCCTGATGGGACATGCACATCTCAGCGATATCCGTCGCAAGAAAAAGCTGCGCGAGCAAAAGAAGAAATCAACGCAGCTCTTGAAAATGAAGACATCTGGCGCAAGATCGCCAGACTCGAAGAAGAGCTTGAGGCTGCCCGCGTCGAAGCGCTCGCTATCAGCAACCCCAGGACGGTCCAAGACGTGATTGATGCGTACTTTCAAGATCGCCAAGGAGAGATCAAGCTCATCACGATGGATGCGATGCAATGCAATCTGCAAGGTATGCTTGGAGAATTGTTGCAAAAACCAATCTCCTCAGTGACACCGAAACGGGCAGTCGAACTCTACGAGAGATATGCCGCGAGAGTCGCTGCGGACACGAACCGCAAGGCGCTGCGCACGACAAGACAAGTGTGGGCGTGGGCCGCGGATCGGAATTGGGTACGTCCAGGGATCTGGGACAAAATCAAGCCGAAGGGGCGACGCAAGGCAGGGAAACCGCAAATGCGACTGTCCGAGGCGCGACGCTTCTATGCCGAAGCGATGGCGCAAGCATCTGGCCCTGCGACCTTGGGCATTAGTAAGACTGGACGTATCAAAGCTAATTGGCGACGTACGGGGGCGCTCGGGGTCTTGTGCGCTATGGTGCTGGGACTCCGCCGAGGTGAAGTTCTCAGTGCGTGTGGCCGCGATCTCGAAGAAGATCCTGATAATCCTGGCTGCGGACTGTGGTACGTCGAGGACAGCAAGACGCCCAACGGCGTGCGCGCGGTCCAAATACCGGCAGAGCTCTGGACGCTACTCCAACCACGGACCGCGGAAGTGGGGAAATCTCAGAGAGTGTTCCCCTACGGCAAGTCTTGGGTCATCAGCCACGTATACCGCCTTTGCGATGAGCTCGGCATCCGTCAATATTGCGCCCACAGCCTGCGTGGGCTGCATGCGAGCCTAGCAACGCGCAGCGGCTCCACAGCTCACGAAGTCGCGCGGACACTTGGCCATGGCGGGATTGCGGTAACCAATCGGCATTACATTTCGTCTGAGGCCAAGGACGTGCGCCGTGCAGAGGAGCGACGCGCGATGCTCCGTATCCTCGAAGGCGGGCAGGATGTCAGGGTCAAAGATTCAAACGATTCTTTGACCCCGGATGCTCCTACGTCCGAAAATGCCCCAAAAAAGAAAGTAAATTCAGCTATTTAACAAACCAGCTCGATCACCGACCAGTCCAGGCGGGATGGATCGGCGTCGAAAACGGGAAATTATTTCTGCGTGGGCCCTTTGGGCTCTTTGGGCTCTTTGTCCTCTTTGTCCTCGTCAGGAGCGAAGAGCTCCTCGGCACGCGCGACCGCAAATGCACGCCGATGCCACCGGTTCAGTGTAAAGATATCCATGCACGTATCCAACATCCGTCGCTGATGGGGGCTGAGCTCGAGTTTGCGATGCTCAAGCACCATTGCAATCGCCTCTTTAAGGCTGGCGATTCTGCCTGCCTTTTCACCGGCGATTCTGCCTGCCTCTTCACCGGCGATTCTGCCGGCTTTTTCGCCGGCCTTTTCGCCGGCTTTTTCACCCTCGTCCCAGCTCATACGCTCTAATTGGGCCAATGCTGGATTGCCGCGGGCCTTCATCGCCATGACCGTGGCGTTGTCGGCCTCGGTTGCATCCACCATTGCTTGCACCGGCAGGGGCAGCTGCAAACAGCGATCGGTGATGGTGTCGCCTGGCGCCAGCTCCACCCAGTCATCGTGCTCCGGTGACCACTCTTTGAGCCGTACCTCTACCTCGCCATCGCTATCGCTGTCGGGATATAGCTCCTTCACAAATAGGCCGAACATGCGCCGGACCCCGGAGGCGATTACCGTACGTGCACGCGCACTGATTTTGCCCGGTTGCTGGTGCTGGGAAAAAAACACCTCAAACGACAGCTCTTCTAAATATCGATACCCGGTGGCCTCGTCCCGCCCCAGTTTGCGCACGCAGGTGTCTGTGGCGAAGTTGTCGCGAGGGCCGTGGCGGGTCAATAAATCGCTTGAGGCCACGTAGCCTTTTTTGACGTGGACATCCACCAGGCGATCGAGTCGGCAATGGAGATCGCCATGGCCGGCGCGGGCCGGGCTGGCTTGCACGCGTTCCCCATTGACCACCTCCCAGCGCCCCTCTGGCCAGGAGGTCTCGGGCTCGACCAGATGGTCGTCCGGGTCGATACGGCCGCCCGCGTTGCCCGGCTGCGGCTCAGTTTCGGCATGCCCCGGCAAACGCATCGCTCCACTAGAGCTTGCCCCAGGTGCAAAGTATGTAGGTTCCGTCGTCGCTCGCTTCATCGGTTCACATCTTTATAGCACGACGACGCATGCACACCTATCGGTTCTGGTTTTTTCTTGTTGAATTGCGGAACTGGTTTCTGCTTCCACCTCACCGATGTCTACACTCATCTCTACATTTCTGAGGGGCGCAAAATGGCTGCATGGTGTTTGATGTGCTCATCCATGAAAGACGCGATGAAAAAGTAGCTGTGATCGTAGCCCTCGTGCCGCCGCAGCGTCAGCGCCTGACCGACCTCACTGCAGGCGGCTTCGAACAGCTCTGGCCGCAACTGCTCAAGCAAAAAACTATCCGCAAGTCCCTGGTCCACGAGGATTGGCGCGGCATCGCTTCGATCACCAGCGGCGCGCATGAGCTCGCAGGCGTCGTATTGTTGCCACAGTTTGCGATCATCTCCTAGATACGCGCCAAAGGCCTTGTGGCCCCAAGGCACTTGGGTCGGCGCGACAATGGGGGCAAAGGCCGAAATGGACCGGTAGCGATCGGGATGCTTGAGACCAATGGTCAACGCGCCGTGACCGCCCATGGAGTGTCCGAACACGCCTTGCGCCTGTATATCGCCTGGAAACTCGTTAAACACGAGCGCAGGTAGTTCTTCCGTCACGTAGCTGTACATGTGGAAATGCTTGCTCCACGGCTGCTGGAGCGCATCGACGTAGAAACCTGCCCCCTGACCTAGGTCATAGGCCTCGTCGTCCGCGACGTCTTCACCCCGAGGGCTGGTATCCGGCGCCACGATCATCAAACCGTGTTGCATGGCGTATCGGTAGGCACCGGCCTTGACGGTGAAGTTGTCTTCCGTACAGGTCAGGCCAGACAACCACCAAAGGACCGGGAACGGCCCTTCACCGAGAGGCTGAAACAAGGAGAAGCGCATGTTGCATGCGTTCACCTTAGAGGCGTGGCGGTAATAACCCAGTGTTCCACCAAAGCAGCGATGAGTCTTGACGGTTTCCATAGCGTTCTCGATCTACCAAACGTGGCTAGCCGTTGCCAACACGAAGGCCCACCGCAGCACGGCGCCCTAACCGAGGTCTCAGAGTTTTTGGAAGAACATGCGCCCGGTAGCGAGCAGGAAGACGCATCTAAGCGCACGGGCGCGCCGTGGGAGTACGCGCCCGAGATCGCCAGTCGCCGGGCCTGGCGCCGCTTTGTCAAAGCCGCGGCAGTGGGTTGGGATCAGGGCGGGGGCAAGGCAGCGCCCTCCTCGCGCCTTACTCTCGGCGCCCTGGACGACAAAAACATCCCCTGACGAACTTCGGAGCAGCAGGACTAGGTAACATAGCACACATACTCGCGGCGGCGTAACCAAAGTGGCCCGCAACGCATAGCCGTCGTTCTGCTCACAATAGCAGTATGCTCGACACGCCAGAGCCCCCCATCCCCATCATGCGGAGAAGGAGAAAAACGCGGGCACCGCCTTTTGCTGCGGGCACGCTTTACGGCAGTGCGGGGCTGGACGCAAAGCGGTAATAAAAGCGCTGCTCGCCGGCCACTTCGGTGACAAATACGTGGACATCGTATTGCCCAGCGCTCGCCACGGAAGCCCTGGTGCTCAAGTTCCCGGGATTGCTGCCACCCGTCAGACCGTCGCGCGTCACCGGACGGCCGAGGTTGTAGATACCCCAGCTGGCGTCGGCAAACTTGAACTCGATGGTATCGGCCGGCATATACACCTGCCGATAATAGGTGCCACGCCCCATCGCGGCCAGGGGATCGTTGGTAGACCAACCGTTGAGCCCACCGCGGACATAGAGGGTATTGCTCAGCGGGTCGCCGACGAGATTGAGCACCGCGGGCGTAGGTCCACCCAGGGGCCCGCCAGCTATACCAGCATTGTTCAGTGAGATTTCGCTGACCAACTCACCGCCGATTTCCGAGGCAAACGGCAAAATGTCCGCTTCGAGCTGCAGACTGTGGGCCGCATCGAGGTCAAATAGACCATCAGCGCGCGCCGATTCGTACAGCAGGGTCACCGAGGAAGCGCCCTCTGGCCAATCAAAGACTGCCGTATTGTCGTCGAGGGGCTGAGCCAAGACCACTTCGCCACTGTCAAAGGCCCCCGATACCGCGGTGCGACCGTGGCCGTTTTCATAATCGATCACCACCCGGGGCAAGCGTGTATCCACGCGCGTCGATAGCGTCGCCACGCTGCTGTGACGGCGCCGATCGTAGGCGCGCACGCGAAAGTTGACTTCCGTGCCGTCGCCCATCTCACCGATGCGGAACGGCACCCGGTACGGGGGCGAATAATCGGTGCCCATCCGTTTCCATCGACCGCCGTCGACCTGTGCCTCAAACACCACCGATACCACCTGGGGATCACTGTCGAGTCTCACTTCGATAAAGCGATCGCGACGCAATACCGTGCCCTGGTCGAGAACAAAGGACACCCCGGGAGCCCGGCGGGTACGCGGAATGCGCTTGCGCGCCTTGTACACTGCATATCCAGTGGCCGGAACCGTCAGCGCCAGGCGCGCGTCGTTGGCGATGAGGTGCGTGGCCACATCCCCCGACGCGATCACCAGATCGTAGCTGCCGCTCATGGCCACGGGCACCTCGGCCGATCGCGGCACCACATCATTGTTAAAGGCCACCAAGTACTCGCTGCGCTTTTTGCGATGGATACGCGATAGCGCGTAAATGCCGGCACCGTCGTCGGCATAGCGATGGCGCTGAATGCCTTTGCGCAGGGTGACGTGCGCACCGTAGACGTCGGCAAAGGAGCGAATGGCGCGATACAGTGGATGTGAGGGATCAAAGTTATCCTCGGCCGGCGACACATCGGAACCGAGGTGGTCGTTATCATTATAGGAGGCGGTCACGCTGGGGAACATATCCTCGCGCGCGTCGCGATCGTTGCCGTCGCCGACAAAGCCCTGCTCGTCGCCGTAGTACACCACCGGCACGCCGCGGGCAAAGAACATCATGGCATGGGCCAGAATCGAGCGATCGAGGAGCGTCTGCTCGCTCTCCCCTTGGCCGCCTTGACGAATGAATGTACCAATGCGCCCCATATCGTGATTGCCGATAAAGACCGGTTGCTCGTACACGGTGGAGTCGCGATCGGTATAGTAATCGTCTTGGGCGAAAAATCCCTCAAGCTGCTTGGGCGAGCCGTTAGACGCGGCAAACCCCTGCGCCGCTGCTTGAAAGCCAAAATCTAGCACCCCCTGCAGCTTGCCGGTCGAGGTGAAGGTGCTGAGAAATTCCGGCCTGGTGTCATAGACTTCGGCAAAAGCGAAGAAATTGCGAATGCCCTGCCGGCGCGCGTAGCGCTCAATCTCGGGAGCAAAGGTCTGCCAGAATTCCATATTGACGTGCTTGACCGTGTCGATGCGGAAGCCGTCGATGCGGAACTCGCGAATCCAGTATTTATAGATATCGATCATGCCCCGCAGGACGTCGGGATTCTCAGTATACAAATCGTCTAGACCAACAAAGTCACCGTATAGCGAGTTTTCCCCCGTAAACGTGCTGTCGCCGCGGTGGTGGTAGTAGCGGATGTCATTGAGCCACGCCGGCACTTTCACATTCTCTTCGCCCTCGGGAATGAACGGCGTGTAAGCGTAGTCCATGCGCGTGAGCTTGTTGAAGTTGCGCCGCGTTTGCACATGATCGCCGGCAAAACCTTGGTTGATGGGCGCGCCGTATTGATCGCCCTGCGTGGTATAGGGATAGTCGGTGATATTGCGGTATTCGCATGCAGCCCCCGTGCCATAGCATTCTCGATACTGCACCACATCGGCGGTGTGGTTGGTGATGATATCGAAAAACACTTTGATTCCGCGCCGGTGTGCGGCGTCGATGAAAGCGCGCAATTCCTCATTGCTGCCGTAGTGGGGGTCGATCTGAGTGAAGTCAGTGATCCAATAGCCATGGTAGCCGGCCGAGGCGTTGTAGGCGCCATCGCCCTGTACCGCCTTGTTCTTGAAGATCGGCGTCATCCATACCGCGGTGATGCCCATATTCTGCAAATAGTCCAACTTGCCGTGCAGACCGGCCACGTCGCCGCCGTGATAGAACGCCTTGTCCGTGGGGTCGTAGCCGTGGGTGTATTTATCGCCGGCCAATCCACCGCGATCATTATCTCGTCGGGCGTTGGCAAAGCGATCGAGCATCACGAAGTAAAACACTTCGTCTTGAATGTCGCGATCGGGATTTGCGGTCTGGGGCTGTAGAGCCTCGCCGCGGATTTGCTCCGCTGGGTCAAGAGATTGTGCCTGGGCCGTCCATGGCGATACACCCACCATGGCGACCGCCCACACAATGGCAACGATGCAACTAAGGGCTCGCGCAAAAATAACTTCCCGTTTTCGACGCCGAGCCATCCCGCCTGCGTGCGTTGCTCGTCGGTTGCTGGGGCCCACCCAGCGCCCTCCTCGCGCCTTCGCAGTC
>JAAUYH010091959.1_pt1 | contig 13787 bp, 9 predicted proteins | sample 7278061 | NCBI WGS metagenome assembly JAAUYH01 (sample SAMN14350203, study PRJNA611818) | marine sediment metagenome | isolation source: surface marine sediment (0.6m) | place: French Polynesia: Moorea | collected 2018-08
CTAACAATTATAAATTCTCGAAAATTTTTAGCAGACTTATAAACCAAACAGAATCTTATGGGTGTCTACTCGAAATTATTATAAATCAAGCAAAATAGAACAATAAAAAATTTCTGTTCCTTCAAATAACTTCACGCTACTCACCTTGCCCGCTGTAATTTTCATGCTAATGAATCATACTTTACAAATTTGGTATGACAAACGAAATTGATGCAAATTGTCTCAAAATTTAAGTAAAGGATGACGTTCTTGATCTAATGTCACTGAAAAGTCTTCATATGTACTATTTACAGTATGTGGTTTCTAGAAACTCACGAGAAATCGGGAGAATCCGTAAGAGGCATAATTGTAGCGTCATATGATATAAAAAAGGTGTTCTCGAAACGATCTTCTAATACACCATATTCGAACTGCAAGTTATCTAGGAATAGCTACAGTTTTTGTAAAATGTAATGGCATGGCAAATTCTCAAAATGTGCGGGACTAGAAATATTTAATTGGGCTGGAATAACTATTAGGTTTGCAATTTACAGCGAGAATTAGTTACATCAGCTGATTGTCAATTGCAGAGTCCTTTGTCGAAAAGCAGCTTTCTCGAAAACGAAAAGAGAGAGGGAAATTCGAATCATAGCATATATATTTGTAATACAAATTAGATGGTTGAGAAAATTATTTTGCACAAAATGTGATGCGCGGAAGTGCCCGACGAGTCATCTAATACAATTTGTTTCTGTCAGGCACCATAGCTATGGTCTGTGGGTTGAGTGAATCTCCAGCAATCGCGTTCCTTTCGTTCGTAACCGTAAGAATTGGCTAAGAAGAGAATATAAGAGTAGCCAGCTTTACGAAAAGTAGTGAGTAACCCAAAAATGTCAGATAGCGGAATAGAAGTGAAGTACTTGGCTGATTGCGTAAATGTACATAGATTTGCGACTTTTTTAGTTAGAATCCCATACAGATTATATTCAGATCATTCGAAAAGCAAGAGAGTTTCCCCATCACCAAAACTGGTTCCGAATCTACTCTTGCGTCCGAATCCAATATCTTACACGGAAAATGTTAGCATTAAGTGTTCTTGTAGTTCTCATGAAAAACTAATCGGACCATTTCAGCTTGATCATGCTAAGCCTCAGTTCTAAAGAAATTTTGTGAAGTGATTAGCTGATTTCAATGACCTGTAGGCAGCAGTGAAAGAGCCTGATACTCAACGAATAGAAAAGATTAACACAGACTGTTGGATGAAACTATCTGATTGGAGTATCATCACTATCTCTTCTATTTTGACAGTGATGATACTTGTTATCCATTTCAGAACCTACTAATATTGTCCATCATTTATTCGCTACAACAGCTAGTAGTGTGTCAATGGATTCTTGCGGAACCATACGTGAGTATAAAGTATTTCGGAATTAGTAAGCAATCGTTTGTAGCAGATCACCTGACTGCCTATTCTACTACCCCACGTTTTTTTCTCGGAAGTTGTTGCTCCCCGAATATATTTGTTAAGCCTCATTTATTCAGTGGACAGTGTATTTTCCATTTTGATTGCGTGCTCCTCATATCACCGTGTATTTAGTATGATGTATGAGTTTTCTTCTACGCCCATGAAACTACATCAATCAGGGTGTAAGAATGCTTTGGAAAAATAGCTATGAAATTTTTTGTTATTTGTAGTGCATGAATAATGTCTTCTGCGAAAGTAGCGTTCTTGTATTTTTGCTGCAGTCAAATTATTAATTATGCTACCCATTACTCTACTGGACATGTAATCGAAATATATCTATTCGAATTCTGTTAAACACACAAAATTTCTGTACTCAATACGATAATGCTAAGTCTTCTCTGTGTTCGAAAATTTAGAATTATGAGTCCAAAATGGCCATATGTGACTTCTGATATGGTTTTGGTTGTTTCAAGACCTGGAAGATTATTGGGCTCGCTTTTGAATGAAGAAGAAAAGGTTTAATTATGAAGTCGATCTCAAATGAAGTCATTTATACTGATCTTAAAAGAGACGACAGATATTTTCCAGGGATGCCGCTGTGAATCGATTCGAGTGGCTTAGAGGTGAGTCGTCTTGGCTTTATCTCTCGATCTCTTTAGTTCTTTAGTGTATTGGTAGGAATGTATTGAGGCTAAATTCGAATCAGGAAACACTATCAGTAGCCCGAATTAGTAAGTATTATGCTTCTGCACTAGGTTGTCCTGCTTATCCATGCTATTCCAAACAGGGTTTCAGTCGTGGACCTTCTCGGATGTGAATTTCGTTGCCTTATTCAATGTAGATAGGAAATGAATGCCGGCTTTGTCAATACAGAAAGTAGCGAAATTTTCCTTTTCGACGATACAGAACAATAATCTGTATAATTTATTCTCAAATAGTTCTCCTTCATACATTATCATCTCATAACTACTGTGAGTTTGACGAAAAATTTTGTTTGACGGTAGGCTTCGACGAGGATATTTTGGTCGATAGATACTCCAAGGAATGCATACCTCACTAATCCTGATTATTAATAGACACCTGGTTCTGCCTAAGAGTTTATTTCTGAAAGATTGTGTAATGATTTTTACTAAAGAAAATAATGTCCTTTGAACTTAATGCTTGCGTCATCCTCTTGCGTACATAACTCTTGCAAGTCGGATTTGACAATTTGACGCAGTGTAGTGAGACAGAAGCTAAATAACCCCGTCATATGGTTCGTGTGACCGCCCGTAACAAGTCTACTCAGAAGGGGAACTTGTGCTAGACCGAGGGATCCACTGAGTTTACACGCGCGTTCATTCAGCGTGCACAGCGTAGCAAGCGGTAGAAACACTGTCGTTTAGTGTGTCTCAACGCGATCTAAAATGGTAGCAAGAACAATAGACTGAGATCGCAGTGCACCCCGAGCACTGCCGTCTTCAGTCGTATTGTAGTAGCAAACAATGAGACCGAAGCGTTGGCTTACTGGAAGAGAACTCTTTGATTAATGAGATAAGCGGCGGTACTGTAATACGAAAAATGACAGTAATGCTATAGAATTTGTAATGTGGAAATGCTAGTAAAATGGAAGATAGTTGTGCTCCATAAGTGAGAATTGCGAACATGAAGTTGCTAGAGCGTAACGGTACACTTAATTATGAATCCATGGGAATTATTGTCCTTATTGTTTGGGTTGTTTTGTCAGCAACATTCATTGAAGGTGCTATTCTTTCTTCTCTTTATCTCAGATGTAATCAGAGCTTTTGTTTTTCATTAATAAGTCTTTTGCTACGATTTAAATTTCATTTCCGCGGACTGATATACCTAGAGTTTCCTTTATTCAAAATCTTGAATAGTTGTACCCGAAGTTGCTTTTTCATCCACGCACTAGATCTCTTTCTCCAGGCCAAAACCTTTCTCTCATTGCAATTATCCCTTTTGATACTAAATGATCCCTTCTCGATCTTTCTATGCTTCTTTTTATACTTTCCTACCCTCTAGAGTCTTGCTATCGACAGTGAAGTTTTCTAAGGAAATTTCGTCTCATGATGCTTCATGTTTTGGTTGACTGTGTGAATCATTGCATTTATGACCTTTCTGCCATGGTTTTTTAATAGTATGAAAGCTATTAAGAAAATGGCAACAGCCTCGATAGGTGCAAATTATTTAGAAAGAAAAATTTAGTTTAATATTTTTGAACTCTTCATCGATTCAAGCTGGCTGGCTCAATACGCTTGTTAGCTTGATGAGTTTTATCTCAATCACAATTGCCTTTATGTAACTTTCATTCTACTTGTCTTCATAAATTTTGAATCACTTAAGTGTCAGCCGATGTATTGATCAACTTTGAAGAATTGTATTAGTAGTGGGCTGTTTTGAAATCTTGAGAGATCATCTACCTTGTTCGAACATGAGACAGGAGGCAAGATGCCATGTAAAGTTCATGCATAGCTCTTATTTTACGAAGCCGATTGCAACTCGAAATTTGAGTTTTAGGATACTCTATCAATAAATGAAGGAAGTTTAAACTGAAAAAGGCAACTAATTTTAATCTACGCTTCGTAATTAAGTACGCAAGATGTCTTTGCGGAACAAATTTCCGTGCACAGAACACTGCCGTATGAACTCAGCAGACGCTTTAGATCCTCTATGATTCTAATCAGCATCGTGCTAATTCATCAGGATCAGCTATTCTTTACAGGAATGGAATCTAGGACCGTCTAGGGACAATCAGCGAGCAACCAGAAGAAAATATAAAAATTTAATATCTCAAGGAATATGAAAACTTATTTATAAAAAACTGCAGTAAACTGGCTTATTCATGCTGACGCGCATGTAGACTAGGACTTAATCAAAGGCTTCACTGTTCGAATTCGATCTTAGAAACAAATTTTGATGAGGTGAAATGCATGAGCGCACCATGTAGTCCGCCAGCGTGCTGCTTTGTCATTCTTCATTCTTCCCTGCTGATGTAGTTTCCTCAATCTTTTCATCAAATTTGCAATGTTAGGAACTACGTTGATACGAGTTTCTGTGAACGAATGGATCTAAGAAGGCTCATAAGTATGGTTGTCCAGAGAGAGCTGACTAAGAATAGTGATTCGGTAATGATAATATATATGTGAGTAAGCCGAAGATAATCTTCTGCTCGATGATGATGATGATGATGATGATGATGATAGCGTCCGATGCTACCAGGTGCCAGAATTCTGATGGATAAAGTTCGAAGATAGTTTATTGTTTTTGTTCGAATTGCATTAAATACTTGTACAATTGCAAGTAAATCTTATCTGTGATATTGAGTATAGGATTAGGAATTTTTTTCATTTGAATATACAGTAATAACTGAAGTGGTAATGTAGAACTTTACATAATATCAAATAATGTATTATATAATAGCATTTGAAGTCCCAGCCTGTAATTTTATGTTACTGAACAATTCAAAGCTATGATACTAAGCACGGCAAAAGACGACTATTTATTTGAGAAAAAATCAGATAAGACGCGTCGACAGGTCATTCCATTACAAGGTGAATCGCTGTCCGATCAGGCAAAATGTTGGAATCAACAAACAATTAAAAGGTAGACTAACAATAATAGTTGCCTGATAAAGCAAAGATTTTTTGATCTATCGTTCTAAGAGAGCGACTAGAATCTTCGAGAAGAAAAGATTTATCACATTGCTGTCTAAAATTTGACAAAACATCATCTGCCTGAAATCACGCGCAATACATTTTCCGAAAATGCATTTTATTTCGATGATGGATAAGAAAATATTAGAGTGGAGAGACCCAAGCTGCGGCGATGAAGACGAAGGCGGATTTGTTTTTGTTCTTTGATATCGAGTTTAGTGAATTATTACGATAAAACGGTTGCTATTTCGATAGGTACAGCACCAGACGATATACGGTAGTGCAGCTTAGCGAATGCATGAGCACAGACCTAGGCCGAATGAACGAGACAAAGAGAGAGTGAAAGATAAAATATGAGAACGAGAAAGGCGGAAGGAAACGTGAAATGTGCAAGAAGGCAAAAATAAAAAAGTTTGATTGCTCTGAAACAGTACAGTGGTACTACGTTGACTGGAATTTGTAAGCTCATATGATGTGAAGAAGAGAACTATGTATTAAAGAGGAGTTTTCAATGAGTTACTGGAAGACCTGTACAGTACATCGAATCTACAGGATCATCAGCTGATTCCATGCGATTCTGGAAATAAGATTGTGCAAGGTAGTTTGGAACAGGTTGACCGCGAATGGCGCAATCCTGAAAACTCTACTGAATTGTAATCAGTCAGTGAAACTGTTAACTTCCTAGGACTATACATCTACTGTACTGGCTAGCGCCTCAGAGGATACATCTACCTCTCTTTTTTGTAGTGACCATCGTTAGAAGGTCGAATCTCTGAAGGATGACAGTTGCACAACTGTAAACTGACATCGAGTTTCGTTTCGTATACGACGCTATCTACGGATTGACATCAACTCTCCCTTTCCACCGCGCGAGGACTGATGTATGGCACTACAGGAGGTAGTACTGTAGCCCGGAAACGAAATGAAAGTTGAAACGGTACCGGCTAACAAGCGAGTGGCTTCTAGTAGTCTGAAGATGAGAGTTCAAACACCTCCATGCAGGAAGGGTGCGGCTTTTAGTACCCGCAGATGAAAGATGAAACTAAGTCGGCCGTAAGGTCCGCTTGTGCATGCTCTGAGAAAGATATTTGAAACGCCGTCTGTCACAGCATTATACCGACGGACGTGCTCTCACGGTTACCATAGCCCATTTTTTTACAGCTAAGGTCATTATGTTTTTCTACCCAATCCAGGTTGCCAGCAACTCCACTTTTCAGAATATAAAAAATGCCTGTCGAACGACTGCGTGAGAACAGACTCTGTGCGTGTTTGGAATGCTGCATGCTAAACTTGAGTCTGTTTAGAACGTTCTCAAAGATGTACCGAACATGATGCAGAAACAGCATCGAACGCCACCGGAAAATTGAGCACGCAGCCGTGTCGACAAAGGATAGAGAGCGCCTAACAAAATGATGAGAACCGAACCGACGAAACCGATGCGAGAATGGCATTCTCTGGTATTCCCTTACTAATAATTGTTGGGGCACCAATTGTCAATTTACGTCAACTTACGGTTACATACTGAGCAATGTGTTCCGGTTTTTTGTCGAGGACGAACTATTCAAGAAAGCAGACAAACATGGAAGTGTGTACGAAGTGCTACGGTTGCTTTCTATTCCACACAATTGCAGCAGCTCCTCGCTTATTTCCATCCCGCTTCCAAACGGCAAAGATGGTGGACGAGTTTGTGCGACGACTGCGCTTGAACGCGGACGACGACTACACCCACCATGAAACGGCAAATAGAACGGCCGATGAAGGCGCACTTACCTCCCGTTGAGAGAAACCGCCGTCAGAAGGTTCCATGCGTGTTCATACGCCGAATGGTGAATTTACTTCAACAGGAATCCCCGGTACTACACAGTGCCCAAGTTCGAAGAGCACCACATGTCCACAGTCTACGTACATTCATTAGCGAACCCTTAGCTAAGAATTATAGTGGCGAATCCAACTTCTCCTTTGCTCCCACCCAGCAGTACATCCCGACGAGCTGGATTCAACCCAACTCTTCGTGAACAGGCGAATTAATCCAGGTACTACTATTACTGAACCGGTACTCTACTCAAGGTACGCTATTCTACACGGCAACGGTCACACACACGGGCCGAGCAAATCAATAGGAACGAAAGTTCAAAACTCGCCTCCACGGAGTGGAAGAACGGTAGGCGGAAGGGTTAATTTACTCGAAGGCAAACTACGCAGCGCAAGAGACATCCGCAGTCTATAGCCACAAGCTAAACTTTAGCTACGAATCAGAGCAGTAGACTACGCAAGTTCGAAAACTTCAGTTAAGTTTAAAACTTGGAGATCACCTTCTTGATCTCATCGTACATGACAAGCACAAGAGCACCACCAGTACCACGGAGCACATTCGACAGAGCACCCTTGAAGAACGCGTTCAGACCTTCGGTCTGCAGAATCTTCCTCCAGCAGTCGAGGGTACCGTTGTACAGCTTCTCCTTGGATCCGGACTGCATCATCATACGACGACGGACGGTATCGAACGGATACGAGATAACACCGGACACAGTTGTCACACACTGTGCCACGGCCCACTTGGCAATCACATTAGCGTTCTTCTCGTCGGCGAAGATCACACCCTTAGCAGTATCGTACAAACCGAAGTAAGCACCACGATACACAATAATACCCTGAACTGAGACACCGAATCCCTGGTACAATGCCAGCGGTCCGCCGCGGGTAGCAACCTTGCGAAGACAATCGACCAATCCAGTGAACTCACGAGAAGCACCCTTACCGGTATCAGCAGCGAGACGAGTACGAGCGAAATCAAGAGGGTACACGATGAGCAACGAGCAAGCACCTGCCAAACCACCAGCCGCAAGGTTAGACATGAAGAATTTGCCGAACTCCTTCTTCGAGTCATACTTGGGGAACTGCTTCTTGATCGTATCCTTGAACGCAAAGTTGAACGCCTGGGTGGGGAAGTAACGGATGACATTAGCCAAGTTACCACGCCAGAAAGAAGCGACACCTTGCTCGGCGGCAACACGACGGAAGCAGTTCACGATACCCGTGTAACGGGGGATCTTGCCGGAACGGATGTCCGGGTTCGCATCCTGGGTTTGCAACAACAGCTTCACACGCTCGATAGGAGCGACGAGGGTCTTCGAGATACCGCCCGCGGTACCACCGGCGGCGAGATCCATGAGGAACTTCTTCGACTTGCCCTCATCGGCGCTCGGGGCGAGGAAGGTGGTGGTCTCGGTGGCCGAGGCGGCAACCACCTTGTTCTGCGCCGCGTAGCGCGACGAGAAGCCGGTGTACATCGGCGCCGCAAGGGCGCTCGACAACCCGGTAGTGAACCACGAGTTCATCTTGGCGTCGCGATCCGGATCGAAGAATCGCGATTGTCAAGGTGCCCTTGCTCCGTGTGTGTGCTCCCTGCGATGAACCGATGTGGTTTCGGCGTTTGTGTGGTCTCTGGATCGGGGAGGGTATGATTAGCTCGGAATCTACTGCCTCAATTTCTGGGAACGGACTTTCTCGGCCAATCAAAAGTTTGGTACCAGTATTTTTATTCGCTTTTCATGTTTCTGACTGGCACTGTCAGCTCGTGTACATTTCCAAATTTGTGCCGAACCTTTTTTTTGTGTTACCGTTCATTTTCGACCGCCGGCGACCCTTATCATACCCAGGTGGTCGACCGCTGATGACTTTGATACCAAAACCATAATCCCTCCCACTACTCAGGTTGACGTGCTAGGAGTTGGCTTCGTCGTGACCGCGAACTCGTCAAGATGAAGCACAATAATGAGATCCCGAACAATCATTTTCGCAAGGAGTGGGACCTCCGCGTGAGGACCTGGTTTAACCAACCCGCGCGCAAGCGACGTCGTCGTCAGGCGCGTATCGCGAAGGCGGCCAAGGTCGCCCCTCGCCCGATTCAGAAGCTTCGTCCGGTCGTGCGATGCCAGACCAACAAGCACAACCTGCGCGAGCGCCTCGGGTTCGGATTCTCCCGCGAGGAGCTGAAGGCCGCCGGTATCCCGATCAACTTCGCGAGCACCATCGGCATCTCCGTCGACAAGCGTCGCCGAAACAAGAGCGAGGAGGCCATGAGCCAAAACGTACAGCGCCTCAAGGAATACATGGACAAGCTCATCTTGTTCCCCAAGAACCCCGCTAAGCCTCTCAAGGGCGACTCTCCGAAGGAAGCGCTCGCTCAGGCATCCCAAGCCAAGGGACCGATTCTTGGCTTACCGCCGAAGCAGGAAGTTGAGGTCACTGTTCGCAAGATTACCGATGAGGACAAGAAGGTCAACGCATACCGCACACTTCGTCTCAACCGTATGCTTAAGCGTGTCGATGGTATTCGTAAGGAGCGCGCCAAGAAGGCTGAGGAGGAAAGTGAGAAAAAGAAGAAGTAAGCTGATGAGTCTTCGAATGTGCTTAAAGTGGTCACTACAGCTGTATAGTGTGTACCATCCGTCTTCGGATGGTATTTATCGCGGTTGTGGGTTACCTACTAGGTACAACATGACTAGGACTAGTAAACGCAATCTGACGAGTCTTCCCTGGTCCACGTTGTATCTTGCTCGCTCCTACTACAATCGATTTTTATATGTTTACTGCTTCCAGTTCCGTGACTGCATCTGTCATATTTACATTGTGCGCAAAGCCTCCCCTCAACGCTGACGAATTCCAACGTCAACAAATGCGGCTATGAGCGTAAAGAGCGTTAGTGCAACAAACAAGTGAAACGGGAATAAGTCGGAGGCCTTTTACCGGATGTCATCTTAAAAGAGACAAAAACACTAAAACAGAGTAGTAGGGCGGGCAAGAGTGAGACGCCCAGCGATGCGGACGGTGGTAGAAGGTAAAACGGTTTAGGACGACAACGAGTTTTCGATTGCCATCCGGAGTCACTGGGTAAAATATTAGAGGTGCACGGAGTCGAGAAAAAACTGCGCAGCACGAATAAGACGAACAAGAAAAGCTTAGCGTTCGGCGCGTTGTTTGCGGGCCTTGCGAATCTTCTGCTGTCGCATGAGGGGGTCCTTGTTGACGTCGTATCCAACAGAGTACCAAGGGTGCTTCTTGACACGCGAAAGCGAGTATCGGCGGCGAGGATCGCGATCGAGGAGATGCTCGATGAGGTCTCGTGCTTCCGATGACAGGTACTTGGGGTAATCCACGTCCGCTGTGTTGACTTGCTCTAGCAAGGCGTCATCGTCTTCGTCGAAGAACGGTTGCTTGCCGGTGAGCATGACATACAAAATAATTCCACACGACCAGGCGTCGTTCTTGCGACCGTCGTACGCGTCTTGCTGCCCGTTCCAAACCTCTGGCGCACAGTAGTGGGGCGACCCACAATTTGTGGTAAGTAAATGAGCGCCGTAGTTTTTCATCGCCGAAAAGCCGAAGTCGGTGATTTTCAGCTCCCCATTTTCCCCCAGCAGCAAGTTCTCGGGTTTCAGATCGCGATGATACACCCCGCGATGGTGACAGTAGTGTACGGCGTCGATGAGTTGGTGGAAATATTTCCTTGCGGTGTTCTCATCTTGTCGGCCCGAATTGACAATTGAGTCGAACAATTCACCCCCCTTCACCAATTCCATGACCATGAAAACTCGTTTCGGCGAATACAGCACATCCACTAGCCCAACAATGTTAACGTGGTCCAACGCTTTCATTATTTGGATCTCTCTTTTGATATCACAATTCGCTTTCGTATCGTCTTCTAGCACTTCCTTCTTCACGATTTTAACAGCATATTGCTCCCCGGTTTCTCGGTTCACGGCGAGTTTTACCAAGCCATAATTCCCACGTCCTAGTGTGGCACCCAATTCGTACGGTCCCACACGAACCATTCTCGTAACCCTTTTGTTTCGTACGAAACTAGTCAACAAGCGGTGTTTCAAAAAGTTAATAGTAGTCGCTTCGACACGAACTAAATAGCGGTGATGAAGGTGATGCGGCAGCGGTCGTAAGGGCGGTGGTAGTGAGGTTTGTTTCGCAGTAAGAGACGCAAGATTGTGCGGATAGCGTAGGCGCGAGTGAATGGATATGTTCTACACGGAAAGCAGAACACAAGAATTGTGCGGTCGTGACAGAGATGTGTACAAAGAACGACTCGAAAATGAAGTACCAGTGAGTTCGCACACAGAATTAAAACACGCTTTTGGGGGATAACAAGAAAAACGAATAAAATCTAATATGTAGTTTTATTGGAGCTGTGAATTGGACTTACTGCATAGATTACGTGTTTCTATGCTCCTTACACCGCGCACGTAACCGAACTTTTCTGCGAACACGTGCTACCACCGCGTTACCGCACCCACACCTCTCAAACCGTTTGCTGCCGATCTTTACCCTCTGCAAGCTCGCCGTACCTAGCGTGTACCACGCTCTATCTGCACTGCGTGCATATAGCGACAGAATAGCAAATGAATTGCAAGGAAGCCAGCAGGGACCTCCCTCAGCCATTGGCAAGCAGGGTTTCTGTTGTCCCATGGAGTACACAAGCCAGGGTGTACAATTAGACACTCAATGCTAAGGTTCGTTTCACGCTGGCCGTAGGAATCTTCGAGTCGAGCGAATGGAAGAAGAGTGTTACCCCGCTGATTGACACAATATCAAATCTCCAATCGTCTCCTCCGAATCGACGACTGTTGGGCTTTTGTTGCCGGTAATCTATGAAAATTCGAGTCGCCCATACGCTCGCTCTATACCGTGGCTTTATCCGAGATACGTACCTTGCCAACTAAATTATCAATCTGCTAAACGAAATCATCTGTGGCTTCGGCAATCACAACACTGCAAAGTGGACAGGACGCGTCTCATTATGTACGCTTGGGTGCACGCTTAGAAAAATGTGAGCTCATGTCAAATGCGCTTGGATTATACAGCTACGCAGTCGAATCACGCGTGGTTAAGTTGCGCTTCGCGTTAAAAGTTAAGCATTTTTTAATGCGGGGTGCGCTCACTCGGACGAAAAGCGAAACTTACTGTAAAGGTGATACTTCGTGAAAGTGTTAAAAAAGTGCATCCGATTTGTTCTAAAATGTGGTGAGGTGCCGTATGATTGCGTTCTTCCCGGTACCCATCTACCAAAAGCCTCAAATAGCCACCCCTGCTCTGCCTACCCCCTGTGTCGACTCTTACGCACACTCGCTACCACTTGCGCACCACGTCCTGACTTTGCTTCATCGTCATCATGGGCAACCCGTTTCGTACCTACATCAACTCGAACCACGTTTGGTCGTGCAGCAAGTGTAGCACACACCTCACGGACAACTCCGATATTGTGTCCAAGGTATGTAGTGTGTGGCTGCGCAAATGTCGTGCGCGCTCGCGCAAACCGAGCTAGCTTGCTAACTTTCGTCGTATTTGCCGCAGCAATTTCATGGACAACACGGTCGTGGCTACCTTTTCGCAGTTGCGTAAGTTGATGGCGTTGCGAATATGTCGCCCTTTCGGCTTTTGCAATTTGTTACTAACTGTACGCAGCGCGAATGTGACCACCGGCAAGCATGAGCATCGAACTTTAAGCACCGGCCGTCATATTGTTTGCGATATTCATTGCAGAAGTTGCGACGAAGTTGTGGGATGGAAATACGTATGTTTCGAACCCTGCTATCCTCTCTTCTCCGCGTTTCCGTACTGACCCCCCACTTTTTATCTCTCAGATTAAGGCGTATGTTCCTTCCGAACAGTACAAAGTCAACAAGTTCTTGCTCGAGCGTGCGCGCATCTGCAGAGACGGCAATTGGGCCGAACATTACAATGCACAAGAGAAGGAGATTGTGGCGTAAGTGCTCGGCCATGCTACCTCGCGCATCACTCATTGCTCCGTCACCCCACATGGGCGTGCCCGCGACCACGCGAGCCCTATCCATTATTGTAGAAAACATTTTCTTCACTGTCTACCTACTTTACCGCACTGTATTGTTCTAGTCTTGTTGAGTGCACTACAATAGTTCGCTTGTTGTAAAAACTTGGTCTTGTTCGTTACGCTCTCCTCTCCGCCAGTGTCGATATTGCTGATTTTTCTCCTTGTTGATAGCGTTATTCTGTACCTACAATCGAGGTGCTCGTCATCTTGGATTCAGCCATGACCACGCTTACCATTGGTCTATCGCGCACTGCAAATTTGTTCCTCTACATTCACCTGAACCTTGAGCTACTGTAATTTGGATCTTTTCGATGTGGAAATTTACGGAACTAGGAAATTTACCCTTGCCAGATAACAAACCTCGACTGCCATTGGACTAGTGAGATTTCTTCTACGAAATGTTGTGTAGTGGAACAATTTAAGTGGAATTAGAATAGTTCTAATTTTTCTTTATTTTATTTTATTCTATTTTCTCTTTTCATATCTTACTGTAATCAACTATCTTCGTACTAAATTTAGACTACCGGAATCTTACTCCAAATACGATATATAATGACGAGATCTACCGCAATAGGGACTGTAATGATTTTCGAAGTGGATAGTTTCTGAAACATTCAGTAACTCAGTGCAAAATTCCGCATGGATTCCGGAAAGGTAAGAACTTATCCATCCAAGCTAAAAAAGGTTAAAACATAGGGACGAACTGCGAACGACTGAGTAGAATAGGAATTTACTTGCCCTCGAGGTTTGGAACAATTTAATGCTTCGAAAAATAATCTAAGGTTGGACTGTGACTTTGAATTCACTCAAATTCGAAAGCAAAATCATATGA
>JAAUYH010150523.1_pt1 | contig 13783 bp, 13 predicted proteins | sample 7278061 | NCBI WGS metagenome assembly JAAUYH01 (sample SAMN14350203, study PRJNA611818) | marine sediment metagenome | isolation source: surface marine sediment (0.6m) | place: French Polynesia: Moorea | collected 2018-08
GTCGATATTCGACTAATAACACTCGGATCGGCGGAAGGTGTTGACGGCGTTCTAGTCGTTGGTTCTAGACAATTCGTTTTCACCGGATATCAGAACGCGAACGTAATAGTCCTGGACAAGACCAAGGAATTTGTGTCGGCATTACCGGACGGGAGCGACTACCGATGACTTTTAATCAGTAGGTCCAGGGTTCGAGCCCCTGAGCGGTCACCATCCCTCTGACAGCCTATCCGCCGGCGGGTTGCTCCCGGCCGCAGACCAGGATCAGCGACAGCGGTCGCTCGTCGCCATTGACGGTCGGCTCGGTGAGGCCCTGCTGGACGAGGCCAGCCTCGGCGATCGCCGCCTGCCAGGATTCCAGAGTCCGGAAATACCACGGCATCGGCTGCCAATCCGGCGAGTCGAACCCTGAGAAATCCTCGGTGCGCCAGCCGTCGCGGTAGGGGCCGTCCTGGGTCTTGGGATGCAGGGTCTGGATCACGATGGCGCCGCCGGGCGCCAGGATCGCCCTGGCGGCGTCGAGCAACCGCACCGCGTCCTCGTCGAGGATGGCGTAGTTGAACGCGATGACATCGAACGGCTCGCCGAGGGCCGACGGCTCGGCGATCAGGGCGTCATAGGAGACGACCCGGTAGTCGCCGCCGGGGTCGGCCTTGCGGGCGTCCGCGATCAGCGCCGCCGAGCCGTCGACGCCCACGGCCTGGCAGTCCAGCGTCTTCCGGATGCGGCGGATCAGCCAGCCCTCGCCGCAGCCGACATCGAGCAGCCGGGCCGGCCTGCGGTCCAGGATCGCCGTGACGATCGCATCGTCGGTGCCGGCCCGGCGCGACGGGATCTCGCCCTCGCGCACCGCCCGAGTCCAGTTGCCGGCGTTCCGGTCCCACGAGCCCGCCAGCGATTTCGATCGATCCATGGCCTTGCTTTCGCGTTTACGGGTCCGACCGCACCATATGGTCCGGCTCGACCTGGCGCCAGACCGTCGGCGGCGGCCGGTAGCCGACCGGGCGGAGCAGGGAGGGCGGCTCGCTGGTGTCGAGCGCGAATTCGCGCCGCCGCCGGTCCCGCTCGGTGGTCGGGACCGCGGCGATCAGCCTGCGGGTATAGGCATGCGCCGGCTGTCCCAGGACCCGCGCCGCCGGGCCGTGCTCGACGATCTGGCCGGCATACATGACGGCGACCCGGTGCGCGACCCGCTCCACCACCGCCATGTCGTGGGAGATGAACAGGTAGGCGAGGCCGCGCTCCGCCTGCAGGTCGGTCAGCAGGTCGAGCACCTGGGCCTGGATCGAGACGTCCAGCGCCGAGACCGCCTCGTCGAGGATGACGATCCCGGGATCGGTCATCAGCGCCCGGGCGATGCACAGCCGCTGGCGCTCGCCGCCGGAGAACTGGTGCGGGTAGCGCTCCAGGCTGTCCTCGGGCAGGCCGACCCGCCGCAGAAGGCCGGCCATGCGGTCGATGACGGCGGCATCGACCGGGATGCCGGCGGCGCGCACCGGCTCGGCCAGCAGGCTGCGTACGGTCAGGCGCGGGTTCAGCGACGCGAAGGGGTCCTGGAAGACCATCTGGACGGGCTGCTGCCGGTGGCCGTCGCCGCCGTCGGCCCCGTGCACCGACACCACGCCGGCCGCCGGCCGCACCAGATCCAGGATGGCGCGGGCGATGGTCGACTTGCCGCTGCCGCTCTCGCCGACGATGGCCAGGGTCTCGCCCGCCGTCAGCTCGAGATCGACCCCGTCCACCGCGCGCACCACGCCGACCACCCGGCGCAGCAGGCCGGCGCGCACCGGGTAGCGGACCTCGAGGTCGCTGATCGACAGCACGGACTCCTTCGGTGCCCGTCGCGCGCTCGGCGTGGCCTGGCCCTGCCGGAAATGCGGCACCGCCTCCAGCAGGCTTCGGGTATAGGGGTGGGAGGGCCGGTCGAAGACGGTGTCGAGGGTGCCCTGCTCGACCACCGAGCCCTTCTGCATCACCATCACCCGGTCGGCGATCTCGGCCACCAGCCCCATGTCGTGGGTGATGAACAGCACCGCCATGCCGGTCTCGTCGCGCAGCTGCGCCAGGAGGGCCATGATCTGGGCCTGGATGGTCACGTCCAGCGCCGTGGTCGGCTCGTCGGCGATCAGCAGCCTGGGCGCGCAGGCCAGCGCGATGGCGATCATCACCCGCTGGCGCATGCCGCCGGAGAGCTGGTGCGGATAGTCCAGCATGCGGCGCCCGGCATCGGGGATGCGTACCCGCTCCAGGGCCTCGCGCGCCCTGGCCAGCGCGTCGCGGGTCGACAGCCCCTGGTGCAGGAGGAAGGATTCCGCCACCTGACGGCCGACCGGCTGGACCGGGTTCAGCGAGGTCATCGGCTCCTGGAAGATCATGCCGATCTCCGCACCGCGGATGCGGCGCATCCGGCGTTGCGTGGCCTGGACGAGATCGATCTCGCTTCCGTCCTCGCGCTGGAGCCGCATGCGCCCGCCCAGGATCCGGCCGCCGGCATAGTCGATCAGCCGGTTGATGGAGAGCGCGGTCACCGACTTCCCGGACCCGGATTCCCCGACGATCGCCAGGGTCTCGCCGGCGCGCAGGTCGAACCCGATGTCCCGGACCACCGGCCGGGCGTCGGGCTCCGCGCCGAATGCGACCGTCAGGCCGTCCACCGAGAGGAGCGGGGCGGCGCTCATGCCCGGGCCTCCCGGCTGCGCGGGTCGACGACGTCGCGCAGCGCGTCGCCCAGCAGGTTGAAGCCGAGCACGCCGAGCATGATGGCCGCGCCGGGGAAGGCGAGCAGCCAGGGGGCGAGCTCCATCAGGTTGCGGCTCTCGCTCAGCATCAGGCCGAGGGACGGCTCCGGCGGCTGGGTGCCGAGGCCGAGGAAGCTGAGCGCCGCCTCGGTCAGCAGCGCCCAGGAGAGCGCCAGCGTCGCCTGCACGGTCAGCGGCGCGGCCAGGTTCAGCAGCAGGTGCCGGCTCAGGATGTAGGAGGGCGCGCTGCCGAAGGTGCGGGCCGCGTCGACGAAGTCCCGCGCCTTGATCGACAGGGCCGGCCCGCGCGCCACCCGGGCGAAGATCGGCGTGTAGACGACCGCGATCGCCAGGATGGTGGTGACGGTGCCCGGCCCGACGACGGAGACCACCAGCAGGGCCAGCAGGATCGCCGGGAAGGCCAGGAACACGTCCATCACCCGCATCAGCAGGCCGTCGCGCCAGCCGCCCCACCAGGCCGAGACCAGCCCGATCACCGTCCCGGCCAGGCTGGCGATGGCCACCGAGCCGATGGCGATGACGAAGGAGGTGCGCACGCCGACCACCAGCCGGCTGAAGACGTCGCGGCCGAACAGGTCGGTGCCCATGAGATGGGCGCCGCTGGGACCGGAAAGCCGCGCGGCCGGGAACTGCGCCACCGGGTCGTACGGCGTCAGGGTCAGCAGCCCGGCCAGGGCCAGCAGCAGGTAGATCAGGATGATGCCGCCGCCGATGCGGCCGCTGGGATGCGCCAGCAGCTTGGCCGCCGCCATCATTGCTCGCTGCCCAGGCGGATGCGTGGGTCGAGCGCGGCATAGGCCAGATCGACCAGCAGGTTGAGGACCATGAAGTTGAAGGCAATGAACAGCACCGAGCCCTGCACCAGCGCGTAGTCGCGCTGGGTGATGGCGTTCAGCACCAGCCGGCCGAGGCCGGGCAGGGCGAACAGCTCCTCGACGATCACCGCCCCGCCGAGCAGATAGCCGAGCTCGACGCCGGTCAGGGTGACCACCGGGATCAGCGCGTTGGGAAAGGCGTGCCGGCAGGTCACACCCGGCTCCGTCACCCCCTTGCTGCGGGCGGTGCGCACGAAATCGTCGCCCAGCACGTCCAGCATGGTCGAGCGGGTGGTGCGCATCACCGAGGCCGCGAAGGCGGTGCCGAGCGTGATCGCCGGCAGGATCATCTCCCGCAGATTGGCCAGCGGGTCCTCGAGCAGCGGCACATGCACGCCGATATTGGGCGAGATGCCGAAGCCGACCGACAGCACGAAGATCAGCACCAGGCCGAGCAGGAAGTTGGGCGTCGACTGGCCCAGCATGGCGGCGATGCGGGTGGCGAGGTCGACCGGCCGTTCCGGATGGCTGGCCGCCAGCACCCCGGCCGGAATGCCGATGACGAGCGCCACCACCATCGACAGCAGGGCCAGTTCCAGGGTGACCGGGAAGCGTTCCAGGATGACGCTCATGACAGGCCGGCCGTGGATCACCGACAGGCCGAGATCGCCCTGCACCGCACCGGCGATCCACCGGGCGTATTGCGCCGGCCACGGCCGGTCGATGCCGAAATAGGCGGCGAGCGCGGCCCGCTGGTCGGGTGTCAGCAGCCCCGCCTCGGTGCCCAGCATCGCCACGATCGCGTCGCCGGGCACCATCCGGATCGCCACGAACACCAGGATCGAGACGCCGAGCAGGATCGGCGGGAACAGGACCAGCCGCCGCAGCGCGTAGGTCATGTCGAGATCACCGAAAGCAGATTCGGGGCTTGACCTGCGAGTACGAATTCACTCCGCCGAGCCGAACTGGGCGGCAGTGTTTCCCCCTCGCCCTCCCACGGCTTCGCCGCAGGCCCCTCCCTCTCCCACCAGGGGAGAGGGGCATCATTTGCATGCCGCTCTTGTTTCCCCTCTCCCCTCGTGGGAGAGGGTGGGGCCCGACGCGCAGCGTCGGGAGGGTGAGGGGGGAAGCGCCGGACTCTCGGCATGCTTCCCACCTCGGAAGACCTCCCGTTCCAACTGCCAGGCCGTCGCCGGCCTATCGGTTCAGGCTGACCTGGCTCAAGCCGTAGAGCGAGTCGTTCGGCATCGGCACGAACCCGTCCACGTAGGCCTGCTGGGCGGTGTATTCGTAGCCGTTGTACAGCCAGATCCAGGGCGCCATCTCCGTCAGATGCTGCTCGAACTCGGCGAAGATCTGCCGCCGGGTCGCGAGGTCGGTCTCGGTCCGGCCGCGCTGCATCAGGGAATCCAGCGTGTCGTCGATGTAGTTGGAGACCTTCTGCAGATTGCCGGCCCGGGTCCAGTAGCGGGTGTACATGGTGTAGGGATCGGCGCGGCCGCCATTGTGCGCCGCCGCCGCGTCGAAATCGGCCTTCAGCCAGCGGTCGATGTAGACGTTCAGCTCCAGCACCTCGATGTCCACGCCGATGCCGATCTCGGCGAGCTGGGCCTGGATGACCTGCGCCTCGGCGACGGCGGTCGGCGGCTCGCCGCGGGCGGCGATCAGGTTCAGCGTGATGTCGCCGGAATGGCCGGACCCGGCCATCAGCTGCTTCGCCCGGTCGACGTCCTGCTCGTAGCAGAACAGCGTCGAAGGATCGGACTGGTAGGCCGGGATGGTGAGCGGCCCGGTGACCTGGCCCTCGCCCAGCGAGGCCGTGTCCAGCACCTGCTGGCGGTCGATGGCGCAGGAGATCGCCTGGCGCACCGCCAGATTGTCCAGCGGCGGCCGCGACGGGTTGAGCTGCAGCACGTGGTAGGAGATCGCCGGCGCGCGGTTCAACTGCACGCTGCCGTCGGACGCCACCAGCGACGCCACCAGCGGATCGTTGAGCAGGGCGAAATCGATGGCGCCGGTGCGCAGCGCCGCCAGGATCGCCGTCTCGTCCGGCATCACCCGGACCTCGATGCCGTCGATCGACGGGCCGTCGCCCCACCATTGCGGGTTGGCCGACAGCACCGAGCGTTCGTTCGGGCTCCAGTCGTCCAGCCGGAAGGGGCCGGAGCCGACCGCCTCGGTGCCGACCGTTCCGGCGGCGATCTCCGAGGCCGGCACGATGGCGGCGTTGAGGTCGGTCATCGCCGTCAGCACCGGCGCGTCCCGCTGCGACAGGTGGAACACCACGGTGCGGTCGTCGGCCGCCTCGATGCGCTCGATCGACAGGAAGTTGGCCCGGGTCGCGGCCCCGGTCGCCTCGTCCAGGATGCGCTCGTAGGACGCCTTGACGTCGGCCGCGGTGACCGGATCGCCATTGTGGAACGAGGCGCCGCCGCGCAGCGTGAAGGTCAGGCGCTGGCCATCGTCGGAGAAGGCCCAGCTCTCGGCCAATGCCGGCTGGATCTGCAAATCCGCGTCCAGCGTCACCAGCGGCTCGTAGACCAGCTCGAGCAGGCGGAGCGAGGCGAAGGCGGTCTGCTTGTGCGGGTCGAGCCCGGTGGCGTCGGTCGCCCACGCCATGACCAGGGTGTTGTCCTGGGCCGTGGCCGGTAGTGGCGCGGCCAGCGCTGTCGCGACACCGGCGGCCAGGATCAGTCTTTGCATGCGATTCATGATGTCCTCCCGTTGGCCGGCGGCGGCATTCCGCTTCGACCGGCCTCGCAGCCTAACAGCCCCGGTCATCCCGCGACCAGAGCCGATGGTCCGGGCGGGGTCGGGGCTAGGCGACCGCTTCGGCCAGGTCGCCCTGGGGCGCCGGGCGGAGATACATCATGCGGGCGATGACGAACACGCCGCAGGCGGCCAGCAGGTGCTTGATGGTGTGGCCGCTGACAAGGCCGGCGAGAACGTCGAAGATCTGACGGTCGAGCCGCTCGCACACGACGGCCAGCGCATAGAGACCGAAGGCCAGCGCCAGATGGCCCCGTTGTCGGGGTGGGTGCGGGAACACCGCGACCAGCACGACGATGGTCAACAGGACCGTGGCCTGAAGCGCGAAATAGAGCCTGAGGTCGTCGGTGAAGCCCCAATAGATGACGCTGGCAAGGCCGATCGCGACCGCGGGGAGGATCAGGATCCGCTCCAGCCGCCGGTCGACGTATTCCGACAGCAGCGCCACGTAGGCGCCCATGAAGCCGATCGTCATCGGCAGCCGGTCCCACACCAGTGTCTGGTTGTTCGGGTCCCAGTGGTAGTAGGCCGAACCGACGCTGACCAGAGCCGTCCCGGCAAAGAACACGATCCAGGCGAGACGCGCGCCTTCGGGCCGCGCGGTCACGCAGCCATGCAGGCCGACCAGCCCGACGACGAGGAAGGCGAGATTGGACGAGACGTCGCCGAAATTGGGAACGCCGAAGCAGCCGCGGATATCGGCGAAGAGGTGGTACTCGAGCGACTGGGGAATCGGTGGCTGTGCGAAGAAGAGCGCAAGGATGGCGACGGGAATGGCCGCCAGCAATGCTGTCCGCAGGGTCATGTCCGCTACGCTCCGTCCGTGACAGCGCGTCAAGGACCCGCAGTGTATCCGTTTCGCCGGATCAATGCACGCCGCGGCGTGCCGTGGTCGTCGCTGAGCCGGCCGACCGAATCGCCGAGATCGACTTCGGCGCGATAGATGTAGCCGGTTCGAGGTCCGAGCGGCTGCTGCGGGGTCCTGGCCTGCTGATACCGGTGTTTCGTGCGGAGGGTTCCGACGGCGGCATCCTCGGTGCCGAAATGGGTCAACGGCCAGAACGTTCGGATGACCTCGAAGGAGCCATGGCAGAGGACTTTCTTTGCTATGCTAAGTATCGCCCTCAACACTATGATTTATCGAAATAAAATACGTGAACCGACTTCGACGCTTCGCAGGCCCGTAGGAGCGGTGTCGCACCGGCCGCCCGGGCGGCGATTGCTGCGATCGTGCGGCCCGGTCGGCGCCCGCCATACCCGGTCCGGTCAGGACAACGCCGGGCCTTACGGCCCCGTCACCAGCCGCGCGGCCGCATTTGCGTGACACCGTGGCGTCCCGTCGGACTATCATGGGGCGTTTCGGACACAGCCTTGCCCGCCCATCCGGGAGCCGCCGAAGCCGCGAGACAGACGAGCCGTAGGTCATGTGTCATGGGCATCCTGTTTGAGAGGATCGGCGCGGGGCTGGCGCACTATCTCGACCAGCCGAGCCGGAGATACGTCACCTTCTCGGTCACGCCCGTCGACCGGCTTGCCGCCTATCTCAGGCCCGGGGACGTGCTGCTGGTCGAGGGCGACAAGCGGGTCAGCGTGGCGATCAAGTACCTGACCCAGTCGACCTGGTCCCATGCCGCCTTCTATGTCGGGCCGGACTGGGCCGGCGCACCGGACGGCAGCTCCGAGCCGAGGACGCTGATCGAGGCCGATTTGCAGCAAGGCGTGATCGCGGTGCCGCTGGCCAAATACGAGTCGCTCAACACCCGCATCTGCCGGCCGGTCGGCCTGTCGAACCCGGACCGCCGCAAGGTCGTCAACTTCATGCTCGAACGGCTGGGCATGCGCTACGACCTGAAGAACGTGATCGATCTGATGCGCTACCTGCTGCCCACGCCGCCGGTGCCGGTGCCCTGGCGCCGCCGCATGCTGGCGCTGGGCAGCGGCGACCCGACCCGGGCGATCTGCTCCACGTTGATCGCCCAGGCCTTCCAGTCGGTGCGCTATCCGATCCTGCCACATGTGCGGGAGAAGGCGGCCTATGACGACGCCCTGCGCCGGCATGTGGTGCGGGAGTATCTGCACATCCGCCACCACAGCCTGTTCGCGCCGCGCGACTTCGACATCTCGCCCTATTTCGCGGTGGTCAAGCCGACCCTGGAAGCCGGTTTCGACTATCGAAAGCTGAACTGGTACGAGGACGAGCCGAGCGCGGCGGAGGCAAGCGCCGCCGAACCGGACGCGGAGTCGATCCAACCGGCCGGCCGCGCGGCGCCTTAGGCGGCGCCGGGTCGGACGGGCGCGCTATTCGGGGACCATCGCGATCTCCAGCAGCAGCTTGCGCAGCATGCCGCTGGAGAAGCCGCGGAAATCGTCGATGAGCACCACGAAACCGATGCCCTCCGGCCCGACCACCTCGGTGCGATAGTGGTTCAGGGCCGCGAACTCCTCGCTGGCGATCACCAGCCCGTTGATCACGATGCCCCGGTCATTGGCGGCGTCGCGCGCGGCGACCGGGCCGGGGAAGACATTGGTGACGCCGTCGCCGGCGATGTTCAGCAGCTGCCGCTCGGCATACCAGGGGCAGGTCTCCAGCAGCACCACGCCGGTCTGGATCGCCAGGGTCAGGCTGGTGTTGCCGTCGCCGACCCTGGCCGGCAGGCTGAACAGCTGTGCCGCGATCTGCTCGGTGTCCTTGGGTCCCGAGATGCCGGTCCACGGCACCACCACCTGCACGTTCCGGTTGGCCGACCAGGTGTAGACGCTGACCGCGGTCACGCCGTGCCGGCCGGCCTGCACCGCCCGAAGCAGATGCGGATGGTTCAGCGCCCTAGCCAGCCCGTCGAACTGCAGGCGCATCTCCTCAGGCTCCATCGAGCCCGAGACGTCGAGGCCGATCGCCATGCAGATATCGGCGCGTTCGAGGACCTGGGCGCCGGACTCGGACGGCCACAACGCGGCCATGATGGCGAGAGCCGCGAGCTTGGCCGGAACGCGCGCAATGCGCATCCCGAACTGCCACCTGCCGGTCGGCGTCCGCCGTCGGCGCCGCTCATGACCCGCTCTGCCGCTCCTGGCAACTGGCATCTGAAGACTGTTCCAAGCCGCGGTAAAAATTCCTTCAGCGTCAAAGCTAGCAGAATTGCGCCTTGCGTTCCCGCGCATTCTGCGGCCGCTGCGGGTCGGCGGTCAGCCGATTCGTCGGGCTGCCGGTTGCACCGACCCGCCGGCGACCTCGGTTTGCTTGCCGGCCAGGCCGGACCATGGCCACCGGTTTCGCCGTAGGCCTTTGATTGCAAGGAATCTTTCACAGTTGCCCCTTCGCCAGCGTGATTGCCGGATTCGCGCCTGAAGGCACGCTTGCAAGGTCCGATTCGCACATGTAGTGTCCAAATCGGCGTGAAACTACTAGAGGTGCTACGGGCGATGGCTGACGCAGTGGCCCAACGACCTGCGCCAATGGTCACCCGACGCCGGGCCGGCCCAGTTATCGCGTTGCTGGCGGTCGCGGTTGCGGCCTGCAACAACAGCCCATTCTTCACCGGTGCCAGCGACGACGATCCCGCACCCGCGGCCGCGTCAACCGCACCCAGCACAACGAGCGCGTCGTCGGTCAACCACATGTCGACGGCGGCGGCGATCCGCGACCGCGCCTGCTACAGCGATTTCGAGCTGACCACCGCGGCGATCGAGGCCAAGCTGGAAGAGAGCATCCGCAACATCAGCGTCAGCGGCGATGTGGGCGAGAACGCCCTGCGCGACGAGATGATCCTCGGCCTGCGATTCAATGCCAACCTGCAGAAGAGGCTGGCATTCGATACCCTCGAGGAATGCCTGCGCTGACGCGGGTCCGGCCCGGCTGCTAGGGCGTCTGCACACCCCGCGCATTGACGTAGACCGCGTAGAGCGACGTGGTCGCGGTGATGAACAGGCGATTGCGTCGGGGCCCGCCGAAGGTGCAGTTGGAGACCTTCTCCGGAATCAGGATCTTGCCCAGCAGGGTGCCGTCGGGCGTGTAGCAGTGCACGCCGTCTCCGGCACTGGTCCACACGTTGCCTTCGGTGTCGAGCCGGAAGCCGTCGGCCAGGCCCGGGCTGATCTCGGCGAAGACGTCGCCGCCGCTCAGCCGGCCGTCAGCGCCCACCGAAAAGGCGCGAATGTGGTGCGGCCCGTTCGGGTCGTGGCTGGCCCCGGTGTCGGCGATGTAGAGGATCGACTCGTCGGGCGAGAAGGCGAGGCCGTTGGGCTTGTCGAAATCGTCGGAGGCGATGCTGAGCGCGCCGCTCTCGGGGTCGAGCCGGTAGACATGGTTGGCGCCGATCTCGCTGTCGGCCTTGTAGCCTTCATAGTCGCTCAGGATCCCGTAGGGCGGGTCGGTGAACCAGACCGTTCCGTCCGACTTCACCACGACGTCGTTCGGCGAGTTCAGCCGCTTGCCCTCGAACCGGTCCGCGAGCACCGTGATGCTGCCGTCGGGCTCGGTCCTGGTGACCCGCCGCGCGCCATGCTCGCAGCTGACCAACCGGCCCTGGCGGTCCCGGGTGTTGCCATTGGTGTAGTTCGACGGAGAGCGGAAGATCGCCGTGCCCAGCCCTTCCTTCCAGCAGAGCATGCGGTTGTTGGGTATGTCGCTCCAGACCAGGTATTCGCCATCGGCGAACCAGACCGGCCCCTCGGCCCACAGGCTTCCCGTGAACAGTGTCTCCACCCAGGCATTGCCCAGGAGGCAGTCATGAAACCTGTCGTCGTGGACCTCGAAGTAGTCCGCCAATGCCGCCTCCCATCGCCCGTCGCGGCTTCGGATGCCGCGAATTGGTGTCCTGCGTTGGTACACCAGCGTGCAGCGATGATCAAAGCCGGCCAACGTGCGCAGGCCCCTAGGCCCCGCGGCCGCATCACGTTTCGGTGTGGATCGGGCAATCGCTGCGGATCGGACTAGCTGTCAATCAAATGACAAGCGTTCCCTGATAGACACGGATGGATATCAACGAGTTCACAATGTGTAGCACGGCGGTGCTATGCTAGTTTTGGTGGTATCGCCGGACGGCACGGTTCGGTGTGGGATTGGCACAGGCAGCGCCGTCACACCGGACGGCCGATCCGCTAGCCAGGCGATGCGATCAAGCCGCTGTCAACCGCATGGGGGAAGGATCCGACCATGACGTCTCGGCATCTCACGATACTGGTGGTTGCGACGTGTCTGTCGCTATCCGGCTGCGCCGTCAGCGAAGACGGGCCGGCGGAGTTTTCTTTCGAACGAATCACCATCTCCAACCCGCTGACCAACAGCGAGGATCGGCTGCGATAAAACGGTTGGAGCAGGGCGGGGGACAGTCCGGACAAAGAGACGGCCCCGGTTGGGGATCCGGGGCCGTCAAGGGCATGGGTCCATCCGCCGCCTGACGGTCGCAATGACAGGCGGCGAGACAGACTATCGCCCAGCGTGGTTAACAAATCGTTAATGTGTAACTGGATTGATTTATTCTAGTTTCGCTGGCGCCGCGTCTTCGACGATAACCGACTGGAATTCCTTATTTTTCCGGCGCGTGGGCGAGTCGGTCCAGGGTTCCTGACAAGAAGGCGCCGGCTGGATGATCCAGCCGGCGAGTTCACAGGGGTCTTGCTCGGAAGCTGAAGGATCTGCGAAAGGATTTGGTGGGGCGCATTCCCTTCGCATCACCCTCGATATCGACTCTAGGGCAATGCCGGCCGCCTGCTGTGACGGCCATCACACCTGCAGACTTTATGTGCGAAACCCTCGCTTTTCGCAACTATCGGTCGCGAAGGGGCGGGTTCTCTCTGGATTGGCGGCCGTTGCGGCGCATCGGTCGATGCGGCGCGGCTCCGTTGTGAGCTAGTACTCGGCGCCGCGGACGTCCTCGACCAGCTGCTCCAGCTGCTCGGAATCGCTGACGAAGAGCTGGTTCGTCCGGCGCTCGACCAGGCCGGATTTCGACAGTTCGCCGAACACCCGGGCCACGGTCTCCCGGGTGGTGCTGACTCGGCTGGCGATGTCGCTGTGAACCGGAATCGGGCTGATCACCGCAGTCAGCTCGTCCTCGTCGGTGCGGCTGGCGCGGGCCAGACGCAGGATCTCCGCGTGGACCCGGTTGTTGGCGCCCAGCGTGCTGAGATCCATGATGCGCTCGGTGGAGCGTCGGACGGTCGCCGCCAGGTTCTGCATGATGTCCGCCGCCAGCTTCGGATGGCCGCAGACGGTCTGCTGGAACAGCGCCGGCGACATGCTGGCCAGCAGCGAATTGGTCAGGGACACCACCCCGGCGGACCGCGGCTTGTCGTCGATCGCGGCCATGTGTCCGAAATAGGTGCCGGCGGAGATGTCGACGAAGCTGACCTCGCGTCCGGAGAACGAATAGTCGACGACCCGCACCTCGCCTTCGACGATGAAATAGGCATCGCGGCCACTGTCGCTGCGATCGAAGACCTGCTCCTGCGGCGCGTAACGCCGCCACCGGCATTGCTGCGCCAGGGTCTGGCGCTCCGATGGCGACAGCGGCTCGAACAGGGCGATGTTGTCCAGAGAATGACTGACGGTTTCGGTCACTTGGCCCCCACACCTTCTGTCCGGGGACAACCATAAGGCGGCGCGGCACCGAGGCAAAGCACCGCGTTCGTGTCGGTCGGACGGCGAGCCGGGATCAGCGCCGCCCGGCGAGCGCGCGCTCTTCCACCGCGACGCGGTGCCGCAGCAGCAGCGCCGTCGACAGGCCGGCGACCACGGCGATCCAGATCTGTGCGAAGACCAGCGGCAGCACCACGATCTCGGCCGCCACCACCAGGTAGTTCGGATGCCGCAGCCAGCGGTAGGGCCCGGCGGTGACCAACGGGGCGTCGGCAACGGTGATGATCCGCGTCGTCCAGTACCGACCGAGGGTGGCGATCACCCAGACCCGGCCGGCCTGCAGCAGGAGGAACAGGGCCAGCAGTGGCCAGGAGATCGGCGCCGAGGCCGGCGTCAGGACCAAGAGCGCCAGCAACCAGGCCCCCTGGATCAGGAAGAACAGCCGGTAGTGGGCGGCGCCATGTTCGACGCCGCCCTCGGCCAGGAGGCGGGCGGCATTGCGCTTGGCGTATTGCAGCTCGGCGACGCGCTGAATGGCGACCGCCAGCACGATCACCTGGGGCCAGCCGAACCAGCTCATCGATGCGATCACGAGTCCACCAGGGCCATGCCGAGCGTGAAGCCGGGTCCGAGCGCCAGCAGTAGCCGCAGCCCGCCCTCGCCGCGGCGGCGCTTTTCGTCCAGTACGAACAGCACGGTGACCGAGGACATGTTGCCGTGTCGCCGGAGCACCTCCGCCTCGACGTCCAGGGAACCGGGCTCCAGTTCCAGGGCCGAAGTCATCGCGGCGATCACCTTGGCGCCGCCGGGATGGGCGACGACGCCGTCCAGGTCGCGCATGCGCAGCCCCTGATCGGCCAGGA
>JAAUYH010159463.1_pt1 | contig 13781 bp, 9 predicted proteins | sample 7278061 | NCBI WGS metagenome assembly JAAUYH01 (sample SAMN14350203, study PRJNA611818) | marine sediment metagenome | isolation source: surface marine sediment (0.6m) | place: French Polynesia: Moorea | collected 2018-08
CATTCCCGTAGAATTTGTCTTTTTGCCAGGCGAAGCTAATGATACTCGTGGCTTAAAAGCATTACCGTTAAGTTTACCCCCAGGGAGCACAGTTTATGGTGATGCTGGTTATACCGATTATCAGGCGGAAGATGACATACTTGAGACAGAAGAAATTACTTTAGCAATTATGCGGAAAAAGCGGTGCGACCCCAGCGAGGTTTCCTTATCCGAAGGGGTATCCTTTAGGACGCTATGGGAACGCGCACCAAGACAGAATTCTCGAAGACCAGATAAACCCTATGTTGCATATATTAAACAGCATCTACGTCATGCAATTGAAACTTTGTTTAGTCACGACTCGCGCGTTCCCTTGCCCAGAACACGGAGCTGGGTAAACGCCTAACGGCGACGCGGGGTCGCTCGTCAAATTACGCAACGTTTTCCCAAATCTATTCACGCTGTAACAATGGACGGCTTTTTGATGAAAATAGCAGCGTTTATCATTGTTCATACTTTGGACTCTGCTTTTATCGTTTAGATTATTCAGGATTTAAGGTATTTATTAAACAGTTTTAAACTGTTTAACTTTTCATGCTTACTTGTTTTATTGTTTCTTCTACTTTGTATCTAGCAACTTGAGTTAAATAATGAGCAATCAGATATTTGGCTCTTTCTGAGACAATAATGTTTCTGATTTCCCATCTCCTGATTTCTCATTCCTTGATTAACGTGAGCATCCAACGAATTTGATTACTCTGAACCTTTAACCTATAGTTTTTTACCCTTGTGATCATGGGTCTAAAGCCCCGCCCGTCTTACAACAGTATTCTGCGGACGGGTTTCCCTCCGCAGATCTGTTGCGCTTTAGGGCGATTTGAACGATAGACTTTTGCTACACATTCATGTGACAATAGTTATAATCTCTATAACAGAGTTGAAGTATGGGGTTCTGAAAACCAGTTTTTCAGGTAAAACTTCGAGCAACACTTGCGGGGTCTGACCGCTAGGTCGGGAGACCCAACCGGGGTCGTTTACACCGCATAGTTTGGTGCACCGCTTTTACGGCGGAGTACCGCTGACCTTTGATTAATTACAGTCAACAGCAAGATGAGGAGTGCGGGTATTGATATTTTCGGTAGGATAGGCAGTTAAGATAATCCTTCCATCTTTAGTTTTTATGATGCCTCTGGCTGGATAAATATCTCCCATGCTGGTTTGAATGGGTTTAATCTCTGGATCTGGTTCAGCAGAGAATGACGGCATTCCATCTTTCTCTTTGAGAACTAAACCACTAGGCTGTTTATTGGTTTGATCGCCATAACAGACTAGAGCAAAGGTTTGTTCTGATTCAATGGGATTCATCGGTATTTTGGTATCGGCTGGAATAATAAAAGCAGGAATTAAACTATTATTAATATTTGTGTCATTTAAAGGACGTTCTTCGATGTCAAAAAGTGAACGAGCAGTAATACTGATATTGCCCCCACTTCCTAACTCGGCATTAGTGATAACATCCTGATTTTGATTGGGGAAAGTAATTATAAAATTAGTATCTAGAGTAATATTACCTCCATTGCCTTGACCCAATGTGCCAGCATCAACTTGTTCTCCGTTAGTCAGAGTTAAAGAACCAGCATTAATTGTAATATCTCCAGCGTTTCCTTCGGTGCCTGAGCTCACTGTACTAAGATCAAGACTAGTAATGCCTGCGGCACTTTGATTATCAATAGTAATTGTATCGCTAGCAATCGTTACTGAACCTGCATTTCCCATGGCCAATGTACTAGTATTAATGTCTGCTCCATTGATTAACATGAGATTATCAGTGGAAATAGTGATATTTCCTCCATTTCCTGTTTCACCTTGACTGCTAATATTACTAGTAATAGCAGCAGAAGTTTCCCCATCGATAGTAATCGTGTCAGTTGCCGTAATGTTAATATCTCCAGTATTCCCTTGACCAAAACTATTAACATTAACTTTTCCTCCATTGGTCAAAGTAATACTACCAGTGCGAATAATAATACCTCCTGAATTTCCCACTGCGTCTGCACCAACTAAATTGATGATAGAACTATCATCAACAGTTATATTCTCAGTGGCATTAATTGTAATATCTCCAGCTTGAGCTTCAGAAGCAGTTGCCTCGGCTATGATTCCCGCTCTTATAGTACTCATTGCTTCGAGACTTAGATTACGCGTATTAATGGTAATACTTCCGTCACCTGTACCCCTAACATCTACCTCGGCAGCCTGACTAAGGTTGATATCTGCTTTAGCTGCATGATCGCGAAAGCCTAAACTACCATCATTATTAATATCCACGGTCCCCGCTGCGGACAAACCACCTAATTCAATGTTTCCTCCCTTAGCAGTAGCCTTTCCAGCTTCAAAGTTCAGATCTCCCCCAACTAAAGTAAGATTTGCCCCTGATGCAACTTCTAAACCAACAATCGCACCTGTACTATTTTGGACAACGGATTGATTAACAATAGCCCCAGGATTATCTCTGAAATTCAACCCAATAGGGGCATTGATAGTTATTAAAGGAGGATTATCTAAATCTGTGGCTCTAAATTCTCCATCAGGAAATAATATACTATCGGCAGTACTACCGTAAAACGAACCCCCAAGATCTAATTTCGCACCTGGACCAAATCTAATTCCTGCGGGGTTAATCAAGAAGAGATTCGCGGTGCCATTTGCCCCCAGCAAGCCATTGATGTTAGAGATATTACCGCCTGTAACCCTAGAAAAAATATTGACTATATCGGCTGCATTATTAAAAAATGCCGCACCGTCATTGGGTATAGAAAAATCGCTAAAACTGTGAAAAAGATTACTACCAGCACGATCGCCGCCATTGATGCTAGAATTATTACCGTTAACATTAACTGTAGTGTTGGTCGTGTCGTCAGGTATAATTTGTGCGCTCGCTGATGTTAAGAAAATGCTTTGATCAATAGTACAGTAACCCCAAACAAGCAATAGAGATAATCCCCGTTTCACCTCGGCACTCCTCAAGATCTGGATAATTTTGTCGAGGCTAACATACACAAAAGCGATCGACAAAACTTCAGTTCAATGAGTGAAAGATAATACCCTAGAGATTTCAGCTCAAGATCGAGAAAATTTATCTAAAATACCAACAAAATTTGGTTATAAAGCAGAAATTAGTGTCTGATAATATCGCTTTGGGGAAGTGATAATAATTAATTATTTGGTCAGAAGATTCCAAGCTAATTTAGCAGCACCAATCATTCCCGCATTATTGCCCAATGCTGCCTTTAAAAGTTTTAAACCCACTCGAGAAGAAGGGTGAACTCTTATTTGGATTTCTGCTAACGTTGCGGGAAAAAAATATTCTGCACTAGCACTAATTCCCCCACCCAAAATTACCGCTTCAGGAGTCAAGACATAAACTAGACTAGCAATTCCGGCACCCAGAGTTTTCCCATATTGTTGCCAAAAAGCTAAAGAATTGCGATCGCCTTTAGCGGCTAATTGACCTAATTCGAGGGGCTCTTTGCCTGTCAGACGACGAATTGCCCCAATAGAAGCATATTGTTCCAAAGAGCCTTGATTACCACTATTACAGGGATATCCGCCCGGATAGAGAGTTACTAACCCCAACTCTCCCGCCGCACCATAACTACCGGTAAATAGTTGGCCATTAATAAAAATTGCCCCCCCAACTCCTGTTCCCAAAGTCAATAAAATAAAATTCTCGATATCTTTTCCTGCGCCTAGCCAAGCCTCTCCCACAGCAGCACAATTAGCATCATTAGCTAGAGTAACTGGTAGGTGAGTTTTGTCTTCCAGCCATTGGGCCAGGGGAATATCAGTCCAATCTGGTAAATTGATCCCAACTCTAGCAATGCGATTAGTTTCATCAGTCGGTCCTGGCATTCCCACCCCGATCGCCCGACAGCTATATTGGTGATGGAATGTTTGAATCGGATTCGCGATCGCATTTACAATAGCTTCAGGAGTAGCAGGTTGGGGAGTAGCTATCCTGAGAGATTTGAGGCAAGTCCCATCTGCTGCAAAACATCCTAAGCTAATTGTCGTACCGCCAATATCAATCCCGATAACTTGCTGTTGGCTCATTACTCTAAATATAAATTTTTATAAATATAAGCAATTATAGGTTTAGATTTTTACTGGGTGATAAGATAAATTTTAAAAATAGGATAAAAAGATTAGTCGTGCCAAAGCCAAAAGCAGGCATTATATACAACGATATTAAATCAATAGCTTGCCAAATTGCAGCAGAAATCGAAGACAAACTAATTGCTGGGGGTTGGCAGATTGCCAAAGCTACAGGATTAGGAGGTATTTTAGAATATGCCAGTCCTGAAAGTCTCGTTTGTCATACTCGTATCGATTCTTTAGTGCCTCCTAATTTCGACAGTGACATGGCTTTTGTCATTGTCTTAGGGGGGGATGGGACAGTACTGTCGGCATGTCGTCAGATTGCGCCGCTTAATCTTCCTTTATTGGCAATCAATACAGGACATATGGGATTTCTCACGGAAACCTATGTTAATCAAATTCCCCAAGCCATCGATAAATTGTTAGCCCAAGATTACGAGGTGGAAGACCGTTCTATGCTAGCAGTACAGGTATTTCGCGATGATGATTTGTTATGGGAAGCTCTATCTTTGAATGAGATGGTTTTACACCGAGAGCCTCTAACTAGTATGTGTCATTTTGAAATTCAAATTGGCAGACATGCTCCAGTAGATGTTGCTGCCGATGGCATTATTATTTCTACCCCCACAGGTTCAACTGCCTATTCTCTAAGTTCAGGGGGGCCTGTAGTAACACCTGAAGTTCCTGTCCTACAACTGGCTCCCATTTGTCCCCATTCTCTAGCTTCTCGGGCATTAGTTTTTTCTGACAGCGAAATTGTCAATGTCTTTCCCGCGACCCCAAATCGTATGGTGATGGTAGTTGACGGTAATGGAGGTTGTTATATCCTGCCAGATGATCGGATTAAAATTGCTAAAGCGCCTTATAAATCTCGTTTTATTCGTTTACAAGCTCCCGAATTTTTCCGTATTTTGAGAGAAAAGTTAGGTTGGGGATTACCCCATATTGCCAAACCAACCTCTGTAGAAATTCCCTAAATAAACGATGAATTATGAAGGATGAACAAGGGAAATTTCTTCCCCATCTTCCCCATCTTCCCCATCTTCCCCATCTTCCCCATCTTCCCCATCTTCCCCATCTCCCCCATCTCCCTCATCTTCCCCATCTCCCTCATGTTCCATTCCCATGTCCCCTAATACTTCAGAGCCAATTCGTATTCTGTTGCTTACAGATCAAGTTTTTGCCCGACAAGCTAGTCAAGATTTACAAGTAGCAGGCTATTATCCTGTAGTAGAAAAAAATCTAACTTTAACTTGGAAGCAATTCACCAGTCTGGAAATAGCGATGGTGATTATCGATAAAACTTGGTCTGCCGAAGCGGGAATTATTTTTTGTCATCTACTAAGAAATCAAGGCAGCAGAATTCCCATTTTAATGTTACTCGAACAAGAGACAGTCGAGGAAAGAGTCGCTTGTTTGGAAGCATCCGCCGACGATTATCTTCTCAAACCATACAACAAAGATAATCTGTTAGCACTAATTCATTTGTATCTGAAACCTGTTGCTGAACTCAAAGAAAAGTTACGTTTTGGCGAATTAACCTTAGATTTGACTGCTCGCCAGGCGGTGAGAAAAGAGCAAAAAATCGATCTAACCATGAAAGAATTTGAACTGCTTAAATATTTTATGTTGAATCCTGGTCAAGTTCTTTCCCGAGAAGAAATTATCGAAAATGTTTGGGGCTATGATTATCAAGGAGAATCCAACGTAATTGAAGTTTATATTCGTTATCTGCGACTTAAGATAGAAAGCCAAGGAAAAAAGCGACTTATACAAACAGTTAGAGGGGTAGGATATGTCCTAAGAGAAACTTAACTACTCACTTCTGCTTTAAATATTCTTGATGATTTATGGGAATGATAAAACTACAGAACATGCTCAAAGGTTTAACAATTTCCGATGAAACGTCGTCATTTACTCGGTGCAACTTCTATAGGTGTCATAGGAGCTCTGGCTCTCAATAACCTGAGAACGAAAGCTGAATCTTCTATTACCGAATTATCTGATCTCAATGCCTTACCTGCAATTCGTTGGCGGATGGCAACTAGTTGGCCCAAATCTTTAGATATCCTCTTTGGAGGGGCAGAAAGAATTTGTAGTCAAGTTACCGCGATGACTAATGGTAAATTTACGATTACTCCCTATGCGGCTGGTGAGATTGCCAAAGGATTTGGAGTGCTAGATGCTGTAGCCCAAGGCGATGTTGAATGCGGTCATTCTGCTAGTTACTACTATTTCGATAAAAATCCCGCTTTAGCCTTTGGGACGAATATTCCTTTTGGCTTAACCGCAGAACAGCAAAATGCTTGGTTATATTACGGCGGAGGTCAGGAATTAATTAATAGACTCTACGCTGATTTCGGAATTATTAGTTTTCCTGCGGGCAATACTGGGGTTCAAATGGGTGGTTGGTTTAGACGCAAAATTAATCGGGTAGAAGACCTCCAGGGTTTAAAAATGAGAATCCCTGGGTTAGGCAGCGAAGTCATGTCTCGTTTAGGGGTAGAAGTCCAAATTTTACCTGTAGATCAAATTGTAGCTGCTTTGATAGATGGCAAAATAGATGCTGTGGAATGGAATAACCCTTATGATGACGAAATAATTGGTCTCCATGAGGCGGCACCTTATTATTACTATCCTGGATGGTGGGAACCAGGAGCAACTTATGAGTTACAAGTTAATCTTGCTCAATGGAATCAGTTACCCAGAGAATATCAGGAAGTTTTACAGGTGGCGGCGACAAATGCCAATATCACTATGCTGGCAGAATATAACGCTAAAAATGGTAAGGTTCTGCAAAGGTTAAATCATAGTGGCACCAATTTTATTCCTTTTAGTCAGGAAATTTTAGATGCGGCTTATCAAGAAACGATCGCTATTTTAGAAGACTATAGCAGTCGAGATCGAACTTTCCGTGAAGTATACGGAAAATGGCGTAAGTTCCGCTCTCAAATTTATCGTTGGAATCAAATTAATGAGTTGAGCTTTACTAATTTTACTTTTCAGGCAGCAAATCTAATTTAAGAGGAGAATATCTTAGATGGAACGTCGTAAATTTTTAACTAAGACTTTAACTAATACTGCGTTAGGTGCAATTGGTGCGACTGCTTTAGGGGCTTGTACCTCCGAATCTCAACAACGGAAATCTGTTACGATACCGAATACTCCTAATATTGATGTTAACCAACCTTTAATTCGCTGGCGCATGGCAACTAGTTGGCCCAAATCTCTGCAAATTTTGTTTGAAGCGGCAGACTTGTTATGTCAACAGGTCAATATCATGACCAATGGACGTTTTGTGATTACTCCCTATCCGGCGGGAGAGCTGACTGACGGCTTAAAAGTTTTACCGGCGGTGCAAGATAATATTGTCGAATGTGGACATACAGCCAGTTATTATTACCTCGATTATGGTAGCGCTTTAGCATTTGGTACTACCTTGCCCTTTGGGCTGACGGCTTCGCAACAAAATGCTTGGCTCTATTATGGCGGGGGCTTAGAAGCGATGAGAAAACTCTATCAAGATTTGGGAATTGTTAATTTTCCTGGAGGAAATACGGGAACTCAAATGGGAGGCTGGTTTAAACAAGAAGTCAAGACCATTGCTGATTTTCAAGGCTTAAGAATGAGAGTTCCTGGTTTAGGAGGTAAGATCTTACAAAGATTGGGGGTTGAAATTCAGAGCTTACCAGGCAATCGTATTTTTACGGCTTTAGAGCAAAATATCATTGATGCTGCAGAATGGAAAAATCCTCATGCAGATCAGACCTTGGGTTTAAATAAAGTTGCTCCTTATTATTACTATCCTGGATGGTGGGAGCCAGGAACTAGTTACGAATTTCAGATCAATCTTGCCGAATGGAATAAATTACCTGTTGAATATCAAGAAATTTTTCAGGCTGCGGCTACTGATGTCAATACTAAAATGTTAGCCAAATTCAATGCTGTTAACGGAAAAGTTTTAGAGCAATTAGTTTTAACTGGAACTAAGTTATTACCTTTTAGTTCAGAAATTTTACAAGCATCTTATAAAGAAGCCTTTGCCATGTACGAGGAAATGGCAACTGAAGATGAAAACTTCCGTAACCTCTATCTTCAATGGCAAAAATTTCGGAATCAAATTTATGCCTGGAACGAAATTAATGAATCAGTTTTTGCTAATTTTGCTCTTAATAATATTAAATTTTCTTAGGCTTTAGTAACTCAAATCACACCCATTTATTGGGAAACTTTTGATAATAAATAGAATACCATTATGTGGGATTTTATTAGAGAGCTAAATTTATGGCAATCCAAACTAAAGATTGCAGTAAAGTACTGAAAAATTTACTAGGTATTACTCTTAAAATCAAAACTAAATTTTATGATTTGAGAATTAGTCATAAGCTGAATTTAGGTTTTGGAGTTCTAGTAGGTTTAACTTTTTTGGTAGGAGTTGGTAATTACTTTAGTAGCAATAAGGCAACCAAAAATATTCAGCGTACTCAAGATATTCGAGTCCCAACAGCAATCACTTCGGCCCAAGCTGAAGCTAACTTATTGAGGATGTCTTCTCATGTTAGAGGTTATTTAGCTACAGGAGAGTCAGATTTTCGAGATCTCTATCAACAAGCTAGACAAGAATTTGAAACTGAACTTGTGAAGATGAGAAAGTTATTACAGGTTCATTCTTCCCCTGAAAATCGAGAGTATTTACAAGAATTACTAGTTCTCTATCAAAAATGGAAAGTACTACCAGATGAACTCTTTTCTCTCCGAGATAGCTACTATATTAATCAGCCAGCATTACAAGTCTTGAAAGATGAAGGAGAAACCCCAATTTCTATAATTCTGACTGAAATTACTGTCATGATTGACCAGCAAGGAGAGAGAGCATCTTCTCCTATAAACACTTTATTGCTGAAAGATATGGCAAATTTCCAGAGTTCTTTTGCCTTATTAGTATCTTCTTTAAGAGGCTATTTGCTCACTCAAGAACCATCTTTTCGTTTTGAATATGCTGCTAAATTTCAAGCTAATCAGCAAGCTTGGGAAAAGTTACAAAATCAACATAAATTATTAACAGAACAACAAAAAAAGAAATTCAATAAAATAGGAAAAAATCGTCAAATTTTTCTGGATTTACCTCAAGAATTGTTTCGGATAGTAGAAGGAAAAAAATATCGAAGGGACTTGTTTCTTTTTAGGGCAGAAGCTCAACCTTTGGCAGAGAAAATGTTGGTTCTTTTGCAAGATATTGTGGAGAGCCAGCAACAGTCTTTAACCAGCGAATTACAAGTAGGTAATAATAGTTTAGTTATTGCACGATGGAATAATTTTGTTGCAGTATTTTTAGCTGTATTATTAGCAATTATTATGACTTTATTATTACAAGAAAAAATTGCTGGGCCAATTTCTCGACTAACTAATGCCACCAATCAAATTATTGCAGGAGATTTTGATGCAAAAGCGAAAGTTGAATCGGGAGACGAAATTGGAATTTTGGCTACTACTTTTAATCAAATGACTGATTCTTTAAAAGAGTCTCGTCAAGAACTAGAAAACTATAGTCATGTTCTAGAAGAACGTACCTTTGCTTTGGCAGAAGCTAAAGAAGCAGCAGAAATAGCAAACCAGACTAAAAGTAATTTTTTAGCTAATATTAGTCATGAATTGCGCACCCCTCTCAACGTAATTCTAGGCTTTACTCAAGTCATGTCTCGTGATTCTACTTTGACAACACAACAAAAAGAAACTCTGCGGATTATTAATCATAGTGGTGAACATTTACTATTATTAATCAACGATGTTTTAGAAGTCACTAAAATCGAATCAGGTAAAACTGACTTACATAATAATGATTTTGATCTTTATCATTTACTTGATTCTCTAACAGAAATGTTGAAATTAAAATCAGAAGATAAAGGTTTAACATTATTATTTATTAAAGATAAAAATCTTCCTCGCTATATCAGAACTGATGAGAGCAAACTACGTCAAATATTAATTAATTTACTGAGCAATGCCATTAAATTTACTACCCAAGGCATGGTCAAGTTGCAAGTCAAGGTTCTAGAGCATAATTCAAAAGAAACTAATCTTTTGTTCGAAGTGATAGATACTGGTATGGGAATTGCAGCAACAGAAATTAAATCTTTATTTGAGCCTTTTGTCCAAACTACATCGGGGATTAAATCTCAACAAGGAACTGGTTTAGGATTGGCCATTAGTCGTAAATTTGCCCAATTAATGGGAGGTAATATCACCGTTACTAGTGAACTAGGTCAAGGTTCTATTTTTAGCGTGACTCTGCCGGTAAAATCGGTGGCGGAAGTTTCCCTTAAATTACGAGAAACCAGAAGAGTTATTGGTTTAGCACCAGATCAACCAAGTTATCGGCTTCTGATTGTCGAAGATCGCTGGGAAAACCGTCTTTTATTGCGTAATTTATTAGAACCTTTAGGATTTGAAGTTCGAGAAACTGAAAATGGCCAAGAAGGAATTGCGGTTTGGCAAGAATGGCATCCCCATTTGATATTCATGGATATACAAATGCCTATTATGAATGGTATTGATGCGACTAAATATATTAAAGCTCATGAAGAAATTTTCGAGACTACTATTATTGCTCTAACCGCGAATGTTTTTAATAGACAACGCTCAGAAATTTTAGCAGCAGGTTGTGATGATTTTATTACTAAACCCTTTAAAGAAGAAATCCTCTTGGAGAAAATTGCTCAATATTTATCTGTTATTTATCTTTATGAAGAAGAGATGTTTCCCAATTTGCCTTCCACATCTACGCCCGGAAAGTTAACTAGTGAAACTTTGGCTGTCATGCCTGATGAATGGATAGCTCAACTGAATGAAGCTGCTCAACAACTGAACTCGGAATTATTAACCAAACTAATTACAGAAATTCCTCCCGAACATCAAGCATTAAAAACATCTCTGAAAAAGAAAATTGAAAACTTTGATTTTGACCAAATTTTAAAACTATTGTAACTATCATGAAAAGATTATGAAACAGGAACTGCTTTGTTTTGCCACCAACAAAATATTAATTGTTGATGATAAACCAGATAATCTACGTCTTTTATCGATTACTTTAACTAAACAGGGTTATCAAGTACGTTGTGCTAAAAGTGGTGCGATCGCTCTTATGGGAGCAGACAAAGACTTACCAGATCTGATTTTACTTGATATTAATATGCCCGAGATGAATGGCTACCAAGTCTGTCAAAAATTCAAAGCAGATGTCAGAACGGCTGATATTCCGATTATTTTCCTCAGTGCTCAAGATAATATAAATGATAAAGTACAAGCTTTTGAGATTGGTGGGGTTGATTTTATTAGCAAACCTTTTCGAATTCAAGAAGTGTTAGTACGGGTAAAAAATCAATTAAATCTTCAAGCTGCTAAGGCAGAAATTCGTCATCTAAATCAAGAATTAGAAACTAGAGTAAACCATCGTACTTTGGAGTTAGAGACTGCTAATAAAAAGCTTGAAATTATTAATCAACAACTGCAAGAAAAAATTTTAGAAAAAGAAAATATTGAAAAAAAATTACTGTTTGATGCGCTGCATGATGAATTAACTGGTCTACCTAACAGAAGCTTATTTATGAAGAGGGTTCAAACAGCTTTAGAGCAATCTCAAGCTGAGTCAGATTATAAATTTGCTGTGTTATTTATTGATTTAGATCGTTTTAAAATCGTTAACGATAGCTTAGGACATTTAATTGGTGACCACTTATTAATTGCTTGTGCACAACGTTTAGAAAAATGTTTAGGAGACCAAGATATTGTAGCTAGAATTGGCGGCGATGAATTTACTATTCTCCTAGAAAATATTCACGATCTGCATGATGCGATCGCTGTTGCTGACAAGATTGTGACTGCATTCAAACATCCCTTTAAACTAGGTACCCACGCGATAACTACCACCGCCAGTATTGGGATTGTTTTGGGTTCGAAAGAATATCAACGCAGTTCTGAACTTCTCAGAGATGCCGATACAGCAATGTATCGAGCTAAAGGACTAGGAAAAGCAAGGCATGAAATCTTTAACGAACAAATGCATATTCATGCGATTCAACGTCTGGAGTTAGAAAATGATTTTCGTCAAGCCCTAGAATTGAATCAGTTCGTACTTTTTTACCAACCTATCATCAGGTTGATAACTGGACAATTAGATGGTTTTGAAGCTTTAGTTCGTTGGCAACATCCCACCAAAGGTCTGATTGGTCCTGATGATTTTATCCCCCTAGCAGAAGAAACAGGATTAATTATTCCTCTAGCAGAATGGATCTTCAATAAAGCTTGTCATCAACTAAGTATTTGGCACAATAAATTTTCTAATTTGCCCAAAATAAATATTAGTATCAATATGACAGTCGAGCAGTTAAAACATCCAGATTTTTTAGTAACTATAGACCGTATTTTAGCTCAAAATAAAATACTTGGTAGTGACATTAAAATAGAAATTACTGAAAGTATGTTAATGCAGGATAGTGAAGAAATTATGAATCTTTTATCCCAAATTAAAGACAGAAAAATTGAATTATGTATTGATGATTTTGGTAAAGGTTTTTCTTCTTTAAGCTACTTACCTCGTTTCCCCATTAATATTTTAAAAATTGATCGCTCTTTTGTTTCTTGCATGGATTGTGATGATAATAATTTGGAAGTTGTCCGAACTATTATCGGTCTGGCTCATACTTTAGGTATTAAGGTGGTCAGCGAAGGTATCGAAAAAGTTACTCAATTAAAACAATTGCAATCTTTAGGTAGTGAATTTGGCCAGGGTTTTTTATTCTCTCGGCCTCTTAATCCTGAATCTGCGGAGTTAATGATTGCTTCTAATATGATTCAGTTTGAGTTAGAAAATTCTCCTTCAAGATTGCCTAATTTTATTCAAAACAAATAGCAAAATCAATAATTTAATTTTAAGTAAACTAATAAAATAACCCTGAAAAATAAAAGTTATAATAATTATTATGTAATTGTGATGAAACAAGAATTAATTAATCGGACCCCCAACAAAATATTAATTGTTGATGATGTAGCTGATAATCTGCGTCTGCTATCCAAGACTCTAACTCAACAAGGTTATCAAGTCCGTTGTGCCAAAAGTGGTGCGATCGCTCTCATGGGAGCATATAAAGACTTACCAGATCTGATTTTACTCGATATTAACATGCCTGAGATGAATGGTTATGAAGTCTGTCAAAAATTCAAAGCAGCCCCCAAAACTGCAGATATTCCCATTATTTTTCTCAGTGCCCAAGATGATATGACTGATAAAGTAAAAGCCTTTGAGATTGGTGGGGTGGACTTTATTAGTAAACCTTTTCGGATTCAAGAAGTTTTACTTCGAGTTAAAAACCAATTACATCTCCAAGCTGCCAAGGCAGAAATTCGTCATTTAAATCAAGAATTAGAAAAACGAGTCAAACATCGTACTTTGGAGTTAGAGACTGCTAATAAACAATTAGCAATCATCAATAGTCAACTGCAAGAGAAAATTTTAGAAAGACAAAATATCGAAAAAAAATTACTTCATGACACCCTTCATGATGGGTTAACTGGTTTGCCCAATCGAACCCTATTTATGAAGCGAGTACAAATTGCTTTGGATAAATCTAAATGCGATTTCGATTATA
>JAAUYH010046905.1_pt1 | contig 13780 bp, 6 predicted proteins | sample 7278061 | NCBI WGS metagenome assembly JAAUYH01 (sample SAMN14350203, study PRJNA611818) | marine sediment metagenome | isolation source: surface marine sediment (0.6m) | place: French Polynesia: Moorea | collected 2018-08
CAATGCTGAACCGTACGGTAACGTCAATGAAAACCGGCAAGCAGACAGAAAAACATCTTCTTCGTGACGTTTTCTTCAAACCGAAAGTATTTGTGGATGCAACGATGGATGGATTGTTCCGTGGCATGATGACAGGACGTGCAGCAGAGATTGACAACGGAATCGTGAGTGAGGTTCGCAATTTCTTGATGGATTCCCCGGATAGAAAAGAACAACTCGATCTCGCCGCGTTGAACATCCAACGAGGTCGAGATCACGGCGTGCCGTCATGCAACGATGTGCGCCGCAGTGTGGGTTTGCCACCGTTCAGCACGTTCCTCGAAGCAGCACGGAAAGAGACACTAGAAAGAACTATGCGCCTTGCCTACAAGAACAAAATTGACGATATGGATGCGTGGATTTGTGGGATTTGCGAACCACATGTTCCGGGTAGTTCTCTGGGTGCGCTATTCCATCATATAATTCGTCGCCAATTTCAAAGCCTGCGTGACGGCGATCGATTCTACTTCGAGCGTCCTGGTTACTTCACGGTTGATCAGATTCGCAAGATTCCCACGATTCAGAGACTCGTCGGTGAAGATAACGAGCTCGGTTTGATCATGAGTACATTGATCGAGCGAAACACGGGAATTTCGGAGGAGGAGATGAGTTGTGACCCGTTTTTTGTTTAACCTGGCATTCCATTTATTGCTCCACTGCATAAATAATACGAATAACGCTTAGGATTTAAATGAAAAATAAATACCATGCACAAGGGTGATACAATTTCTCGAACATACAAAAACTTTCTTTGCTTCAAGCGGTGGACTCAATCTCTCCACATTGGGCAGCCCACTACAATACATTGCAGAATTTGATAGTGTTCTCGCCCGATCCTACGACTTGGCATGCAATAACACTACTACACGTATTGGTGCGTACACATCTTAGAAATGTGACTAAAAAGATGTTAGCCCATTGTATCTGTTTTTGTGGCTGCTAACTAGTAGTAATTAAATTCGATTTTGCAATATTGACCTTCAACTGCCGTGAAGAGATTTGTAGAGCAATCCCTACCACAGAATGCATCCCTGAATTACCGGAAGAAACTCTTGTGTTTTCTATTACTTCAAAAGGCTGCCCTCTTACTGCCACCTGTTCATCAGCTATCCATGTATTGTGCATGCGTTGCAACCAACATTGAATTGATGTGATTGCTCCACTTCCTTCTTGTGAATCCTCGCAACATTAGCCACATTGAGTCTCTTTTGTAGAAAAATACGAGTTCAATTTGTTGCGATCTTTCGATTTCAATTAATTTCAACACTTCGAATACGTGGATTCTCATTGATCAAGTTGTTGCATCATCTTTCAAGCTTTGTACAAATACAACACGTAATGCAAATTAAGACGTAACAACAATGTAGGTTAAACATTGGTGTGTTTATCATGCGTGCTTATCACAATTAGTTGAAAGGGGCTACAGGGATGACTTGAAATACAGTAGTTCTTCGAATTGCCACACTATATTCAATTTTGGTGCACGCTACACTCTTAGTGCAGCGAGACGAAATATCATGGACTTGCTACGTTTTAGGTCAGTTTTTGCATTCAGTGCAATGTTATCTGTACATAGATCTAATTGAGATTCAAGACACGCGTTTTTTTGATGTTACAACTAAAACGATGCCTGCTCTAAATGGGTACCATTTCGTGTCATTACCCACTTGCACGTACTCAAATTATATCAGCAGTTCTCGGAGTTTTGAGAAAAAAACGCAGAGCAAGGCACAAGTCATTTAATGCCATCAGCCGTTAGGCTCATTTCTAAGAAACAAATATGATTGAAAGGAGTGTATTCCTGGTCGGGGCTAGGTTCATCAACGCATAAAATTTATCATGTTGTACACCAATAGACTGTAATCCCTCACGTGTTTCGAAACTCTATTCTTTGAATTGCATTGAAGGCTTCGTGCTGTAAGGAACGATAAGATCCACTGCCTACAACATTGAGACCTCGTTGAAAGTGGATAGCGATGCGACAGCGCACACAACCTGCTCAGTATCTTAATGCGTCAGCAATGATTGGGCAAATACTAATTCGATACGGAACACGTTCCAGTAGAAGGGCACGTGTTCTTCATTTTCTCTATTATAGATCAACAAATTTGTCTGCATTCTCGCATAGAAAACGGGATCGAAATTGGTGACGTGCAAATGGTAGTTGGGCTGTGTGAAATAAAATGATTTCCCATACACAACTGGTTTGGTCTAAATTATACCCGCAATGGTACAAAGCTCCTCCAAGTGTATGTTATGTGGCATAGCTCTTAGCTTGAAAAGATAAGCCGTTCGAACTGAACGCCGTGGGTTGTATTTGAAGTGGAGGAATCTTCCATCGATCAACAATGAATGAATAATTACAATCATTCAGAGAGAAAACACAGCTGAGAATACATTGAGCTCTAATCGCATCAAAGAAAACGCTATCGAACGGAAAAAACAGTCGTAACAAGGCCTTGCTTTTCAGTTGTGCTTGATTACAATCCATTGTAGATCTGTGAGTACAGCACTGCAGATCGAGCATCTCATCGACTTAAAAAGCCCTTTGTCCGAACACTCTAACCTCATTCTCACATCGAACCAGAACCAGAAACAGTTTTTACCATGGCCCGATTCATTTCATTCTTCGTTGTGCTGACTTTGTTCGTGCTTTCGGTGGCTGAACCTGTTCAAGATGCCAAGAGCCTCACGCCAAATGTAACTATGCGTCAGATTTCCCGTAGACGAGCTTTCGCATCCTTCCGATCGTTCAACAGGCGTCGACGCAGAAGAATCAGACTAAGCCGACGATGCCGATCACAACGTTTCAACCAATTCCGTACCCTCAGCGGCTTTTGCAACAATTTGCGCTTTCCTAACCGAGGAGCTGCAGACACAACATTCCTTCTTCTTGCAAGGCCCCTAAGGCCACTCCGAGAATCTAGTCGAGCTCCCGGAGCCCGTTTCATCTCTAACGTCGTGGTTGATGAGGCGACGTCCAGGTTCAATGATCGAGGTATGTCCGAGTTGGTCACGTTTTTCGGTCAACTTCTTGACCACACCGTGACGTTTACATCCACTGAAGAAGCGCGACCGTTCCGTATTCGGGTACCGAGAGACGACCCCGTATTCAAGGAATCCCAGTTCATTCCGTTCTTCCGAACAGTGAAAAGGGGAGGGTCACCAGTGAATGAGCTGTCGAGTTATTTGGACGCCGCAAGTGTGTACGCTGTGGGCGTAGATGATGCAATGGCTCTTCGTGAGAGGAAGGGTGGACGTCTCGATCTTCCTGGAAATCTTCTACCAAAAGGAGATAACGGGCAGTTCGTAGCTGGTGACGACCGTGTCAACGAGAATCCGAATCTCACGGCATTGCATTTACTCTTTGCAAGGGAGCACAATGCTGTGGCAGCTGAAGTAGCAAAAGCATTCCCGAGCTTCGACGACGAGCAAATCTATCAGCTTGCTCGTCACGTCGTTGCAGCCGAAATGCAAGCAGTCACCTACTATGAGTTCATCCCTGCTCTAACTGGTCGCAGGTTACGACCGTATAGAGGATATCGACGCAACGTGCGAGCCGTCATCTCTAATCGGTTCTCTACAGTTGCCTTCCGAGTTGGACACACTATGCTCAATCGTACGGTGAACTCAATCAGTGCCACGGGCGTTGTAAGGAACCGTATGCTTCGTGATGCATTTTTCCGACCTGATGCGTTTGTGGAAGACACGATCGAGGGACTTCTCCGAGGAATGATGAATGGACATGCAGCAGAAGTGGACAGTGGGGTCACGGGAGAAGTGCGTAATTTCCTGATAGATTCGGAGACAAGCACCGAGCAATTGGACCTCGCAGCATTGAATATCCAACGTGGACGTGACCATGGTGTGCCGACGTGCAATAAGCTGCGCCAGAATGTAGGCCTGCGACCATTCCGTTCGTTCAATCAGGTTACGCGTGATCCGACAGTGGCAAGAAAACTGAGTCGTGCGTACAATGGAAGGATTGAAGATATGGATCCCTGGGTTTGTGGCATCAGCGAGGACCATGCTCGAGGCAGTTCGTTGGGCCCTCTATTCAACCGCATCGTTCGTCGAGAATTTCGACGACTTCGCGATGGTGATCGATTCTACTTCGAGAGGCCTGGCTACTTCACACGGGATCAAATTGCAAAAATTCCCACCATCCGCAAATTGGTTGGTCCGACCCGTCAACTCGGTAATATCATGAAGATAATCATCGAGCGCAACACTGAAATTCCTGCCAGTCAAATCAATCCGAAACCGTTCTTCGTGTAGAACGATCTGCATCTGCATCAACCCTGCTGTTGTTTGATACAATTACATCTGGGAACCCAACAATGTAAGTCTAGATAACAACGCTATGAAAGCCCGGTGCACTAGGCTTAATGAAATAAATCAACTGAGAAAACTTACTGTTGAAACTCTAGCACGCTTCTCCACTCCAGTACACGTTATTAGAAAGAGTGCTGCAGCAATGTTTCACCAACAAAATTGAATATAAACAGATGCACCACGAATTCAGCCCTAATCGTGTCCGTACTGAGAGTATAGATCACTCCTAGTCAATGAGAGAAACTGCAGGGAGGAAGCAACACAATGCGATTACTATAGCGATGAATTCATAAAATTAGTCACCTTGTGAATTCCAACAAGTAAGTTGCATCATTCTAACTGTTATTGTTGCTATTACAAAAATCGAGAAGTATTGGAATTCAGCGAGAATTCGAAGTACGTCTCAAATATAATATTTTTGAAAATATTTGTGATGCCTCACTCTTATATGTATTCCTGATTTCTATTTACCGTACATTACTTCACAGATTTTTAGGTATTTCGTTGATACAAAAGGGTTGGGTGGAGGATTCGGTAGTATGTATTTATCAATGAAGCTTCATGGTCAGGCACAGTTCGTAAAACTTTTAGAAATTTATCGAATGTAAGCTCCACGTCAAATTGGCAGGTATTTGGACCATGCAAAAAGCTGCTCTTTGAATTAGAATTTCAAAGAAAATCTTTTCAATTTCAGTTATCTTGGAATCATTTATTCTGATCGATATTGCGCGGTTTTATTTCACTTCTAGAATAAGAAAATGGCTCGTATACGGCAGTGCTTCACACGACTGAATTCAAATAAGGGACAACCACGGAGGATGTACAGATAGTGTTGCAAAATAATATAATAGCGTGGAGAATGCTCTGTCATTCGACAATATAGGGAAATTCAATCTAATAAAATAATAAATAACGAAAATCAATACGAAACAAGAGTTCAACAACAACAGGAAGCGGTAGATGGCACGAATTAATTGAACAAAACAAGTTTCTGAGGAGCAGAAAAGTGCCACGTAGGCATGAAAGATGTTGAAGTGAAGCATAATGTAATTTTGTGACGTTTCAGCATGCTACAGTTAACTATATCAAATATTATTCAAAGAAGCTACGGTAAGAACAACAAAGAAAACCGTGAAAGGGAGAGACTCAAATCTAAACTGACCTCTATATGTTTTTCGTAAAATGCACCAGAGTGAATCGTTTTCAATCTCATAGTGTAATCACCGATAAGTTAGCGAATTTAGAGCTGTAAGATAGGGGTGAAATTCGGAACCCCCTCTAGTTCAATAACATTTCAAGGTATCATAATGTTGATTAAATTACTTGAATCTCACGATACGTACTGTACATCCCTAAACCAAACTGGGTACGGGTCGCAGTAAGGGATTAAAAAACGTGCTACTTGAACGAAAGCAAGATAATTGCAATGTATAATGCAGAGTTGCAGTGAGCTGAGATTGCATGTTACAACAAGATCTCCCGAGATAAGCTGTAAACAAAACAATACAGCTTTGAATCTAAAGAGAGAGTGACGAAACCAAAAATTACTAATGCAAAATCGAAGTCATCTATTGAATTACGTATACCCTCATAGAAAAACCTCTGTATGTCAGTGCTATGGCGGCATTCTCAGATGCAAACGGTGTCAAAGACGATCGTGGCCTGCACTGAGACCTCATTTGAACCCATCCAAAACGTTTGGAGGCTTATGGAGAGTTGTCTTCGCATACAACCTAAGTATCCATCTGCGGCTTATAAATTGTTTACTGAGCACAGTGATATTTGGTATGGGATCCTTAACGAAATCTTCAACTAGTTGTCGCATTCTATGGTACTGCGTTGTTATGCTACACAAAAGTTAGCGATGAAACATGCAAATATCAATAGGTACGTAGAATAACCTCTTATTGTTTAAAATTGATTGTCTACGTCGTATCTCAAAAGCCGGGTTCCGAATTTTGCTACCCTACTGTACTTGGCAGCATGGAAAATGTATGCAAGGTTGGAAAAGAATGGTATTAAAAGTAACACAGCTGTTTGCAAACTGTTTCTCTCTCGTAGCTACTGAATGAAAAGATGTAATGGGCGCATCATCAATAATGAATGATGTGCAATGTGACAATGTATTAGTAAATGACCAAGCATCCGTATTAGTGCGTCCGAAAGTGCAACTTAAAGAGTTTGGTGATTATCAGGGAAACACTGGAACAACCTTATTCTCTTTCCCAGTTTCAAGCCATGCTATATAGTTAAATCTGTTTGTGCTGCATTTTCTGACGCTGGACGACGCAAACTATTTGGTAGATGAAACATTAGATCAAGATAACTGCAAAGCACTATTGAAGAATATGTTTTAGCGTTTTTCGCGCAGCATTATGGAAGCATGGAAAACATGATTTATCAACAAGGCGATTGAGGGTCACATCGTGCTTAGTGTAATGAATCTTGTATGGAGGAGAAAGCTATTGATACAATAGGATAGTTGTTCCAGATCCTCGGTTTAAATCCAATTGAGATAGCCTGGGCTATTCTCAACAAGAAGTCACTTACAAGTCTAAGTATTCTATTAACCTGCTACTTTTTCAAATATTCTAAATTGAGTAAATATTCATCCCTGATGCATATTTCACAAAAATAGAAAGTGCTATATGCTTACTCGTGTTAGTCTACTCAAGATGAATACACTCAAGTTTCGAAGTCAGCTGCCTACATTGTCTCCAGAATAATTCATGCAACTATGTTTTGAGTTCTATTGATGTCCAGTGATTCATTTTCACGGCTCATGGCGATGGAGCAAGAGTTAATTCGGAATGGGGGAATGCCACATCGAGATTGAGTCAGTTGACCGATTACGTAATTCTGATGCTGATTCCTTTGGATAACATTCATTCAGACTGTTGACCTCGGTAGAATTAAGTTAATCTCATGGCCGTTTCCAGAGAAGGTAGAAAAGATTAAATTAATAGCTGACAAGCAGATCAGAGAAGGCCTCGAAAAGGTTACTCTCACTTCTTTGCCATTCGAATTGAAACTAAATTGAGTTAGAGAAATATCGTCGAACCAAAGTGCAGTGCTACAGTTCGAGATTGGAGGTCAGCAAACAAAAATTCGGACCACCTTCACTTGCCGACCGTTGTCTACTCTTCAGAGGAGTAGCCGCACGACAAATGACTTTTGAGCATTGTCTTCTAGAGAAATTGCGATGATACACACCCGGCATCAGTTGATTTAAAGTCGGCTGGCTAGCAGGCTATACGGCAATAAGTCTAGTGAAGCGGAAATTGACGATTTCTAATAATCCTTACTATGCCACCAACCCCTGTCAGTAGGACTCTGGCTACTGACCGTGAGGTTATAATAACACTAACAGAGGTTATCACTCTCCTCTTAGCTTATAGTACGTATATTGCATATTATTGCTGTAATTATAGTATACAAGCATAGATAACGTGACGCGAACCCTAAGAAGTATGGTTCCAGATCTGTTGTTGTAGTCTACTCGCCCATCTCGAGCACTGAGCAGAGTTTACCGAAGATTTCTGTCCTGTCTATACGGGTCTCGTTCCGACCTGTGTAAATTGATATAAGTTTATACTTCCTTGCCTCAGTGCTATCCACTCTGTTTCTACTAAGCTTGCACCGATAAATCAACTCCTGAGTAAGAGATGGAACTTTGCGCATTCATTTTAACACTGTTCCAAGCAATTGAATGAGTGCGCAGCCCTCGCAATTGCGATAGTCTACTTCGATCTGATGTTCGTCTTTAACATTGTTCTCGTTGTTCATGCACTCTAGCCCCACTGAGGGTCAATTGCTTTAGTGAACCAACGCTATTGAGCTGTAGTAGGACAGTTCCGGAGCTCTGCTATGGGTAACACTTCCGTCTATAGTCTGTTTCTTTACAGTGAGTCTACAGATTTTAAGTTTCATTCTAATAGTTCATTTGGACTTGAAAGATGTTAAATTATTTTGCCACGCTACTTGTACCTGTCTCGAGGTATCATGGAGTCATTGAAATTTGATACTCCGTTCAGAATTAATACTATTGATTCAGTCATGATATCATCTGATTTGGATCCCGCCGCGAAAATGTAAATGTTATTTCCTATAGACATACATCCTCATCTTGAACCTCAGTAGCTCATGCTTCACCTCCGGATACAAGTGTAGAATATGTACCATGAAGTGTTATGCAAGTTGGAGCTGTAAACCATTTCAATATATATACTGGTTTGTCGATTGAAAATAATTCAAGCATACAAAATTTGGGATTGCAATGGATTTCGTTGCTGTGGTTCTATACTTTCATGCTTTCTTGTTTTAATAATCAAGTAGAAAATGCCTGCAACAAACATAATCGAAAGAGCGCAACCGATAATAATTCTGTGCTTTCTACGAATTTATTAAGCAAAGCACTATACTACGAAACACGCGCCTATATGAATAATTCATTCTACGTGCTTTTGAGCTTTACTACAAATGCTCTAAGAATCTTAGTTGGGTACCCTTCAGAGTACGCATGGCGCTCCTGCTTCGGAAAGGATCGAAAAATTCATGCACGAGTACAGTCACTGCGCCCTATATCGCAAATAGTATGATGCAGATTTGGTTGCTGTTTCCCAGAATATCAGCTAGATGCTTGCAATTTTCTATAACCAAATAAAGAAGTGATATTGCCGAGCGTAATATTGTTACTGTATGTTACTGCACAGAGATTGAATCAAAGCAAATCTGCAGCCACATCAAGCTCATTTGGTGTTGTAAGACGCTGAATGTAATGCTTCAAAGGTTCAAAAAAAGACTTGTTGTACTTGTTTCAGCTCAGGTCTCGATGTGAACAGAACTAACTGAATATCAACCAGTGATAGTTTAACATATGTGTGCATGGCGTGTGTTTCAGAAAACAGTTTTCGGCCCACTTCCGAGCTTCACAGTTAGTGTTATTCGACGACAAGCTTACCCAAAACCATTTTTCGGCGAAGTATTAGACTGAGGTGCTCATTATTTATGCTGGCGGTTGAAAGCTGAAGCTTCTGCGTGCACGAGTAAATGTGTTCGCTGAAATCTGAACCAGGGGTCGGTGTATGCAACTAAATGGCGTTAGAGAAGAGGAAAAACATGAATTTGAGTAGACAGTCGCACCTAGAAGCAATCATGAACAATGATGAGTAATCACACCCGAAGATTTTTACCTGCACATATGTAGAAAACGACTTCTATCGATCTATTGCCTTCGAAAATGGAAATGAGTCGGAAAAGAGTACAGCGTTTAAGGAGAGGCATATGACCATTTGAATCACTCGCTTTTGGATTTTTTACTGCCTGCAAGAGGATAAATCAGAGAGCTGCGCAGCTTCATGTACCGGAACAGTCATACTTCATGCTTTTAATCGCAGGAGTTTCGAAGCAGCACTAGTAAGTTCCTTTGCAAGCGCTGCAGCCGCGTTCAGCAATATAAAAAACTGAAAAATATATAACTTTGCCTTAAAAAGAAGCGCGAAACAGCTAGTGAGCTTCTTGACAGCTGATTTTTTAAATATTTGCGGTCTGAGAGAAAATTTTCAGGATCATCGAGCCTGTGCATGCTTTGAAACATAAATTCGTTGCTTTTATATAGCACTCTATCGAATTAAGAGTGAAATATGTAACGGAATAGAGGTAGTTCTGATAGTTAGTCGTCATAAAACCTAGTTTCCTAATTTTAGGTCAAACTTTAACGGGAATCAGGTGTGTAATATGATTAACCTAGCTTTTTAATTAGACTAATTTGAACCTAACGAACTCTATCCTTAACAGCACTGCTGCACAACGTCCCTGGTAAGTGGACCGCCACGAATTCGGAGAGCAGGACTGGATGCGGTACTTTTATGCCGCAAAATTCTATCTTTAAACCAGATGATGTTGGCTATGAAGGCGAGTTCCACACCAGCCCAGAAACCTATAAAACACTCAAATCCGTTAATACAAAAACAATGCAGATCTGGAACCGAAGCAATTAGTCACTAGTGGAACTTTCCAGAATAGGACCCATAGTTTTTGGAGCCGAAAAATTTTGAGCCATTTATAACAGCAGGATCAGTATTCTCAAACATACGAGCTATCATACGGACGAGAGAAAAGGGCAGAATTCAATGGGAGGGTCCTCTTGCGTAATGTGAGAGAGATGTGTACCTGTAACAGAATGAATTGGACTGAATAAACTCATATTCTGCGTACTTGTCCTAGAATAACGTTTCAGATACCGGCTTATCTATTAGTGTTCCTGAAATTCAAAATTGAAATGGTTGCACAAATAGGTTCGGAAACCAAATTTAAAGGACTATACTGTACTTATTCGCATCAACTTCTACAATCCTTCCTGTTGGCGCGGGTTCTGTCTAAACCAAGGCTTTTCTAGTCATGAACCGATGTTAACAGCAGTACATAAGAGTAGGCGCTGCAAGATCCAAAAGGAATTTCAAGGGAACCCACAAGGGTCAGCGAAGAATGAAACCCATTAAGTTTTGAAACGATATTAATATACTGCATGATACTGATGGCTTCTAACGATGGAGCGAAGCTGGTCTTATCCCCAATTTAAATCTTTCATTCTAATTGTGGCTCCGCAGAGCTTGCATTGGAGAAGATCTATAGCGGGAAGTGGCATAGAAAAGTTACGAGAGCGAGGCGCTGATAGCAGCAGGTCCTCTATAGGGGTCACAAATGGTAGAAGCACAAATAGCACAGTACCATTACTGGCATGGATATCAGTTAGTGAAATATATAGAGCGTCACTTACTTGAGCTCGTTAATTGTTCGATCATCCAACTTATGTCTTCTAGGGCATCGATATTATAAAAACGCTTAGAGAAGAAGAATTTCTTATATTCATGCAGCAATTATTTCGCAGAAGCCAAGGAATAATTAATAGTGAGCTGCCCTTTTACCAACGAATCTCTGATTGCATCGTGGATGAAAAAGCAGTTAAATTTATTTACGGCCCTGAGAGAAACCGGAATAGCCATGTACCAACTCAAAACTTAAAAATGCTTATTTGTGGTAGATATGACGCATAGATTAGAAAAAGGGACACATCCGATTCCCATCAGATTAAGATTCTGCGCTCTAGCAACTTTTCCATCGATACAGGGGAGTCCATGCCAGAATTCGAGCTTGGAGCTTCGAACATTTTATCGCACCGCCCAGTACGCCTTTTTCAGCAGTAAAGGTCAGAATTAGCGCCCGGCTATTATTATTATCCGCGCATAGGCTACAACTCTTCGTCTAGAAACTCAAGCGGAACGATTGCATGCTATTTTCGTGTAGATTTTTTTCGTGGTTCTTCGCTTATTTTGAAGCGGCTTTAAATAGCTGTACTGTTTGATGATTAGATCTTCAACTAATCAAATACAAACTGTAACGCGTCTCTAAAGCGAATAAAGCCAAGGCGGCCAAATCCTTTACCCAACGTCCAACTTGACACTAGCTTCTTCTGTACTTTTCCAGCACCAAAACCTTCCACCTCAAAATAACGGCGGAGCCACTTACAATACACAGTCATGTCAAACTGCTAGTGATCGACAAAGGAAAGCTGTGCGATTTAAAATCTGCGGGTGTGCGGTCTGTATTATTGTGAGCTGTAACTGAGATTAATTTTTTACACTGTCAGCACAAACGGGATGTCACCGCTAATTATCTTCTCAGGAATGGTGAGAGATACAGCCATACTGTTTTTTCTGGGGCTTCCGGGCATAATTCGCAAACTGTCCTACTCCCTACAGCTAAATCGCTTCTGTATTTTTCCTCTTTACTCGAATTGGCGAAAAATAAGGATATCTGCCTTGAACTGAATTTGTAATTCCCTTGTAATGGTGTCATTAGGATCGATTATACACAAAGAAAAGGTGCACTACACTCCTTCTTATATCTTAGCTACAGTTTGCTTCAGGAAGTATTAATGCAGTCAAATTTAGGAGTGTCTGTAAGTGATAACTATATATCACTATCCTCCAAATTACAAATGTACAGAAGATATGATATAGTACTCAGATTCGAGAAAGCTTCTTTCATTGGAGATAGTTATGGTTCTCCTTAAAATGCGTGATCAGAAGCTGCTCCCTAGAAAAATGCAGACTACCGGTGTAACCATCTTCCTATTACATTTTACTATCTTACAAAATAGATATGTTAGACTATGAACTCTGTGTATTTAAATCTTGCCATTAGTTTGGTTAGCTCTTACGGCACCGGAAAATATTTTAATGGTTCTCAGAAAACAATTGCGTTAGTTAATCGACCCATTCGCAGAAGCTCGACAATTTCTTCAGCTTCAAAACTAGATCAAGCCCATTTAGAAGGATTACTATTCTTGGAGCACCGCAATAGCTCTATCCCCAAAGTGAGGGCGCGCATTTGGATGAATATTGGTTCTAGCAGCAGAAACACATAACAGAATGAGGCTTAAGATGGCGAAATAAGTGACAAGGAAATCGGCATCGGGTAGGTTTGTATATTGCAATATAGATATGATAAGAGATCACTCTAGTAACGTAATGTAGGCAATTTCTGCGTTGTTGACAGAACGAAGTAGCCAGCAGAACGCCTGTAGCCGACCGAAGGAGATACTTACAGTGTGAATATGGCTTACAGAACTCTAAGAGTACAGACGGCACACTTCAAAATAGAGCCTATGGTAAAATTGCAGAAAGCCACAAATGATGAAGTAATTGTCGACAGTCTAGGTTCAAGTGAATTTTTATGGAACGATTCGTTCCTACTATTAAACTTAGAAATTTAGGAAGAAGTAAATTGATTTGGAAAATATACGACGATAATGAATAAAATGAATAAAAGGAAAAAAGAAGAAAAGTAGAAGGATGTAGGTAAAAAGGGGGAAAATGTATTACAGCAGAAATGAAATACGATAGCGTATATTAAAGCACAAATATTCGTTGGTATAATGATTCAAGCAGCAACATAATGTCTCCCACTTCAACATTAGGCCACATGCATGTGATAGGATAATCAATTGCGCAACAGTGCAATGTTTTAAGCACTACTATACGCGCCCTCGCATCCGTTATGACTAGCAATCGAGGACGGCAGAAACGAAAAAAGCACGAATCTTTGAGCATAAATAAAAGGAATGAATGGAAAAGAAGGGAGGTTTTTCAATACCATCGAAGGCTTCTTATTTCTATCTTGAAATATATATATATATATATGTATACATATTTGAAAACGTCGTGATCTTAGATTTTTTCGCAGCTATTAACCAAAAGGTCTAGATCCAGACTGCTATTTAATCATTATTGCACAAATTGTAGCTCAGAATCCTTGCTGGCTTGCGGATTCAGTTTCACTGCCAAGCAGCAATTAAATTCGGACCAGCCTTCTGAATTTGGATGCAGTTCATTGAGTCTGGGTG
>JAAUYH010090216.1_pt1 | contig 13777 bp, 12 predicted proteins | sample 7278061 | NCBI WGS metagenome assembly JAAUYH01 (sample SAMN14350203, study PRJNA611818) | marine sediment metagenome | isolation source: surface marine sediment (0.6m) | place: French Polynesia: Moorea | collected 2018-08
AAGCCGACTGGCCGATTGATTTTGATGGTTCCGGCGCTGTGGGCTGTGTTTTTGGCGGCCCGAGGAACCCCGCCCTTACCGTTAGTAGGCGTTATTGTGCTAGGAACGTTGGCCACTAGCGCCGGGGGCTGTGTGGTTAATGATCTATGGGACCGGGATATCGATCCGCTGGTGCAGCGGACCCGTAATCGGCCCTTGGCTTCTAAGGCGCTCTCGATCAAAATTGGGTTGGTGATTGCAGCGATCGCATTCGCCTGCGCCTGGATTCTGTCTTTGTATCTAACGCCCCTCAGTTTTTGGCTCTGTGTCGCCGCTGTGCCCGTTATTATTCTGTATCCCCTGGCTAAGCGAGTGTTTCCGGTTCCCCAACTGGTGCTCTCCATTGCCTGGGGATTTGCAGTGCTGATTAGTTGGACAGCGGCGACGGGGCGGTTGGAATTTTCAACCTGGCTGCTGTGGGCCGCTGTGGTGTTGTGGACGCTGGGATTTGACACCGTATACGCCTTGTCTGACCGGGAGTTTGATCGCAGTATAGGAGTGAAATCCAGCGCTATATTTTTCGGCGATCGCGCCCCTCAAGCCGTCGGACTTTTCTTTGTGGGCGCTTCTCTGATGCTAGTTTGGCTTGGCCTCACCATGGGATTGGGCGTTAGCTATTGGTTGACATTGGGAATCGCCGCTGTAATTTGGGCTCGGCAATATCGCCAAATCAGCCGTCGCAATCCCCCTAATCACGTTTATGGACAAATCTTTCAGCAAAACGTGGGGCTTGGATTTGTGTTGCTTGCAGGAATGATTTTGAGCTTTTTCACGGTAAGCTGAAACAGAACCCGTAGGCGCATGTCCAAGAAATCTTGGCAGAGGTTGAATCGATGCGATTTCAAGTTATAGCGACAGCAGTTATTGCCTGCTGTTTATCCATATTGGGTTGGGTGATTACGCCATCGGCGGAAGCCTTAACCCAGATTCAGATATCTGATCTGTCTTACACCAATTGTCCAGAAGAAATGTCAGATGGAATGGTAACCCCTGGAGGAAGTGGAGCCGCCAAATGCTATCTGATTTCTGGCAAGGCTACCAATAAGTCAGGCAAGCCTGTTCTAAACGCCGATATTTATGGTTTTATCTACGACGCCAATGATGATCCGGTCATGCAGAATCGAGGTCGGTTAGGGTCGATAGATGAGGTTCCGCCGGGCACTAGTGATTTTGAGATCCCGATTTCGGTTGCGGCTAATCAGCCAACTCCCCTTAAACTAAAGAATTTTAAGGCGTCAGGATTTAGTGGAGTCGTTCGCCGCTAAGTTTAATTCATTTTGGCTGTGACATTTGGCTTTTGAGGTCTGGCGTTATCCGCACTGAGAGAGCTACTAATAAATAGATGCGTTAGGTATTTACAGGAATTGGAAAATTCCTCATTTTAAAATTAAAAACCAACAAAAAATAGGAGCTACTGTTAGGGGATAGCTCCTATTTTTGTATATCTGTAAGCCCGAGCAAAAAGTGATTTTGTCCAGCTTCACTCAACAAGGTTAAATAAATTTCTCAACGGTAGGAAAACCTACCGGAAACCGGCATCGAGATAAAAGAATAATGAATCTACCTTTTCTGTGAAAGCGGGACGAGACCAGAGGAATAACGATTTGACCGCCAAGAATGGAAAAATCTAGCCAATTGCGGTGTAAGCCATTGCAGCTAGCCTGAAAAGGGCGTCTCCCACCAATTGCCCAACAAACTGCAGCAGGAAAATGGCCAAAATTGCAGAAAAATCAATCCCGCCTAGCGGTGGGATGATGGAACGAAAGATGTTTAGGTAGGGGTCAGTCAATTGACTCAGAATGGAGAAGGGAGGGCTGAACCAATCTACATTAGGGAACCAGCTCAGTAGAATACGAAGAATTAGTAAAACTACATAAATCTGCAGAAAAGTCTGAAGGGTTTGAGCCACTAGGGCGAGTAATGGTGCCATAAGTTTTGTAGATTCCTTGACAGGCGTTGTTCAAGATGAATTCTGACCTTAGTTTAACGGATAACCGCTTTTCTCGAGGAGGGTTCGGTAGATTCTACATGTCTTCTCAAGAATCAAGTAGGGAGGTTGGGTCAAGCGTTTCCCCCTGAGTGTGGCCGTTAACCCCGCCTAATTGCTGACGCACATCATCAATCGCTTCGTTCAATTGGGCGATTTTATCTTCTAACCCCCGGCGAGCGATCTCCATTCGCTCCTCACTCATTCCCTGGAGTGTTCGACCCGATTGTGATTGATCTTCATCTTGGGCGAGTTTAAACGAATCGGATTCATTGGATTCTCGATTCAGACGAGTGGTGACAAGCACCCCTACAATCCCCCCTATAATGCCCCCAAAAAGGGAGCCTGCTAGGAATCCACCGGCAAAGTTATCAGACTGACTCATTTTCAGTTTCGAAATATTTCGGTTCTCTTCGGGTGTGAAATATATTCAACCCCTTTTCACAGCTTAACCGTTAAGGCTGATGTTGTATTCAACCTACACTTCCTTCTTAGCATTTTCTGTAGATGATAGACCGCAAAATTAGCAATTTCCCCCTTCCCGGCTTCTTAGTCGCTCCACTTTTTCCTAATTCACCGCCTTGGTTAAGCGCCATAAGATTAAGCGCTATAAGATTAAGCACTAATCGTATTAAGTGCCAAAGGTGCGATCGCCCGCATCCCCCAATCCTGGAACGATAAATCCCTTATCGTTTAATCCCTCATCTATCGTGGCGGTAAATATGTTCAGATTAGGATAGGCCGCCGCTAATTTTTGCAGGGCCGGAGGCGCCGCCACCACTGAAATGATTCTAATCAAGGCGGGATCAACGCCTCGTTTAGTCAGTTCCTGCATCGCCGCCATAATGGTGCCCCCGGTAGCTAACATGGGCTCACTAATCAGAACCCGGGTTTCAGGCGCAAATGATTCAGGTAATTTATTCAGGTAGCAGGTGGATTCCAACGTTTCTTCATTGCGAACAAACCCTAAATGGTAGACGGAAGCCAACGGTAATAGAGCCTGAGCGCCTTCCATCAGAGCCAGTCCAGCCCGCAAGATTGGCATAATCACTACAGGGATTTCTGGATTGATAAAGGTCGCCGGACAGTCGGCTAACGGGGTTTCCACAGTTGTTTCCAGAATTGGCAACCAGTCTCGGATGGCTTCATAGGTTAGCCAACGCCCCAATTCTGTCATGGCGCTGCGAAACAAAACCGAGGGAGTGGAAGCATCCCGCGAAACCCCCAACCAATGTTTAATCAGTGGATGAGGGGGGACAAAAACACGCAATTGCAAAGTCATACAGATGGAATCTTAATGAATTAACTGATCAGGACAAGAGAAAAAAATCTGCATTATCTTACATTAGAGCAGGTAGGTTGGGTCTAATGGATAAGAGCGCTAATTAGGGTGTAACCATTCAAGAACGGTTGAATTATCTGAGTCAATGGCTATGAATATTCCCCCTGATGATCGCTTAATTGAGTCATTTGAGCGATTGGCTAACCTGCTAACAGACTCAGACTGGGATAATACGATGCGTAGTGAAGCGGAGACCGTGGGCCTTGCTCTCTGCGACTACCGTAAACTATTCACCCAATGGGAGCTAAAACAGTTACCAACGGAAACTGACGATCATCAGGATTTGTAAGGAGCGATTTGAGAATGGACCCGGTACTTGACCAAGCTGTGCGGTATTTAGCAAACTCATCGGGGACATTGCCCACTCATGCATCTGTGGTTGAAACTTTGCTGGAAGCGGAGAAAATTACTAAGCAGACTAAAGTTCAACATGCCTATTCTCAACTACTCGGAAATTGGCGCTTAGGCTTTATCACTGGGACTAAGCGCACCCGCCAGAGGGCGGGGGTGGTTCTCGGAGCAGGACGGTTCCTCCCCAGATGGGTCAAAATTTACCTGACCTATGTTCAACCCGATACCTCATTGGACCAGGGGACCATTCAAAACCAGGTCGATTTGGGACCGCTTCAGCTAATTCTCACTGGACCCACCCGATTTTGGTCCAAAAAAAATATTCTCGCCTTCGACTTTACCCGCCTCAAGGCGACATTGTCCGGCCTGAAGCTTTATGAGGGCTTTGTCCGCGGAGGACGGGACCGAGAAGCGACGTTCCAAGAACAACGGTTGAAGGGGCAAGCTTTCTTTACCTACTTTTTGGTGGAAGCGGATTGTATTGCGGCCCGCGGGAAAGGGGGCGGGTTGGCCTTGTGGGTTAGGGAGGAAGGATAGGGGGATGGGGGAGATGGGGGGATGGGGATGTACGTAGTAACGCAATTTATTACGTTTGGGGGAAAGGAGAAAGGGGAAGAAACCCCATCCAAAATCCAAAATTCAAAATTCAAAATTCATGAGCCGCTGTAGGGGCATTAGCGAAGTCATGCCCCTTGGGCTATAGCATTTGGCGGTAACTCTTCAGCGACTTCTGTTAATCTTGCTCCAAATGCTTTGCCCGGATCAATCTTTTTTCTTGACACGATTTGTCCCTTTTCCGTCATGATCAGTAAGGCCGATTGAGCTGAGGTAAAAGTGGACGCTAACGGAAAGGTGTATCTGGTTGGGGCTGGACCGGGGAATCTGGCTTATCTAACTGTGCAGGGACAACGATTATTGGCGCAAGCGGATGTGTTGGTTTACGATGCGCTGATCAATCCTGAGGTTTTGGAGTTCCTGCCTGAAAGCTGTGTCCGCTTTGATGTGGGTAAACGGGGCGGCAAGCCTAGTCACTCGCAACCTGAGATAAATCAACTTTTAGTGGACCAGTGCAAATTGGGAAAGCAAGTTGTCCGGTTGAAGAGTGGAGATCCCTTTATCTTCGGACGGTGCGCCGCTGAGATCCAGGCCCTCAAAGCTGCAGCTTGTCCATTTGAAGTAACGCCTGGTCTATCCTCTGCATTGGTTGCGCCGTTGTTAGCCAATATTCCTTTAACGGATCCGGTATTGAGTCACTGCTTCGCGGTCTTCACCGCCCATGATTTAAACCAACTGGATTGGGATACCCTTTCCCGACTGGAAACACTAGTGATTTTGATGGGCAGCCGATCTTTAGCGGAAATTACTCATCAATTACAGCGTCATGGTAAACGCTCTGAAACCCCAATCGCCATCATCCAATGGGCCAGCCAACCCCAACAGCAGATCTGGCAAGGCACGTTGATGAACATTGGGCAAAAGACTAAGGGTATGCGTTTGTCTCCGAGTGTGATGGTGGTCGGTGAGGTGGTTCGGCTGCGGGAGTATTTGGGATCGGTGGAAGAGGGGGAGCAGGATATAGAGAGGGGACATGTTGCGTCTGGGCGTAGAGGAGATGGGGAAGATAGGGAAGATCGGGAAAATGGGGGAGGTGGGGGAGAAACCCAATCCAACATCCAACATCCAAAATCTAAAATCCAACTTCCGCTTTCCGGTAAGACTGTGCTTATTACTCGCGCTGCAGGACAATCCAGCAAATTTACTCAACTGCTCCAAGCTGAGGGGGCTGAGGTGGTTGAGACGCCTGCTCTGGAAATTACGCCGCCGTCGAGTTGGGAGTTGATGGATGGGGCGATCGCTAAGCTCCCTACGTTTGATTGGTTAATCCTAACGTCTGCGAATGCAGTCAATTTTTTCTTGGACCGACTGCTAAGCCAAGGGAAAGACATTCGCGCCCTGGCTGATGTCCAAATTGCAGTAGTGGGTAAGAAAACGGCTCAAGTCTTAAAGCAACGGGGCTTGATCCCCGACTTTATTCCGCCAAATTTTATCGCGGACTCGCTGGTGGAGCATTTTCCCCAGAGCGATCGGTTAGCCGGAAGTCAAATCCTATTTCCGCGGGTAGAAAGCGGCGGACGGGAAGTGTTGGTTAAGGAATTGATGGCGAAAGGCGCAGAGTTGACTGAGACGCCTGCCTACCAGTCCGCTTGTCCCAAGGCGATTGAACCTGCCGCGTTAGCCGCATTGCAACAGCGTCGAGTTGATGTGGTTATCTTTGCTAGCTCCAAGACGGTTAGGCACTTTTGCCATCTTTTGGAGCTAGCGGCAGGGACAGACTGGCGAACCCTGCTGGAAAAGGTTTGTGTCGCCTCCATTGGGCCGCAAACCTCTCAAACTTGTGAAGAATTATTGGGGCGGGTCGATCTGGAAGCGGCGGAATTTACCTTGGAGGGGTTAACCCAAGCGATTGTGCAATGGGGGCGACAGTCATGAGCCAATGCCGCATCATTGGCTTGACAGGGGGAATCGCCACCGGCAAAACGACGGTTTCAAAGCATCTCAGTCAGGTGCATCGCTTACCCGTGCTGGATGCTGATGTCTACGCCAGAGAAGCGGTGCAATTGGGTTCTCCAATTCTAGAGGCGATCGCAGATCGCTATGGGCCCGAAGTTCTGTTGCCTAGCGGGGTGCTTAATCGACAGCGATTGGGAGAGATTGTGTTTCACGATGCCGCAGAAAAGCAGTGGCTAGAGCGGCAGATTCATCCTTATGTGCGAGATCGCTTCATTAAGGCGATGCAGGATTTCAGGGATGACCAAACGGTGGTCCAGGCGATTCCACTCCTATTTGAAGCAGGTTTGACGGATCAGGTGACTGAAATTTGGGTGGTGTCCTGTTCGGAAAAGCAGCAGTTGGCGCGGCTGATGCAGCGGGATCGGCTTTCCCTTGAACAAGCCCAAGCGCGGATTCAGAGCCAAATGCCTTTGGCGGAAAAGGCGGCTCAAGCGGACGTGGTTTTGGATAATTCAGGCCGAATTAGTGAGTTGTTGGAGGAGGTGGATCGGGCTTTAGCGGGGAAGCATTGAAGGTTATTCTGGGTTACGACTGGATTGTCGAATCGGAATCCGAATGACAAATTCCGCGCCTTGCCCAGGGGCGGATTCACACCAAAACTCGCCGCCATGTTTTTCCACCACAATCTGGTAACTAATGGATAGCCCCATCCCGGTGCCTTTACCCACCGCCTTCGTGGTGAAGAAGGGGTCGAATAGCTTGGGGTGGATTTCCTCGGGAATCCCAGGTCCATTGTCGGCGACGTGGATTGTAATATAGTCGGGGTCAGGGCGTTCAGTTCGAATACAAATGGTGGGCCTTGACCGGTTCTCAAATTCACTGGTTAATCCGGAGGAAAGGGTGAGGGGCCGATGACTTGACTCATCTACCCATCTATCCGCCCAATCATCCACCGATTCTAGGGCGTCAATTGCATTGGCGAGTAAGTTCATAAAGACTTGATTCAGTTGACCCGGCAAACATTCCACCAAGGGTAAATCGCTGTATTCTTGAAGGACGGCGATCGCATCTCGGCCGGAAGTAGCTTTCAGTCGATGTTGCAAAATCAACAGGGTACTATCAATGCCCTTGTGGATATCCACCTCTTTGACCTCCGCCTCATCCATGCGGGAGAAAGTTCGCAGAGAGGCGACAATTTGCTTAATCCGGTCTGTGCCCAATTTCATTGAAGAAAGAAGATTGGGGAGATCGGTTAAGAGAAATTCGAGGTCAATGGCGTCTGTTTCCGACTGGATTTCAGGGCCAGGATTGGGAAAGTGCTTCTGATAAAGATTTATCAGGCTGAGTAAATCTTGGGTGTAATTGTCTGCGTAGTTCAAATTAGCGTAGATGAAGTTGATGGGGTTGTTAATTTCGTGGGCCACCCCCGCCACAAGCTGTCCCAAACTGGACATTTTTTCACCCTGAATCAGTTGCGCCTGGGTTTGTTGAAGCTCTTGCAGCGTTTGTTGGAGTTGTTGAGTTTGTTGTCTGAGATGGGCTTCTGATTTTCGTAAGGCTTCTTGGGCGATTAACCGCTCAGTCACATCTTCAAAGGCGCCCAGAATGCCCACAATTTCATTCTTTTCGTTATAAAGCGGCACCTTGCTCGTCTCTGACCATCGTTGGGTGCCATCTGCATAGGATTGGGGCTGGATGATGCGATACAGCGGGGCTTGGCTTTCCATCACTTGACGGTCAAGTTGACGAAACCAATCTGACTCTTCCAACTTCCAGGCCAAATCATAGTCCGTTTTGCCCACAATGTTCTCGGGGGAGCCTACCCCCGCCGCTTCGGCAAAGTTACGGTTACATCCCAGGTATACGGAATTTTGGTCCTTCCAAAAGATTCGTTGCGGGATTGAATCCATGACGAGCTGTAGTAACTGTTGAGAGTCCCGCAATTTCAATTGAGTTTGGTGGAGTGCGATCGCGCCGCCCAAGCTGCCCACAGCCACCCATAAAATTGATTTCTCGCTGTCAGACCAAGTGCGATCGCCGCAGCAATCCTCGAAACTCAAAAACCCCCAGAAAGTGTCCTCAATTTCGATCGGTATGATCAAAATTGAACGGGTCCGCTGGAGTTCTAGATCTCGCCCCATCGTCGGCAGAAAATCTTCCACTAAGCCGGTCACCGGCTCCCCTTTCGATAACATTTCGTAGCAATCTGGAAAGAGCGTGTCGTAGGCGATAGTCTGAACATCAGAATCCTCTTCTGAGGTCTCTTTGCTGGAAAGGATGCCCTCTCCCCCCCAAATCCACCGTTGGATAGCCCGTCGTCTGACATTACTCGAATCAGGTTGATTTTCAGACTGGTTTTCAGATGGGTCTTCAGGCTGATTTTCAAATACGTAGATCAGGTCTGCTGCTGCTGCAGTTCCTAGCGCCTCCAAAGCCTGCTGAATTGACTGATCAAAATTGCTAACGGTCAACAGGCAATGGGTTGCCGCGGCAACGCCATTAAGTAGCCGATCTCGATCCTTTAGGGTTTGCTCCGCTTGTTTCCGGGCGGTGATGTCATTGGCTGTTCCGGTGACCCCTACAACAGCCCCAGTTTCATCCCGCAGCGCCATGGCGCTAATCACCAGATTAACCCGTCTCCCCGCCTTCGCCAGGAACGTCGCCTCATATTGAAAAATAGATTCCCCAGCCAGTAACCGCTGAAACACCAGCCGGTCTTCCTTCGCATATTCGGGCGCCAGAAAGTCTGAATACGGTCGTCCAATGATTTCCGCGGGTTCATAATCACAGATCTGAATCGTCGCCGAGTTGACAAAGGTGTAATTCCCTTGAGCGTCCAGGGACCAAATAATATCCTGCGAGGTTTCCACCAAACTGCGATACTTACTTTCACTCTCCTGCAGCGCAACTTCCGCCAATTTGCGCTCCCAAACCTCCTCCAGCAGCTGTTCTACTGTCTGTTTCAAGGCATTTGTGCGCTCTTCAACCCGAGCCTCTAGCTCCACCTTAGCTGCTTGCAGCGCCAATTGCGCCTGCTTACGCTGGGTGATATCCAACCCCATGGAAATGATCCCCAGAATATTGCCATCCGCATCCGTTAGCGGCGTGTTATACCACTCGCAGGTAATGACTCTGCCGCCCTTAGTCAGATTCTCTTGGGTGCTGCAGACTCCCCCTTGCTGTTTAAGCAACGCCTTAAATTCCTGATCTAAATAGGATTTTGAGCATTCCGGCGCAATCAGCTCCGTGGCGCGGCGGCCGACCGCCTCCCCCTTGCTATAGCCAAAGATTTTCTCAGCAGCGGGATTCCAATCCACCGCCTTAAATTCTCGGTTCCATTCCACCACTGCGATGGGAGTGCGTTCAACCAACAGAGATAACTTCGCAGCCATATCCTGATAACGGGATTCACTCGCCGCTAGCGCCGCTTCCGCCTGCGTTTGTCCAAGCTGAGTAACGGGATCAGGGGGCTGACTTAACCGATTGAGGGTGTTGTAAGGATCGCCAGTAGACTCTAGAACCATGGATATGTATTACAAAGTTGAGTCGTTTGAGCCGATTGAGTCACCCTTTACTATTCAATCGTATTCCACTGGAAAATCGCTATTTTTTTAATCGGTTGAAGATTTGTATGCTTAGACCGCCCGTTTAATGGGGACCGAATGCTGGCGAACCCCAGGCTTCACTCAGGGTATGGCGGCAATAGGCAAAGCGATCGCTAAATTTGTAGAGTAGAAGACTGGGGAGCGGACACGTCTGCAAATAAGTCCCCCCGCAGCCCATCAGAAATCAATGAGTAGTGGGAGATTGACCTGTTCTGTTAGAATCACTTGTCCGGCGCCCTATCTTCAAATACCGTCTTTTATAGGTTGTATATTAACCGCCCTCTTTCACAGACTCATCACTACCCTCTAGAAATTGAATGCTGAAGCCTTATCGAATCTGCATTATTCTCGGAACCCGACCTGAAGCCGTCAAACTGGCTCCAGTCATTCAGCAGTTCAAGCAATCGTCGATCTTTGACACTCAGGTCGTTCTGACAGGACAACACCGAGAGATGGTCGACCAAGTGATGACATTATTCGATCTAAGCGCTGATCATGATCTTGCCATCATGCAGCACAAACAGACCTTGACCGACATCACCCAGCGAACCCTGAACGGATTGGAACGTCTATTCCAACAGCTACAGCCCCAATTAGTTTTGGTTCAGGGAGACACCACAACTGCTTTCGCCGCCGCCCTAGCCGCTTTTTACCAACAGATTCCCGTCGGACATGTGGAAGCGGGACTGCGTACAGATGATATCTACAATCCCTATCCGGAAGAGGCCAATCGACGATTGATCTCTCAAATAACGCAGTTGCACTTTGCGCCAACCCCCCTCGCCGTCGAAAATCTTCATCGCTCTGGGGTAACCGGCTCCATCCACCATACCGGCAATACGGTTATCGACGCCCTTCTAACCGTTGCTGAACGTCACCCCGACTGTTCAGTCGCGGGTCTCGACTGGAGCCGCTATCGGACCCTCCTCGCCACGGTCCATCGACGCGAAAATTGGGGAGCCCCTTTGCAAGATATCGCCCAGGGATTTCTCAAGGTGCTTGACCAGTTTCCCGATACCGCTCTCCTTCTCCCCTTACATCGCAATCCCACCGTTCGGGACCCCCTCAAGAATTTACTCGGCGATCATCCCCGTACATTTTTGATAGAACCCCTGGACTATGCTGAACTGGTTGGGGCCATTCAGCGCTGCACCCTCCTCTTGACTGATTCAGGCGGCTTGCAGGAGGAAGCCCCCAGTTTAGGCAAACCCGTACTCGTCCTGAGAGAAACAACCGAACGGGCTGAAGCCGTCACCGCTGGCGTCGCCAAATTAATCGGAACTGATTCTGAGCAAATCTTTAATGCGACCGCAGAATTGTTGAATAGCCCCGAAACGTATCAACTGATGTCTACGGCAGTCAATCCTTTCGGGGATGGCCACGCATCTGAGCGCATCCTGAAAATTGTCACAAACAACTTAACCGGTGAATCACTTTAAAGTCGACCCATTAAATCACCATCGATTTGACAGCGCGAACCAATTGTTCCCGGGTAAACGGTTTAGTGATGTAGGCGTCCGCCCCTTGTTTAACGCCCCAAAGTCGATCCAACTCCTGATTTTTGGACGAGCAAAGAATGATCGGGATGGAGGCGGTCGCGGGATGTTTTTTCAGGTTTCGACATAACTCAAATCCGCTCATTCCAGGCATGACAACATCGGTTATGACAACATCAGGTTTGATCGAGATCGCTTTATCAAGGGCTTCATCGCCGCTTGCCGCACCCATCACGACATAACCACTCTGGCGTAAATAATGACTGATCAACTCCCTTTCGGCGATCATGTCTTCCACAACTAAGACGGTTGTTGTCAATTTGATCCCTACCCCTGAAAAACTTGAACATCATGTGGGTTGTGAGAGAATAATACGGAACCCTAATCTGAACCGCAATGCCCTAGTCTATATTTGTTGAGAAAATTGACTCCGGCGACTAGGTTAGGGATTTGGAAGATTTTCTCAGATTCAGCATTCAGTTCCCCAAAACGATATTGGCTTTGAAGTGCGCTTTTTTGGAGCCACAACTTATCCCATGGGCCAATAGGTCCTAAATAAGACTTATCTGCTGCATTCCGCCCCAAGAGAATCCCTTGCTTTACCATTTCCCGCTTTAACATTGATAGTCATCTCCAACACAGCTTCCGGATTCTGGATTCTAAAATTTGTATTTCTCCTTACCCAACTTTCATCGGACAATTGACATATTGCTTAAACTTTATAATCGTCTTGAGGCATCTTCATCTATGCTTTGCTTGCTTCGAGGAGTACAAAAGTTATGCTTTTGACAGTTAATACCGTTATGTTTAACAAATCCTTATAGGAGATCGCTGGAATATTTGATAACTAGGAATAGTTGATAAGTAGTTTATTGGTGGAATTACCGAAAAAAGTAAAGCAATATTTTTTAACTCTTATTTTGTTGTCTGGGTGTTTTGCCTATTTTGAATAGGCGAAGTTATGGAGGGGGCTTATCTCTAGCTAACAAAGTTAAACTCTTTAGATTTTTTTCGTTTTTGACCAGTCCGTCAATCCGCCTGAATTTAGATATCGCTTCCCCAGTTTATAGAGCTTGGGATATTTGTTTTGCCTTCGCCCAACCAGGATTTTAGGAGTAAGACAAATATGTCAGGTCGCCAATGTCTGAATCCTTGATTCTTAAGGGAAAGTTTATGATTCCCGGGGATAGGGCTGCTTTACTAGGGAGTGATGTTAGAGCTGTGCTAAGTATTAGAAGGGTTCCCTCAGATTATAAAAGTCGGCGACCGCCGAATCGCCCCAGACCATAGCGGGGATGAGGATGCTTTAGCTGGCGTTTATCTTCGTTTGGATGGGTGAAGCCTTTGCAGTTCTCTTAAGGAGAAGTGGTTTATGTTTATGGAAGAAGGAATGGCGAAGCGCTAAAGCTTTAGATAAAGTCCAGCATGGTTCTCTCTGATTCTTAATCGTCAAAATAAACCCACATAACGCACATATTGTTATATCAATTGCTATGAAGCTGATTATTCAAATTCCCTGTTTCAATGAAGAGGCCACCCTAGGGATAACGCTTTCTGAATTACCCCGGGAAGTTCCTGGGATTGATGAGGTAGAGTGGCTAATTATTAATGACGGCAGTCTTGATCGCACCGTTGAGGTGGCCCGGGAGTGGGGAGTTGACCATATCGTCAGCTTTGAGCACAACCAAGGTTTGGCGAGAGGGTTCATGGCCGGCTTGGAGGCTTGTCTTAAGGCTGGGGCGGACATCATTGTCAACACCGATGCAGATAATCAGTACCATGCCGGGGATATTCCCAAGCTAGTCGAGCCCATATTGGCGGGACAAGCCGAAATTGTGGTGGGGGCTCGGCCCATTCGACAGATTAAGCACTTTTCACCCATTAAGAAATTCCTACAGGGGTTAGGCAGCTGGGCGGTGCGGGTAGCCAGCAATACCCAAGTGGCGGACGCACCCAGCGGGTTCCGCGCCATTAGCCGCAATGCCGCCATGCAGCTCAATGTCTTCAATGAGTACACTTACACGTTGGAGACCATTATCCAGGCAGGGCAAAAGGGGATGGCGATTACCTCCGTGCCGATTCATACGAATGGATACCTTCGTCCCTCTCGATTGGTCAAAAGCATCTCGGCTTATGTGCGCCGTTCCCTCCTAACTATTCTGCGGATTTTTATTACCTATCGTCCCCTGGAGTTTTTCTCCCTTCTGGGCAGTATTCCTTTCTTTATGGGCTTTCTGCTAGGGGTTCGGTGGATATTTCTATTCGCCATTGAAGGCACGACGCGGAGTCATGTGCCAAGCTTGGTTCTGGCCGCTATTTTAATTTTGATTGGTTTTCAACTGTGGGTGTTTGGCCTAGTTGCCGATTTGCTTTCCGCTAACCGAAAGCTCCTCGAAGATATTCAGCTTCGCCTGCGTCGGGCTGATATTGAGGCTAATACAATTCC
>JAAUYH010192842.1_pt1 | contig 13777 bp, 10 predicted proteins | sample 7278061 | NCBI WGS metagenome assembly JAAUYH01 (sample SAMN14350203, study PRJNA611818) | marine sediment metagenome | isolation source: surface marine sediment (0.6m) | place: French Polynesia: Moorea | collected 2018-08
CAGAATCCAACCCTCGGGCTCCTTCGTTAGATGCAGCTGCGCGGGGAATTGCTCGAGCAAGGAGTTCACCAGCTCGGCGGCTCGATCGACGTCTTCCCCGGAGTCGCCAGCCAATAGCCAGGCGACTTCAGCCGACCGCTTTGCAAGCCCGAGCAACTGCTCGGCTTCGGCGTCATCGATCGACTTCACTGAGATCGGATCCGCGGCGAAGATCGACCTCAGCTCAGACGTCCCCCCGTTCTCCTGCACCAGGTTCGAGAGGTCGAGAGCGACAGCCAACCCCACGTCACTGGCGTAGAGCTCTTGACTAGTCACGCCGCCCCTCCTACGTTCATCACTGTCAAAGTAGCGTACGCCAGTGACTGACAGATCGATTCTGGTAGTCGGATTGGACAACATGAGCCCCAGACCGATCTCCGTCACCGACCGATTCGCGGCCCTCGACCTTCTTCCGGACCGCACCCCGGACCTCGAAGACCGGCCAGCCGCAGATGGCGAGCCGCGCTGGCTCGACACACTGGCCGACTATCGAGACGGCGGCATCTTCATCGTGCACTACGCAGGCGACAGCGCCTGGGAGCGCCACACGGCGGACGAGATCGTCATGGTGATCGACGGCGAAACCACGATGACCCTCATCGTCGGCGGTACCGCCATCGACTTCTCCATGAGTTCGATGCAGTTGATCGTCGTCCCGGCAGAGACCTGGCACCGCTTCCACACCCCCGACCGAGTCCAGGTCATGACCGTCACCCCTCAGCCCACCGAACACCGCCTCGACGACCCGCCAGAACTCCAGTAGCGGCTTCCCCTCGGAACTATCTGAGCGCGCTGAACCCCTCAGTCTGGCGAGCGAGCTCGCCGAGATTCACAAGCACGCGGCGCAGCCGGCGAGCAGTGGCCCTCAGGTTGCGCTGTGCTGGCGGGTCAAATCGTCCATCACCGCCAGCGCCGTGTCCTGGCGCTCGGTGACCAGGAGGTGTGGCGCATTCGAGACGACGAGAGGCCCGGTCATCTTCTTCGGACGCGATGTATAGGTGCGGCCGTTCTCGAATTGCCCGTTCGTAGCGGTGAGCACATCGATATAGCGTCGGGCGCCCTGCTCGATCGGTTGGTCCGTTCCGAGCACCTTCCCGAATCGCTCCATGAATCGGATCATGAGTTTGAAGGCGCCGGTCGCGTGACGCGAGGCGTTTGTGCTCATATTTGCCCCGGGTGACACCGTGAAGAAGCTCACCTCGCCCGGGTGGCGACGAGCCATGGCCGCAGACCACCACGCCGAGAACGCCTTCGTCGACGAGTACTGCCGGTTGCCGTCGTACTTCGGCCCGGCGTGAGCGCGAGCGAAATTCTGCATCGCTTCCTCAGGCGTCCCACCGAAATCCGACGGTTCGCCGCGGACGAAGTCGTACACACTCATGCCCATGGCCTTCGGGAGGTCGTCGTTGGCGGCTTCCGAACCGACGAGCACGACGGATCCGCCGTCGTTCACCAGCCCGGCGGTGAGCAGCTCGTCGGCGATGATGTGGTGACCGACCATTGATGACGCGAAGCACATCTCGAGGCCGTCGCTGGTGCGCTCCAAATCGTTGGGCACCATTCCGGCGTTCAACAACACGGAGTCGAAGCCGGCGCTGCGGCGGACGAGCTCGGCGGCGGCATCACGAGACGACTGGATCTCGGCCACGTCGACCACGAGCGTCGAGAACGGATCGACACCGGTCGCCTCGACGAGCTGCGCCCGAGCCGCGTCGGCCTTGGCCTGGGTGCGGCAGGCCAGTACGACCGAGCTATAGCCGAGCTCGGCGAGTTGGCGGGCGGCCTCGAACCCGAGTCCCGAATTCGCTCCGGTCACGAGGGCTGCATGTTGCTGGTGATCAGAATCCGTCACGTTGGTGGCTCCTTCTCGAAAGTGCTGACTTCTCAGACCAATGAGACAAGCATTGTTTTGGACCAGTTATTCCAAGACTGTTGGCCTTCAGGTGATGTCGGCTGGGCGCAGGTTCGCCCCGACGACGAAGTTGTAGGCGTCGACGACGATCTCGATCGTGACTTCGAGCTCTTCGAGGGTTTCGGGCGTGAAGACCATGACGACGCCGTCCCAGAACCCGTCTCTTTCGACCCAAGGGTGGAACTCACCCCACCTCTTCTCCTCGATCTCCATGGCAGAGTCGACAGCCAACCAGACGTGGAGGCTGCCGTCGGGATGGATGTGGGCGAACTCCCGGCTTCCGGCGATCACGTCGCGGCGGGCCAATTCCAAGTCGTCGGTGAAGGCGAGGCCCCGAGCACCCGGGAGCGATCGATCCGACGGCCGGTCCTCGACGCCGGGCAGTTGGAAGACCCGGCGCCGCAGCTCGGCGTCGACGGCGGGCACGGCGTTGGCATCGAGCTGGATGTGGGGGACGCTTCCCGTGGTCTGGCGACGTGGTCCGTCACGAAGCGGCAGCGCCAACGGGTCGTGATCCTCGGGGGTCGAGGCCGACGCAGGCGGCTCGCTCACTCGCGAAGCAGTTGCGGCCGGCCCCGAGCCCGCTGAGGAGCAGGCACCGACGACGATTGCCGAGAGAATCAGGACGAACCTGACCACAGGTCCAACCGGCGAGCCGGGCTCAGGCAAAGTGGCTCCGAGGTCGTTGTCAGGTGCTGCCCCTTGCATGTCGCCTGTTCTACCAACCGACCCTGGAACCTGCTCGGCACTGTCGTTATGGAGCGTGTGCCAGCTCGCCATCAGGCGGGGGGAATTCGCCTCGAAGGGGGGCTGCGCCGCCGGCTTCAACGGGAGCGGCCCCTGCCGATCATCATAGGGATGGGCTCGTTGTCGCGCCGCTGGCTTCCGGTCGCCTGCATGTTGATGGCTCCGGTCGGCCTGCTGATCCTGCTCCGCACCCGGACATCGCTAGACGTCCGCTGGTTCTCGGCCTATTGGCACCTCGTCATCGTTAGTGCGATCGCAGCTTGTGCGCTGGTCATCGCAGCCGTCGCCTCGGCGACCGCTGTGCGCACCCGAAAGGCAGCGGTCGTGTGGCTCGGAGCCGGGTGCATGATCGTCGGCGTCGCCATGTTGGGTCATGGCCTCACCACACCCGGAGTTTGGGGGCGGGAGTTCAACACATGGGTCGGCCGCCTGCCCTACCTCGCAATCCTCGGTCTCACGCTGGGCTTGGTGGGAGCCGGCATCTCGCCGCAGCGCACCGTCAATCGACTTATCGTTCGTCGACCTTTCACTGCCCTGGCCCTTGCCGTCGGACCGGTCATGGCGCTCACTGCGGTGGTCGTGATCGACAGCACGCGGTTTGCCGGGACGGCACCTCTGGCCGGAGAGGACGGCGCGCTCGACGCGCTGTCCCTCGCCTGTGGACTCCTTCTGTCGATCGCTCTCGCGACCCACTGGAAGCGGTGGCAGCTCGGCCACGATGTCGTTCAGCTCGCGGTCGCGTTTGCGGCTGCGATGGGAATTGCTGCCCTCGGTGCCTTCGAGTTCGGCGTCTTCCAGCACATCTCGTGGTGGGACTACCACGCCTACCTGCTCGCCGGGTTCGGCATGACTGCTTTCGCTGTGATCGCTCGGGGCAAGCGGGCTCTGGCGGTGACCGACGTCCTCAAACAGACCTTCAATGACGACCCGTTCGTGGCCATCGCGTCCGGATATCCCGAGGCGCTCCGATCGATGGTCCGAGCCGTCGAGGTCAAGGATGCGTACACCCACGGTCACAGCGAGCGGACGGCCCGCCTAGCCGTGGAGCTCGGTCAGCGGCTGCGGCTCTCTCCGGACAAGCTCCGCATCATCGCCCGAGGCGCTTACCTCCATGATCTGGGCAAGATTGGTATTCCTGACGAGATCCTCAACAAGCCGGGCCGACTGACGGAGCAGGAGCGGGCAGTGATCGAGACCCACCCACAGCTCGGATACGAAATCGCGTCGGCCGCACGGTCCCTCGAGGAGGCACTGCCCGTCATCCTTCACCACCACGAGCGGCTCGATGGACACGGATATCCAGCCGGACTGGTCGGCAACGAGATTCCGCTCGAAGCTCGCGTCGTGACCGTCGCGGATGTCTGGGATGCGCTGACGTCACGGCGTGCCTACCGCGATCCGATGCGCCACGCGGACGCCCTCGCCCACATCATCGCCGGGAGCGGTACGCACTTTGATGAAGCAGTCGTCGAGGCGCTCGTTGCGCATCTCGCCGAGACGAACGGCCTCCGCGTCAAGGGCGAGGGAACCGCCGAAGAGGCATGGCAGGCCGCCGAGAGCTGCCACGAGATCGACGACATGCCGATCGCCGCCTAGGAGCTCAGTGTGCGGGGTCGCAGGTCACCGTGTGGGGAGGCAGCGCTCGAGCACGCTGGTGTACACGGCGCAGGCTTCGACGAGGTTATCGATGGGGACGTGTTCATCGGGGGCGTGCATGACGGCCATCGGGCCGGGGCCGAGGGCGACGGCGTCGATGCCGGCGCGGGTGTAGACGCGGGATTCGAGGCACCCGGGGCACATGGCGACGGGTGCGTGGCGACCACTGACCTCGTTGATGGCGGTCTCAACGGTGGCGACCAAGGGGGCGTCGGGTGGCGTGAGTGCGGGATCGACGTCTTGGAGGATCTCGTAGGTGAGCGGGTGAGTCTCGGCGAGCAGGTCGAGCCGTTCGAGAAGGTCGGATTTGACGGAGGGGTAGTCCTCGTCGGGGTTGGGGCGGCGGTCGATGGTGAAGCGGAATTCCTCGGGCACGATGTTGAAGTTCGTTCCTCCACCGGAGGTGCCCCCGATCAACATGATCGAGTGCCGGGCAGCGTCGGGCTCGATCCGCAGATCGGTCCGATGCTGCGCCACGTCGTCGGCCATCGCGATCAGCTCGCCAAGCACCGAATGCGCCGAGAGGAGAGCGTTGTCGCCGGTGTAGTGGAGGCCGACGTGGGCAGGTCGGCCCGTCACCGTGATCTCGACGGTGAAGGCAGCGCGGGCGGCGTACCAGATGTTCGGGAAGCTCGGTTCGGCGACAATGGCGCCGACCGCGTTGTCGGTCGGGTCGATCACGCCGAGCTCTTCGAGGCGTTCGGATCCGTTGACGCCGCCGGTTTCCTCGTCGGGGACGAACACGAGCTTGATTCGGCCGCCCCCGCCGTTGTCGCGATGGGTCACTGCGGCGAGCAGCAAAGCCACCAGGCCGCCCTTCATGTCGCAGGTACCCCGTCCGGTCAGCACGCCATCGGCTTCGGTGGCGACGAACTGGTCGTCGGAGAACACGGGGACTACGTCGTAGTGGCCGTGCAGATACATGAGCGGCCCATCGGCGCCGATGGTGCCCACGATCACCCGGTGTTCGCCGCCGGTGGTTGAGCTGTCGATGAGCTCATACGCGATGCCGTAGCGTTCGAGTAGCGCACAGATCCATGCCTGGCACTCGACCAGGTCGGTCCCCGGCGGGTTGACGGTCGGGAACGACACGAACTGCGTCGTCAACTCGACCAAGTCCGCCCGGAGCTCTTCAGCCTGGCGAATGATGCTGGCGGTTGCCGACCGATCGGAGTGTCGGGACACGCTCGATTCTGGCATGCGTGTCCGAGGCACGCTTCGCGAACAGGGCTGTGGGGATCGGCGCTCGGCTATCCCGGGATCCTCCTGGATCCGGTTGGCCACAGCTGAGGGTGAATTCCACGCGTCGATCTACGAGCTGGTGTCGGGCTAGTCACGCTTCGAGCTCGACGCCTGGTTCGTCAGCGGTGACGGCACCGCCTAGTGCGAAGTACTGCACGATGAGCCAGAACCACGTGAGCGCGAGCGTTGCCAGCAGCCCACCGGTGAGTGCGAGCGGCGCGGGTCGGGTGGCAGCGATCACGACGGCGAGAACCGCGCCGGCGCCGAGGGTCCGGGGGATGCGAGCGAAGAAGCCGTCGGGATACATGTCGTGGGGGAGTGCGCGGGTCGCCAGTGCGACGCATACGAGCGTTACGGCTACGGATCCGCCGAGTAGCCAGGCGGTGGCTGCCGGTGTCCGGCTGTCTTCGGCATGCTCGACGAGGCTGACCATCGCGGCCCCGCCGGCAGCGAGGGCGGTCGTGAGCGGGAAGTGAACGTAGAGCCAGCCGGCGAGCCGAGCGCCGGACTCGGTCGGTACCCGGCGACCGAGGGCGTCGAAGTAGTTCCACCACAGACCCATCCCGACGCTCAGGCCGAGCATCGCAACCGCAATGGTGAGCGCTGTCCTGTCTTCGGTTTCGCTCAGCCCCTCCACCACGCCGATGACGACCTCGCCGAGGACGACGATGGTGAACAGTCCGAAGCGTTCGACCATCGATTCGGTGACGTTGGTTCCGAAGTCCATCGTGAGGTCGCTGACCGTCGCGGCGAAGCCGCCAAGGATCCAGATGACGACGATTCCCGTCCAGATCCACACACGCACCTCGTCGGCGACGGCGATGCTCAGGCCGACTGTCGCAATGGTCGCAACCATGGCGATCAGGTAGCGAGAGGTCATGCCGCGGTAGGACGGGTCGTCGACCCGATGCACCGAGAACCATTGGTATGTGTACCAGGCGAACAGAATGACGTAGACGGTCGCAAAGCCTGGCCCGTCTTCTTCGGTGGCGTGGCCGGTGTACACAGCCATGAGGGCGATGAGGCCCATCTGAATGAAGATGTTCGTCCGACTCCGTCCGTCTTCTCGGCCATGAAGCTCGTGCCAGAGGGTGCCGTTGAACCAAGCCAGCCAGATCATTCCGAAGACGGCTATGAAGTCGCGAAGCCCGGTCCATGACACGTGCGTTGCCAGATGGTGAGCCGCTTGACCGATGATCACGACGTAGACGAGGTCGTAGAAGAGCTCCAAGAAGCTGACCTCGCGGTTCCGGTCGACCTCGCCGTGGCGACGTGGTGGCGTGAAGAAGTATCGGCGGAGCGCGGCGCGTGCTTCGTGTCGCTCTAGCGATTGGGTTGTCATGTCGTGGGTATCTCCTCGGAGGCTTCGGCGCGATCGAGTCGCCGCCAGCGAACGCTACGCGGTGTGGGCCATGGCCTGAGGATCCGACGCGCCCGTGTTTGTTGCGGACCACTTCCGCGGAGAGGACCCGAACTGCCGTTTGAACTCTCGGCTGAACTGCGAGGCGTTGGTGTACCCGACTCTTGATGCGGCGTCGGCCCAGTCGGCCGAGGAGGGCTCATGGCCAGAGGACGGACTTCACATGGTCGCCGTGATGACACGCCTCAGGGTCAGGGGAGATAAGGACCTTGCTCGGTGCGGGTCGGGCCAGCTCTCGGTTGCCGTAAAGAGGCCGGCTCGCCTCGATCCTGTTCGGCTGACTGTACCGCTGTGCTCGTCTGCATCCCGACGAGCCGGGCTACTAGCGCGACCAGAACGATCTGGCCTATGAGCGCCTCGATCACCACCAACGTTCGGACGGCGCCCGACGTGGGTACGACGTCGCCGAAGCCGACGGTGGTCAAGGTGACGAAGCTGAAGTAGTAGAGCGATGACGTCTCGTCGGCGGCCAGATCTTGTGGCGGGCTGAACGCCGTCGGGTCGTGGTGGGCGACAAAGGTGAATGCCGTGCCGAACAGGATGCCGACGAGGAGATACAGGCTGATTGCGGCGAAGACGATCTCGTTGTCGATCGCCGGTGCCCGCATGATGTGGCGGAGGATCATCACCGGTGCGACGAACGAGAAGACCAGCGCGACCACGATGGCGGGCACGACGATCGCATTGGTGCCGGTTGCCGAGCCCAAAGAAGCGACGACGCCGATCGATGCGATCGATACCGAGGCCGCCGGGCCGATGCGCTCGGCGACCCCGAGGCTGCGGAGCGCCACGATGGTTCCGGCGGCGAGAAGGGTGACAACGCCGGCCGAGGCCATCGCCGAGTTCGATGACTCGGCGACGGCATATACACCGACGATCAGCACGGCGACGGTCACGAAGCTCCGCGAGGCGCGCTCCGTTTCCGTCACTAGTGCTCCCGCCGTTCCCAATCGCTCACGCATGGGCAGGCTCACGATCTGAACTCGGCTTGGCGCTGACTGCAAGGGCAAGTGCTCGGCTGGCGAGCACCGTTGCCAGGCGCTGGATGGAGATTGCGGCGAGCGGCAAGAGCAGCAGCCCCACCACCGACATGGCGATCGCGAGCGGCCACTCTGCGACGTCGACCACCGAGTCGATGTGTTCGGTCCACTCGGTTGGTTCGAGATCTGCAGCGAGGAGGATCGGTGTCGAGACGAGTCCGAGGGGCACCGCCCAGAGCACGACCGTCACCGTCAGCAGTAGCGGTCCGGTGACCATGCGCAGCAAGCCGGCGAGCGCACCACTCAGCGTGCTCGGCGTCCATGCGTATCGGAGTCGTGCCGGCAGGGTCACCGGTGTGAGGCCGAGGGCCGGGTCCGACGCCGACGTCGGTGGCTCGGTGTGCAGGAAGCGGGCTGCGCGCTCGACCTCCTCCTTCTCGACCCAGTGGACGAGGCGCGCCGTTGCGATCAGGACGAAGACCCCGATCACGATGATGAGTGTCCCGACGCCGGTGGCGAGCAACGTCACCAGCAGTGTTGCCCACGCGATGCCGATCACAGAGGTGACCAGCAAGTACCAGCTGGCTCGCAATGCTTCACGCATGGATCAAGTCCTCGTCACTCGGGGTCTTGTCGGAGAGGTCGATGTGCGCCGCGGACAGCGGTCGCTCGCCAACACCACCCCCGGCAGGGCCCGCGCCGCCTCGGGTGATGAGCAAGAGGCTCGGCAGGACGAACAGCGACACCGCCAACGACAGCAGCACCATCACCGCCGTGAGCAAGCCGAACGTGGCGAAGATCGGCATCGGTGCCAACGCCATCACGCCGAACCCCACGATCGACGACATCGCCGACACCGCCAGGGGACCGCCCGTGTCGCTGCCGGCGCGGCGGACAGCGTCGATCGGGTGATCGGCGATTCGCAGTTCCTCGCGATATCGCATCGTGTAGTGCGTCGAGTAGTCGAGCCCGACACCCACAGCGATCGCAGCGATGGTGGCGGTAACGACGTTGACGCTGAGCCCGACGACGTACATGACGCCATAGACCCACATCACGACCAGCAGGGACGGGCTCACCGCCACGATCGCGTTGCGCAGCGAACGCAGGACAAGAGCAACGAGGACGACACAGGCGATGAACGCCACCGGCAGTGCGATCCGCATTGCCTCAGTGAACGAGTTGAGACTGTCGCGGCTGACGATCGTGGCACCGGAGGCGCCGACTCGGGTGAGCTCCTCGGGATGAGTCGCCACAATCTCGTCGACGAGACTCTCGAGCACCGCCCGGGCTGGATCGACGATGCGGTCGTCCGTGAGAGTGTTGACCCCCACCCTCACGGTTGTCGCCAGTGCATCGCCGTCACGAGAGACCGCTGAACGCACCGAATCGGCGGTGAACAGCTGTGAGCCCCTGTCGCCGTCGATGCCTTGGGCGAGTGCGACCGTGACGATCGCATGGACCTGCTCAGACGTGTCGGCGAGACCATCACCGTCCTCGTCGACCACCTCGACGCCCGTACGTGCGGCGATGGCCTCGCGGGCGGTCGTGGAGCTCGTGGCGGCCCGCACGACAGTGGCGAGGTTGGGGGCGACGATCGGCTCGCCGTCGAGGTCCCGACCCAGGAACTCCACGTCGCCTTTGGATTCAGCGACCGCGATCTCAGCTGGTAGCTCGTCGATCGTGCGGAGAACGTCGGGCTGGGCGAGGTCGCCCTCGAGATAGATCAGGCCGTCGCCGGCGCCTGTCGTCGTGCCGAAGTGGGCGTCCAACAGATCGAGGCCCTCGATGAATTCGCTATCGGCCGAATAGAAGTCGCTGAGCTCGAACTCGGAGTCGACCCGAGTGAACCCGACGAACCCGAGAACCGCGAGCCCGCCGACCACCGGGAGCACCACGAAGCGAGCCCGTGCCATGCCGGCGACGAGTCCGCCGATGCGAGCTGAGCTGCGACCGGCCGGTCTCATCGCGGCCGTTTCCGGAGGCCTGCTGCCGATGCGGCGACGGGCCCGGCGGTAGGGGACTCCGACGAACAGGGCGGCGACCACGAGCAGTCCGACGGCGCCGACGATGGGGGCGACGAGCGTCATCGTCACGACGATGCCGCCGACGACGGCGAGGGCGAACAGGCCGGCATACCAGGCCGTCCGGCGGGCACCTGACTGGCGGCCGGGCCGGCCCAGCGCCGCCTCGATTCGCGCCAGCACCGACGGTGCAACGAAGCCGAGGATGGCGAATGACAGGAACAGCAGGGCTGCGGCACCGAAGCCGAACTCGACGATGCCTTGTACCCCCGACACCGTGTTCGCGAGGAACGCCACCACGGACGAGGCGAGCGCGACGGTCAACGCCGGCGCGACGGCCACCAGCCCGCGCCCGGCGCGGATGTCTGCGGCCATGCCGTCGTTCTCTCGGATCCGCTCGACGGCATGAATGAAGAAGTCGACGCCGAAGGCGATGCCGGCGACCGGCACGATGAATCCGAGCAGCATGCCCCCATCGAATCCGAGCCGGTCGAGGATGCCGCCGTAAAGGAGCATTGTGCATGCGAGCGAGACCACGACGAGCGCACCCGCCCAGTACGAGCGCAGCAACACGCCCACCAAAAGCACGATCAACACGATCGCCAGGAGGATGAACGGCGCCGCCGAGGCGAGCTGTTCCATGAAGGCGAGCCCGCCGTCGAACCCGGCGCCTATCGCTCGGTAGGTCCGTTCATCGCCCTGCAGGACATCCTGCACGTCGCGCATCCACTCCTGAGCGTCGACTCCGAGATAGGCCGCGCTGTCACCCGACTCGGCGCGCTCGGCGACGTCGTCGGGGAACGATCCGTTGTCGACGACGAAGGTCGCCATGAACGCGGGGGAGGTCCAGACGCCATCGGAAATCGATGCGTGCTGGGAGAGTGTCTGCCGCTTTCCGCCATCGGTGAGGACGTCGGCGACGGCATCGGCGACCTCGGTCTCGGTTGAACCGGTGAGTCCTGCGGGAAGACGGGCGTTGACCGCATGGGCGATGCTCCAGGTCCCGTCGACGACCTCGTCGACGCCGGCGACCCGGCCGACCGTCAGGTGATCGTTGGTGCCGGTCAGGGCCTGCGCCCGCTCGGTGTTCTCGAACCACTCGAGCAGCACCTCGCGCTGGAGGGCGTTGCCATTGCGGGCTTCGACGACGAACTGCACAGCGACGACGTCGGAGGTGTTGAACCGGTCGTCGACGATGTCCATGACCTCGTAGATCTCGCCGGTCGGGTCGTAGTTCGGCTCCGCCGCCGACGTCCGGTTGACGGCGAATGGTGTCGCCAGCATCGCGAGCACGATCACGAGCGCACTGACGGCCCAGATCTGTTTCTGCAACATGTGGACAGCGCGCTGTGCAATGTGTCGGCTCTCCTCGGTGTCTTCGCCATCACGCTCCGGGGTTGGTGTAGATGGACGGGCTGTACTGGTCATGGCGCCTCCTCGACGACTTCCACCCGTCGGATCTGGATACGCAGGTCGTGCAGCCGATTGATCACGCCGGTCAGGTGGGCCTGGTCGACGTAGTCGCCGACCAGCACCGAACCCTCAGGCCCGGGCTCGACCGTCGAGTCGAGGGCCCTGGCGACGTGATCGCCGACGACTCCCGACACGCACATCCGGTACCGCTTGGGTGTCTGTGCTGAATGCATGTGTTCAGCGTCCTGCCCGCCTGGGTGAGCCGTCATCACCCAACCCGCCTACTCGCCTGGGTGAATTCGAGGCCTTGGCTACGATCTGCTGTACGAAGAATGCGGACCTCACGATCGTGCCGGCCAAGATCACGGCTCCAATACCTCGGCCGACGATGCTGCGGCGACCTGCCCTCGTCGACCGGGTTGTGTCCGACCCGCCTCCGCTCACGCTTCTGGTCGCACCGTCCGGGTGCGGCAAGAGTGAACTACTCGCTCAGGCCGTTCAACAACTGGGCGAACGAGTCGCCTGGTTGTCGGCCGACCCCTACGACAATGACCCGGTCCGTTTCTGGACGTATCTTCTCTCGGCGCTCGAACCCGTCGTCGAAACGTCGCTCGACGACCTCCTCCGGCGTGTGCGGGCACCGGGTGTGCCGCTCGCTACCTCAGTGGTCGAGCCGCTGCTCGTCGAGCTCGGGATGACACCGGTCACGATGGTGATCGACGACTACCACCTCGTGGCGAACGAGCTGCTCCACGAATCGATCCAGCACTTCGTGCGCCACGTACCCGACAACGTGCGGGTGATCATCGCCAGTCGGACGCAGCCACCGTTCGCGTTGGCCCGGTCGCTCCTCCGGCAAGAGGCCTCCGAGCTCCGCGCCACCGATCTGGCGTTGAACGACGCCGAAGCGAAGCGGCTGCTGGAAACCACTTCCGGCATCGAGATGTCAGACATGGTCGTCGCGACGATCCAGGAGCGGACCGAGGGCTGGGCCGCCGGGACCTATCTCGCCGGTCTGTCCCTCCGGCAGGCAGGCGATGTCGAGGAGTTCGTCGTCAGCTTCGCCGGCGATGACCGCAATGTCGCCGAGTACCTCGCCACCGAGGTCGTCGACGACCTCGATGACAACACGCGGACCTTCCTGCGGGAGGCGTCGGTGCTCGAGGAGCTGACCGGGCCGTTGTGCGACCACGTACTGGAACGGTCGGCGACGGGCGCCTGGCTCCCTGAGCTGGCGATGACCAACATGCTGCTCATCCCAACCGATCGACGCAATGAGTCCTTACGGTTTCATCACATCTACCGCGACTGGCTGCGTCTCGATCTGGACCTGCGGGCGCCGGGGCGCGCGGCAACCCTCCACCGGCGAGCAATGGAGTGGTACGCCGAGCGCGATCCCCGCCTCGCCGGTCACCATGCCGAGCAAACCGGCGACCCTGAGCTCGCCGTTCATGCGCTCGTGGAGTGGGGCACCGAGCTGATCGACCACGGCGAGCTGACGACTGTCTTCCGATGGGCGGACGCAGTGCCGGCTTCGCGCTACTCAACCGATCCGTCACTCGCGGTGATGGTCGGCTGGATGCTCATCGGAGCCGGTCGGGTCGAGGAGGTCGAGCCATGGTTGCAGGTAGCCGAACGGGCGGACGCCGCCGGCGCGTCGTGGCGGGCCGGTATGGGCTTGGGAGATATCTTCAACCTGCGCACCTACCAGTCCCGGCTCGCTGGCGACATCGAGACCGCTGCGGAGCAAGCCCATGAAGCGATCAAGCATGTGTCCTGGGAGCGCGGTCGGGTCTCCGCGAATCTGCACCTGGGGCTGACCGGCTACTGGCTCGGCGACGACCGCGCCAGAGACTGGCTCGTCGAGGCGGCCCGGGTCGCGAAGACGCACCCGGAGCCGTTCGCCTTCATCCAGGCAATGGCGTACCTGGGCTTGCTCGCGCTCGACCGCGACCAGCCCAACGAGGCCGCGGAGCTCGTCTCGGAGGCACACGACGCGATCGAGGAGTTCGGTCTGCAGGAGTTCGGACAGACGGCGGTTGCACACCTCGCCGCGGCGCGCCTCGCCTTTACCGGTGGGGACATCGACAACGCATCGTCATCGTTCCGCCGCGCCCGCGTGCTCGCGGCGCGTATCCACTCCCGACCGCTCACGATCGCAACGCTGCTGGGCCTGGGCGAGTGCGCTCACCTGCGCGGTGATCGGAGCGCCGCCACCGAACTCATCGGGCAGGCTGTCGCCGAACTCGAGCTCGCACCGAACCCCGGCATCCTCACGGAACGAACCGCGGTTGTCGAACGCCGACTCCGCTCAGGCCCGTCGACGATGTCTCCGGAACGGAAC
>JAAUYH010230043.1_pt1 | contig 13776 bp, 16 predicted proteins | sample 7278061 | NCBI WGS metagenome assembly JAAUYH01 (sample SAMN14350203, study PRJNA611818) | marine sediment metagenome | isolation source: surface marine sediment (0.6m) | place: French Polynesia: Moorea | collected 2018-08
ATGTTTATGTTGTAGATATTCATTTCACTGAGCAAACCCCTTAAATTTCGCAGATCGATCACAAAATTTTCTGGCTTATTGTGATCGCGATTTTGTTTATATTCAGGACAAATTTGAGAGCGAAAACTATTAACCGAACTATTAAATGCGATCGCTAAGTGACTGGGGTTAAGTCTAGTTAATAAGGAAGCCAAAGAAGTAATAAACCCGCTACAAATCGCGATTGGACAACCATCCTGGTTAGTAAGAATCTTTTCTTTATTTATATTTGAGTAATAGCATCTATGAGCCAGGGAATCACCATCAATTAATAGTAATTTCATATATAGCAATGTTTTTATTCTTAAAGTAATACTAAGATACTTTATTTTTCACTATTCCCAAATTGAAAAATAATTTTAAAATTATCTACTACAGTTTCTAAATTTCTCATAGAAACGCTATAGCTAATCGCGAAGCGATTTTGAGTTAGACTCATGAAGGATATTAATCAGTGACTAGTGATGAATCAATTTTGGGATCGAGTACTAGAATTTTGCCAGCAAATCACCCTGGAAGTTGGCGATCGCCTGATGTCAGAATGTGGAATACTTCAACCACTAGAAAAAGCCGATGGCAGTCTAGTTACCAAAGCAGATCAATGGGCAGATCAAACTATCAGAAAAGCGATCGCCAAAGTTTTTCCAGAACATGGTGTTTTAACAGAAGAAACTACCCATATTTTCCCTGATACTGACTGGTGCTGGATCATTGATCCGATTGATGGCACAACTAATTTTGCACGGGGCATTCCTATTTGGGCAATTTCCCTGGGGCTATTGTACAAAGGTACTCCCGTATTTGGCTTTGTCTATTTACCCTTTCTCAAACAAGCTTTTCATGGTTATTGGTACGGCAACTCTGGGTTAACAGGATACACTGGTGCTTATTTAAACAATCAACCGATACATACAAGTCAAGACTCTCCTAGTAAGAGTCATCTTTTCAATCTTTGTGCCCGTAGTTTGGCTATTTTACAACATCCTTTTCCTTGTAAAATCAGAATGATTGGGGTTGCTACCTATAACATTTTACTCGTAGCCACTGGAGCCGCGATCGGCGGGGTAGAAGCGACCCCCAAGATTTGGGATATTGCAGCGGTTTGGGTAATTTTACAAGCTGCTGGAGGTTCTTTTATTTCTCTAGGATGTCATGAAATATTTCCCTTAGAAGTGAGAAAAAATTATGGCGATGTCCCATTCCCCACTCTTGCTCTTAGTCGTCAAGAATTAGTGACAACTTTTAAACCTTTAGCAAAAGTTCTTTCAGGAAAATAAATTTCTCCTAGCTCATAAACCATGCCAAATTAAATAATGTTGGCAACACATACAATTTAGTAGGGGTTTGGCACTGCCAAACCCCTACATTATCTGTTTTATTCTTTATTCAAATTGGTATCAGTTATAAAAAATATCATTAAACTTTTTAGATAAATATCAATAAGCCAGAGGAAGCCGAGGGACTGATTCCGTCGTTATACAGTGACATTTCTCTGACTCAATCCTTATGCTTTCTTTTGGGACTGATTAATGATCAACAAGAGCAGAAATACTACAAAAGGAATAATCGCGATCACCCAACCGATTGCTAGAGCCCAGGCAGGATAACCTTCATAGGAAATCTTGAGATCTTGGGACAACTGAGCTACCAGCAAAGTGACTAAAACCAGGGGCACAAAATATTTAACGGCAAGATTCCACCATTTACCTACTTGCCAATCACTAACTTGGTTAATATAACGGCGCATTTTTTCTGCTCCATAGAGCCATCCCACTAAAATTGACTGACAAATCCCTACTAAAAGCAAGTTATAGCTGGTTATAAAATGATCCACAATATCTAACAAATAAAGTCCTGCTCTGGTAGTATAAATTACTCCAGCGATCGCAGCTGCACAACAGACAATAATCGAGACCTTGGTAATAGGAAGTTGCTGATAGCGATCAACAACAGCGGCATTCACAGCTTCTGCTAGAGAAAAGGCACTATCAATTCCCAGTAACAAAAGCATCAAAAAAAAGAGCAGGCTAAAAAGCCCAGACAAAGGCATTAAACTAAGAGCTTCGGGAAATACCACAAATGCCAGACCAGGACCTGAAGCTGCTAACTCAGTTAAGGAAGTGCCAGTTTCTCCAGCCATGTAACCGAGAACTCCAAAAACTACAAATCCTGCAAACAAACTAGTACCACTATTTAACAAAGCTGTAATCCAAGCATTTTTGGCAATATCATCATCGTAATCTTTGTAGCTTCCGTAGGTAATCATAATACCAAAGGCTAGAGATAGGGTGTAGAAAATTTGGGAAAAGGCAGCTGTCCAGACTTCAGGATTTAGTAAAGCGCGCCAATCTGGTGTGAGATACATTGCCCAACCATCGATAAAACCAGGTAAAGTCACAGCTCGTAATAGTAATGCCCCCAGTAGAATTACTGGTAGAGGAACAGTGTAACGAACAACTCGTCCCACACTTTTAGTACCTTGCCGAATGCAGAAATAGACAAGAATCCAGATGATTAATAGGGCAACCAAAACAGACTTATTAATTCCACCTAAGCTATTGACACTATCACTAATTTGAAGAACTTCCTGGTAAAAGTAGCTCTCAGCATTACCCGACCATTGCACCCCAAAAGAGGCAAATAAGTAAATCAAAGACCATGCCATAACGACGGCATAATAGGAAACAATAATAAATGAAGAGATTAAAGCTAACAGCCCCAAACCACCACAACTCGGATTTAACTTCTGGTAAGAACCAATCACCCCCTGCTGCATTTTTTGTCCCACAGCCAACTCTAATATCAACAACGGTACACCTATCAAAACTAGAGCAATTAGATAGGGAATCAGAAAAGCACCACCACCATACTTTCCTACCAGATAGGGAAAACGCCATAAATTGCCCAATCCGACAGCTGATCCTACAGCCGCCAGAATAAAAACTGTTCTAGAACTCCAACGTTGACGAGTCATCTCATTTTCTGTGCTTTAGTAGAGCATCACTGTTATTTTTCTCGAGCTTTCAGAAGTCAGTAGTACTCCGCCGCAAAAGCGGTGCCGAGATAGGAGGAGGATTTTGCTAAGGTTGGTATTTACTGAGACCTCAGATTAAATGTAATTCTCCCCATTCCCGTCCTGGGGGGTGCGACGCGAAGCTAGCGCTAAAGCATACCGCTCCGCATATCCTTTAGGGCGTCTCTTGGTCGGCGTTCCTTCGCTCGGGAAACCCGAGCAGGTTCAGACCGCTTCCTTAGCCGAGAGAGCCACATCAAGAGACGACAGAGCCTGGGCAACCCACATCCCGCAGTCGAATTAGCGAGTACAAATTGTTAGCGTCGAGATCTAAGAAGATCAGCAAAGTTTCGTCTTTGTTCTAAAGTTAAAACTTCCCTAGTTGCTAACATAGTTTCTAATTGTAATTCTCCCAATTTTTGACGTAGTTTCAAAATCTCTTGATGTTTAGTACGAATCGTGGTCGCTGATGTTGTACTCGCCATCATGGAAGTTAATTCGTCTTTAGCAACAGTTAATTTGTCCCTAAGTTTAATGATTTTTGGATAATAAAGACGATGTATTTGTTCGATCTGTTTTTGTTGAAGAGTAGTTAAATTTAATTGTTGAAATAAAGTTATTTTTGAATCACCATCGGCATAAGAATTAGGATTTTGAACAATTATCCATGAAGGAAATAATTCTTCAGATAAATTTTGGATCGGAAGACTAGAATTACCAGAACTAGAAATAATATCAAATAAGCTGAAAGCAGTAATTAATAAGGTAGTAATTCTCATTTAGGTGAGTACAGATATATATGCTTGCTGAAAACAGACAACAAGAATTGATAATCAATCAATAAATTGTAATTTAATCTGTTTGATAATAGCGGTGGAGACTTAGAATCTGTCCAATATTATGTTTTAAGACTGTAATATTACTGAGAGTGCGATAAAACTTGAGGAGATTCTTCAATGTTTGAGAAAAACCAATTAACTTCTTGTTCACTAGAAAAGAAAACTGTTGAATCATTGATAGTGTTTTCCCAACTATTAATTAAAAATGTCTCAACCATATTCTGTTCGGTTGCAATTTGAGGTTTTTGTTGTCCCCAACGACTACCATTCCAGGTCACTGCTAAGCTGACAGCAATTGTACTAGAAAGAATTGTGATTAACTTAAAATAATTCTCTGAGGAATTCCTTTGGGACGTTTGACTAATTAATTCCATCACCTGATTTTCTAGATGGGGGTTTTGAATCGGCGGAAGAGGACGATGTTGACGTATAAAAGCTACTAAATCTTTTTCGTCATCGTGAAAAAACTTTTTCATTGTAGGTTTTATATTTTTATAAGTTAGTTGAGATTCCTGCGTTGGCCTTTAGTACTTGTCCTCAAATGGGGTTTCCTTTCCTTTATCCCATCAGGCGGGATCATAAGGATTAATACTTATCTGCTACACAGGACTCTCGTCAATAAATAGAATAACTGATAACTTCTAAAGACATTTTTTAAATAGATATTCCTTGCTGTTGGAGAAATTTTTTCAGAGTTCTTCTGGCATGATGTAAGCGAGATTTTACTGTACCTATAGGAATTTCAAGAATCTGGGCTACCTCCTGTTGAGGAATATCTTCCAAATCATGCAGAACTAAGACTACACGATGGGGTAAACTCAGATGCTCCAAACCTCTTTTAACGACATCTTCGTAATGTAACCTCATTAAATCTGAGGTTTCGTGAAGAGGAGAAGCCATACTTTCTCCGGCGATCGCTTCTAAGTCTTTTGGAGATTGGGATTTGGAAGCATTACGAGCGATTTTTCTACGGTAGTCCGTAGCAACATTCCAACAAATACGATAAAACCAGGTGGAAAAATATTTAGGGTTCCGAAGTTTTGGTAATCCTTTCCAAGCTCGGAGAAAAACTTCTTGTACTAGATCATCGAGCATGAAACTACCACATAGTTGATACAGAGTAGAACGTGCTCGTTGGTGGTAGCTTTGATACAGCAGCCGAAAACTTTCGCTATCTCCTTGTTGAGAGCGCAAGACTAAATCTGATTCATTCAATACAGTAGATTGGACTTTTTTGGTCGTAATGCGATCGCTAGTTAACACCTGATAACGTTTTGCAAAGTATTTTGGTTATAGTTTTAGACTAGATAGCTATGCTATGGGTTCAATTTTTTTTCTGTTGAGATTTTTAGTTCTAAACTTTGAGGTTCATAACTAGGTTAAGATCGCCTTCCCTTCATAGGCAGCTACAATTGCTTTAAACTGATCTGCATAGCTATAGATTTTGTTGAGGTTATTGATAGAGACTCTTTCGGCAACTTGATCTCCCTGACTATCTAGGGAAAATATTTCTAGTTTTTTATGTTGGGGATTATTGAAATCAAAACCAACTATCGGTCTCCTAAGATTACTATCTAACAGAATATTGCAGTTTCCTACTTGATCTTTATGAGAAGTAAGTCTGGAAGATGCTACGACAGAACTCAGGATTACTTTAAGCATGTAATATCCTTGACGTTCATCTTGAGTAAATTCTCTGCTTAACTGCTCATGATCTGGAGCCATGGAAAGCCGCTCCCCTGAAAAATTTACCAAGTCTCCTGAAAGATTGTTCATCTCTTCAGTGACAAATTCTTTGATTCCTTTAAAAGTATATTCTAAAAAATCTTCCTTAAAATTCCCTTTGTAAACATTTTTTGGGCATAGTTCTTTGAAGAAATATTCAGCAAACTCTTCATTAGGTGATTGCATCTGCTTTTTAAGTAAAGCTTTTATTCCTGCTATATACTTCAGTTCCACAGCAGATTTCAGAACTGCGTTAATATCAAATTCAGATTTAGTTAATTTCGATACTTCTTTAATTGCCAATTTATTTAAATTGAGTAAATCTAATTCTAAAAATGGAATTTCATCCATTTTATTTTTTTTGTCTAAATCAGCATAAAACTTATAAATTATTCCATTAGTTATAATTTCAATTCGAGCATTAGTTGCCATAAAGGAATGAAATAACTGACGCTCTTCTTGATTGTATTCTAAATCTTTGCCATAGCATTTACACTTAACTAAAATTACTGGTTTGCCACTTTGTAATATTGCATAATTTAATTTTAAATTATTAGTGGTTTCTACATTTACCTTATATTAAGGGACAAAATCATCGTTATCAAATGCATTATATCCCAATACTCGTTGAATAAAAGGTATGATTAATAAGTTTTTTGTTGCCTCTTCAGTCTTTATTTTTTCTGATTTTTGGGAAACTGTTGCTTTAGCTTGATCTGCAAATATCTTAACACGACTAATAAAATCCATAAAAATATGCTCCAATATCTTAGTTGTGAGAAAATAAGATTATACAAATATAATTCCCCTATAATCTTAAGAACTAACAATATATAGAGCAGATAAATAGCTGTACCAAAAATTATCTAGGGTTACTAGGTTTTAGGTATTAGAGAACAAAAAATTCGTCAATAGTTTTACCTAGATTTTTAGTTTTGTTTTTCAGTTAATTGTTGGTAAATTCTCCCTTTCCAAACTTCCCCTTCCCCTAACCAATGTTTTCTGGCAGAATCAATAGTCATGAATGTATATAAAAATGCGATCGCGGGAAGACTCAGACTCCACCAAGGAGAAAGTCGATAAAGCTGGATCGTAGGAAAATAGGCGATCGCCATTAGGAGCCAAATAATCATTCCGAAAAGTGCGATCGCCATATTGTGCTGAAATATTCCTACAAATAGAGCGATCGGCGAACTCAAATATAAGATAATCATTCCGATCACTGCAATACCTAATAACCAAACAGAATAATTTAGTTGAGTATAAGCGTTACGAGCTACCATATTCCAAATACTTTTCAGATTTTCATAGGGACGTAAACTAAAATTACTGGAAGTTAATCCCAACCAAATCTTGTAGTTTTGGGCTTTAACTTTTTGAGCTAAACTACAATCATCGATTAAGGCATCTCGAATTACAGCGATTCCGCCGACAGCTTTTAGGGTTTGGTAACGAATCAGAATACAACCTCCTGCGGCTGCAGCGATCGATTTCTGAGGATTATTAACCCAGTCAAAGGGGTAAAGTTTCTCAAAGAAAAACACAAAAGCAGGAATTAGTAATTTTTCCCAAAAAGATTGGCATCTCAGCAAAACCATCAGTGAGACGAGATCTAATTGTTGAATTTGAGCAAAATCAACTAATTTTTGTAGATTATGCTGATCATGCTGGATATCACCATCGGTTAACAGTAAATAGTCAGGTTTGATATTTTGAGTAGATATATAATCAATACCTTGAGCGATCGCCCATATTTTACCCTTCCAGCCAGCAGGTAAAGACTCTCCAATAACTAGATGTAATTTTGCTTGACAATTTAGTTTTTGAGCAATTGCTTTAGCAATAGTAGTAGTTTGATCTGTACTCTGATCATCGACTAAAACAATATTAAATTCTCCTCGATAATCCTGCTGTAATAGGGAACTCAGACTATCTGATATTACTTCCGCTTCATTTCTTACAGGCATAACTACCCAAATATTAGGATATTCATCACCAGAGCGATCTTGCTTGTTAGAAGTTAATGGATAGCAAAGATCTAAATTTGTCTTATTACGCCAAAATTGACCCCAAAATAACAACAAAAATAACCAGATTAACAAGGATAAGGATAAAGTTACTATCAAAATCATCAATATTTACCTCCATTTGCTTAATGTAGATTCTCTCAAGAACAGAATTGCAAATCTATTGAAAACCGATTCTTGGTACAAGTTTATTAACTACTTAGTAAGTAAAAAAGTTGTGCCGCTTCTCCGTTCCTCTTTTCTTAGTTGACCCTAAGAGGGGATAATTAGATCAGGATTAGTTTATGACATTTTTATAATGGGAAAGACAGACCAAAAAGCGACTACGCAATTAGAAAAACCCTCTGCATTCGAGCTTAATAGCTATTTAAAAGAGCAAAAAACCTTAGTAGAAACTGCCTTAGATCAATCTCTTGCCATAGGAATACCCAAAAAAATCTACGAATCCATGCGCTATTCCTTATTAGCAGGGGGAAAACGTCTTCGTCCCATACTTTGTTTAGCAACTTGTCGATTAACAGGCGGTAATACCGAAATGGCAATGCCTACTGCTTGTGCTTTGGAAATGATTCATACTATGTCTCTCATCCATGACGATTTACCAGCAATGGATAATGATGATTATCGTCGAGGAAAATTAACTAATCACAAAGTATATGGTGAAGATGTCGCTATTTTAGCTGGAGACGGACTACTAGCATATGCTTTTGAACATGTTGCTAATCAAACTAAAGATGTCCCCCCAGAACGTATTATTAAGGTAGTTGCTCGTTTGGGTAATACCGTAGGTGCCGAAGGATTAGTTGGTGGTCAAGTATTAGATTTAGAATCAGAGGGAAAAACTGATATTACTACTGAAACTTTAAGTTTTATCCATACCCATAAAACAGGAGCGTTACTAGAAACTTCTGTAGTTACTGGCGCGATAATTGCGGGGGCTTCTGCTGAAGAAATCGCTAAATTGTCTAAATATGCTCAGAATATTGGTTTAGCATTCCAAATTGTGGATGATATTTTGGATATTACGGCTACAGACGAACAATTAGGCAAAACCGCTGGCAAAGATTTAGCAGCGCAAAAAGCTACCTATCCTAGTTTATGGGGTCTAGAAAAATCTCAAGCTGAAGCTGAAAAACTAATTGACGAAGCTATGGAGCAGTTAGAATCCTATGGTGAAGCAGCGGAACCTTTAAGAGCGATCGCAAAATTTATTGTAACTCGTAACCATTAAATTTTTAACTGAATAAATTAATTAATTCTTAATTAGGTACAATAACTGTGCTGATTATTTAGCAATAAAGACTTTCGTTTATTACTCACAACTTAAAAAACTATGGAAGGGGTTTCAGAAATATTCCACAATCAAATTTTAGTGGTTGCACTTCTTGCTTGCTTTACGGCTCAAGGATTGAAAGTCATTATTGAATTAATCAAAGACCGCACTGTTAACTTTCGCAACCTAGTTAGTACTGGGGGTATGCCAAGCGCCCATTCTGCATTAGTAGGTGCTTTGGCGACAGGAATTGGCCAAACTATGGGTTGGTCATCTCCTGAATTTGCGATCGCTTGTCTCTTTGCTGTTATAGTAATGTATGATGCAGCAGGAGTGCGTCAGGCTGCGGGAAAACAAGCGAAAATTCTCAATCAGATCACCGATGAATTATTTCAAGATGAGCATAATCTTAATGAAGAAAAACTCAAAGAGTTACTCGGGCACACTCCCTTTCAAGTAGTGGTGGGTTTAGTCTTGGGAATTACGATTTCGATGCTTTCTTATCGTATTCTTTAGTATTGATAAGTGTTAGATGGTGGATTTTAGAAAATATAGCGCTACGCGAAAGTCCTAAAGGATACCGCTCCGCATATTAAAAGTCACCCACCCCTAACCCCTCCGAGGAGGGGAAGTCAAAAGTTTACTAATCACAGGCTTGGGCGTTTACTAATGTCTTAACCAAATTACGTAGTGCTATAAAAAAATCTGTAATCAATTTTGTCAGAAAAGATAAGATTATTTTGTATTACTAGTCCAGAGGAGAAAAAATGTCAGACAACTCTTCAGACAGAATAAAGTTACTCTCTGCAGTTGCTCACGGTTCTATTTTTATCAGTGCTACAGTTATCGCAGTGGGAATTCCTATTGCAATTTTAATAATTTCTGATAATTCAGTGATTCAAGCAAACGCTAAAGAAGCAATTAATTTTCATTTTAATGTTTGGTTGGTAGGAATTATTATTGGGGCTTTATCTTCCATAACATTAGGCATATTGGGCTTGATTCTATTTCCTCTTTGGTTTATCTATACCTGTATTTTGTCGGTTTGGGCAATTATTTACTGCCTCAAAAATATTGATAAACCCTTTCGCTATCCTTTTATTCTTCGCTTACTGTAAGTTTTATAGAATAGTGTCAGTAAATGGTTCTACAGACAGAATAAAATAAGGCTTAGGCAAAATGAATTATTTTTGTCTATTCGATGTCTGGAAAATAATCATAGTAAGGCTTTCAGGCTTCTTAAGATTTACTTTACGAATCAGCTCTAAGATACTTACTCGCTTAATATCATTAAATTAACTAGATCAGTATTTTTGCAAAATTAGGCAACATTTTGTAACTTTGTCATCGCTTAGGAAAATTTTAGTAATTTTCCTAGCTTATTCCTCTTCATCCCAATCAATATATTGAGGGGGACTGACGCCCATCTTGTCTGTCACTTTGGGATAACGCTTTCTGGGGGTTGCCTTCTTGATATCCATCACATCGATTTGATGCCACCAATCATCACCAAAATCAAACCAGTAACCAAAATTCTGATCTATTTTCAAATTCAACGAACCAATTTTGGTCTGCGCCACATTGCCGGTATATTGATCCTCTTCAAGTTGATCTTGTAATGGTGTAGATAATCCATAACGTTTAGCTTGCGGATCGTGGGGGCCTTTGCCTCCAATCTGAAACTCATACATATGTTCTTCTTCGCGCTCAAAGGCTTTAAAAATAGCAGCATGAAGATTGGCTAATGTTTGATCGGAGCGAATTTCTATTGTTCGAGAAACAACTGGATTCTGTTCAATAAACTTCTCTGTCATAGGGCCATCAATAATAAAGACCTCTAAAACAAATAGCATCTTCTCTTTTGTTTTAGATTGTTTGTTGGTCTTTGCCTTGTTTTCTGTCATGGCGTACTACTCTTAAAGCGAATATGAGTACGATCTCAGGATACAACTTCTTGACCTTGGTTATTTTATTTCTTTGTGGGAATCTGCTCTTAAATCAATTAGCGCGATCGCTGTTTTAAATTGGCGATCGCGTAATGTTATTTTATGTCTAAAAACCAATGGAATCCCTGAAAAGTTTTTGACAATACTATTGAGGTAACGGAAGCTTAGTAGCTATAAAAATGTAAACGTCCAGAGCCTATATACAATCCATCACTATTTTCTCCTTCTGGAAAGGCAGTTACACCAAAGAGGAAAATGCTACCTCTAGAGGGATTTTTTTTGGCTTTAAGTCTTATTGTTACTGTTTCTCCTGGTTGTACAGGTTCATCAAAGACAAAAGTAACATCATTGGGATTAACAGAGAGATCGCCACCAATATCGGCTAGTTCTAAATCGGTACCTCCGGCAAAACTATCACCGATAAAAGCACTGCTCTTGTCGAGAGCGAAATTTATATGAACTGGATTATCTTTTTGGGAAATGGTTACGGCTTCAAGAGCTTCGTCTGCATTTTCTGGGACTTCAATTGTAAAGTGGTAGGTCGAAGGGCCATTGGGAGATAAGCTAGTTGCCGCAGTGCGGATTAATCGAGGAGCAGCTAAAAAGACAGTCTTGTTTTCACCAACTTCAAAGGCATTGACGGCAGCAAAGGTGCTGGGAATTAAGAAACTCAAAGTTAGAGTACTAGCGATTAGCCAGTTTTTTTTGTCTGTAATCCAAGGAATTTTAGCGATCGGGTGAGACATTATTTTTCATCCTCCAAATTTACGTATAGAGTAGACTTTTTAAGAAAATAACTTAATAGTTTAGGAGCTAGAGTAGAGGGGGGATACTGTTTTTACTTCTCACACTTTCTCTATTTTCCCCATCTCTCTACTCTCTCAACTTCATTTCACTCCTCACCAAAGTTGATAATACTTATCTAAGAGATCTATTAGTGTTGACTAGTGGGTTATGTTTTTTCTGTCAGCACACACAAGAGAATAAATTTTTTAATCCAGTTTTTTTGTCAGTATTCTCTATTCAAGCAACATTACTACATATATTAGATAACAAGAATGTGAGTTTCTTGTGATTGATCGCTTAAATGTTAGTAAAAAGATAAATTTTACGCGATCGCGTCATGCCTGGTTTTAATATTAATTAGGGCTATTTTATTTAATAGATATTTTTCTACTATAACTAGGTTACAAGCGATCTCTTCGAGATCCGCAAGCGGGGCGCATTTCTCGAAGAAGCGGAAAAACGACTTTGTAGATAATGAGCAAAATAGAGCGATAATAGAAAATAAATTCTCATCAGTACCAATGAGCACCATTCAACTAGAAGTTCCTGAAGAAGTATTAATCAGCCTCAAAGAAACACCTGAAACTATTTCTCAACAAATCCAAATAGTTGCTGCGGTTAAACTTTTTGAATTGGGGAAACTTTCATCGGGACGTGCAGCTCAACTTGCAGGTATGTCAAGGGTTCAATTTCTTAATTCTTTAGGAAATTATCAAGTTTCTCCTTTTTCACTATCCGAGCAAGAATTAGAGCAAGATGTCCAAAATGCCTAAGCAATTAATTATTGTTAATACATCACCTTTGCTCTATCTGCATCAAGTTGGTTGTTTAGAACTATTGCAAAAACTTTATCAGAATATTTATGTACCTAATGCAGTACAGGAAGAGTTAAACGTCGGAAAAAACCAGGGTATTGATATCCCGAAAATTGATGAAATCGCCTGGATTAAAATTTGCTCGGTTTCCTCGGTTGCAGTTTTGCCTACAGTTATCGATTTAGGAAAAGGTGAAGCCGAAGTTATTGCTTTAGGTATAGAAAATAACAACAGTCTTTTGGTTATTGATGATCAACTGGCAAGACGTATTGCAGATCTTTACAACTTAAAATATACAGGAACGCTAGGGGTTTTAATCAAAGCTAAACAAGCAGGATATTTGAAATCAATAGCAACTGTAATTAGAGAACTTAGGAATCAAGGCATGTGGCTCACCGATCAAATTGTCAATAAGGTTATTAAATTGGCAGGAGAGTAAGTATCATGACAAGGAAACTGATCGCTTTTTAGAAAATATACCAAATGAATAGGCGATCGCCAAGATCAATATAGTATCCGTATTAACAAACAGTGGCGAATCTGCTTTATTTGGCAAAATAGCGATGCCTACAATGTTGAAATTGTTGATTATCACTGAGAATAGGAAAACATGGTAAAGGATAAACTTGCACCAATTCATCCTGGGGAAGTACTGCTAGAAGAATTCCTCAAGCCAATGGGACTAAGTCAGAATAGACTAGCGCTCGATATTTGCGTACCAGCAAGGCGCATTAATGAAATTGTTCTCGGTAAGCGCCGCATTACAGTGGATACAGCCTTGAGATTGGCACGATATTTTAATATGTCGCCACAATTCTGGCTCTGACTACAGATGGATTATGACTTAGATCTTGCTGAGGATGAACTTGTAGAAAAAATTGCCAGAGAAGTGAAAATATTTACGCCAACTTAACAGATAAAGTTACCAAAAGAAGATGATCGCTTTTTTGGACTAGAGGAAATGCGATCTCAATTCTACAAATACTCAATCCAGCCTTGCATTTCGTCTGGTGTAAACACTTACTTGATAAATTAACACCAAACTGCGAATGATTTCGCCGAGAGATCGGGCATTTTTCTTACAAAAAGCAACTCCCCAATGGTCGGAAGTTTGACGAGCGACCCCGCGCCGAACCTCTCTAAATCTCTCCTGAAAGGAGAGACTATATTGTTCCCCTTCCTGTAGGAAGGGGATAGGGGTAGGTGGCGCAAGGGAACGCGCGAGTCGTGACCACTTGACCTGTGCTGATTAGTTGTTGAGGATGTTTTTCTATGTTCCGATCTATTTCTTCAACTATTCCAATTTGGTCAAC
>JAAUYH010084037.1_pt1 | contig 13773 bp, 13 predicted proteins | sample 7278061 | NCBI WGS metagenome assembly JAAUYH01 (sample SAMN14350203, study PRJNA611818) | marine sediment metagenome | isolation source: surface marine sediment (0.6m) | place: French Polynesia: Moorea | collected 2018-08
AAATATTCTGTACACCCCTCAGCTGATGCATTATCTAAGAGAAATGCAACACGCCTCCCTGGTGTATTGGATATATATTGATTTCTTTGAGCTAGAAAAAAATGGAAAAATTCAATCAAGCTATAGTGCTGCATGCTTAGGAAATATTCATCTCAGATGGCGTTTTACCATTAAAACACCTCGGGTTTTTTGATTTACTACTAAACAATATTGGCATTTTTCACTCCCGAGGGCATTACAACTCGACAAACTGGCAATACGCTGTCTTCCTTTTTCCTGCCTGGAATAGGAGCCGGTGAAATATCATCCCTCCGAGTCATTTGATAAAAAAAGACCAAATTCATCTACATTCTAAATATCTTACTAGGGAAAATTTTTGAGTTTCTCGAATAATTTAAGTAGCCTATTGCGTATCACATTTGGATCAGCATTATCACTTTCATCATGAGATCTATAGCATTTAAATTTGTTCAAGGTTTTCAATTTTTGAAGCCACCCATTACTAAATTTCAAATACAGTTGATTTTCTTCTGAAATTTTCTGGTTTAATAGAGTATGAATACGACCTGCTATTTATTGAATAAACGCATCAGAAACAAATTCTTTCCCCTTATACATATCCCAAATCCAAGAAACAATTACAGTTTTCACAGCATTACTGCTGACCCGAAGGCGTTGTCTTTTCTTCAAAATTCTTCCTTGAAAAGTTTTTTTATCAATCCTTTTTCACTATTAATTCTCAAAATGGTAGTTTCGTAAGGTATTTTTTCAAAATTAAATTTTTTGCTCTGCCCATTGACCGATCTATTTCACTGGGCAGTTCAAGTTTTGATTTTGGCGTTCTCCTAGTTCATGAAGAATTGCAAATTTCTGTTCCCACGTCGAAAGTAGTTGTTTCTTCTCCAAACTTTTGTTTGTTTACTCGTAATTTATTCTTCGGGCCTTTCTGCACTTCGGGTGCCATGTCCGTTTCCGGTTAGGGATTTGATCACAAACTGTGCGATGTGTGGGTGGTTTATTTGCAGTGAGAGATGTAACGCTTGTAGAGAGGGAACACTGTACTGTTTAGAATGCACATCATTCCTATCTAAATATCTTGGCTCCTGCATTTCGAACTTTTCAAAAACATGTCACTTGCTTATCCCGAGGGCAAAATACACTTGCGCAAATTGGAGGTATGTCTGTACTTGCCTCAGAATTCTTAATTGCGCAATTAAAAATCCTACGAAAATCAACAGAAAATAAAAGAATTCATAAGGCATGCAACAACGCAAATCCATGTCTTCTATGTGCGTTCCGCCCACTCTGCCGTTCTCACCAAATCTAACACCTTGTTCTAGGATCCATGATAATGTCTTTTTCATGAGAGGTACACAATGGAACGGTACCATCTAGAGTCCTTAGCCATTTCGATCAGCTGTGGGTTACTTTTTGCGCACTAGAATCATTTATTGCATATCATCAATCTTTAAGCAACTGCTCATGTTATCAACTGAGAAGGATAATGACCTGTACGGAAGGCAATGGATGAATCTCAAGGATTCCGGCGCTGTGCGTGTTCTTGTTCCATGCAAAGACACTATACCTCAATGATCTGGCTCAAATTGTTTCTATGTTGCTCGATCCAAACTATTCAACAGCACCTCGGTTCAAATAATAACTGCGCTCATCGCATTCCTCATCTCAATTTCACATACTCGTGCCTTGCTGTTCACTAAATTCGGAGCACAATACAGCGTTGCAATGTCACAATCTAGACGATTACCGCACGACAGAGATTTGAACATTCCATAGCCCGTCGGAAAACAACCGCTATTGAGAGTTGGACGATGTGGTCTTTGTGCCAGCGATAAGAAAAAGTTAGGATTCGACCGCGCGTTCCTGTGAAAATATAAATGCGATGCTTCGCTGCGAGAAACTTCTGGAGTCAAGTCATAAATTATTAGGCGGCGTAATCGATGCTGTGTTCAGTGCTCTTCTGCATAACCGTGTTGAAATTGTTGAGCCTTTTGATTGCAGATCAGGCTTTAGCCTATTGAAATCGCTTGGATTGTCATCGTGGAATGTGATTGCCAATCGCCCTATTTTGCATTTTGCACCGTTCTTAGTATGTGCCGCAACAGTGTTTCGATTCTTTTGATATTGTCTAACTCTGGTTTGCTTGTTGCTGACAATGCGGTAATGTTGAAAACTTGTGGTACAACTGTCGTTGCTGCATGTGATATTCACTCAACTACTACCCATTATTCCCCGGTGCACATTGAACATCCAGGGTTTCAGCCGTTGTCGAACACTTCGCTCGTAGATGAAGTTAAATTCGAACTCGAAGCTGCAAAACTCATCTAGCCCTCCGTGGGGACAAGCTATTGGCATTGGAAAGACGAACATCGTAACAATCGCAATATTGGCATGGTGTGACCTTGCTCCAATGTTGCTTCAGTTGTTCGTTTTCATCGCGCAACTGTTGTGCATGGAGCAACGCTTTCCTTCTTTTCATCCGCGAAGATGCGAAAATTTCGAGAATCACACCCACGGTCATCAACACCAACGCAAATATCAGCAGTCCCAGTCCTGTCTTCCGCACGTCACTTTTGGTTTCACACAACGCACTCCAACTCTCCACAACGAGCGAATATTTCGTCGATGGTTCTAGACCACCGAACGCCCAAACCACAGTGGTATAGTGCTGACGGTTTGACTGCAGCAATTCAATCCCTTTGATGGAGAGTGGTATACAGCTCACTATGTCGGTTGCAATCGTGTACACGAGCAGTGCAAGCATCGATACGTCGGCAAAGGAGCCCAACGGAATAAGAGAGACCAAACAAGAGAGAGTAAGAATTGAAATATTCGAAGCAGTTCTCGAATCTTCCACCTGTTCACGCCAGTCAGATTTCGCTTGTAGAGCTGCTGCAATAGCAGGATTGTCCGCAGGCGGGGTAAGTCCCCGAAATATGGAAGACCCGGGTCGTCCAGCCCAATTCTCCCAAGTCGTCGTGGAATTCACCAGGACCTGGTTGCCTGCGCCTATCTTTGGCAGTTGAATGGGCACACTTCCGGCGATACCGTTCACACTGGTCAAGTATTCGACGATGTATTGTCGTCGTCTTTCACCACGATGGATAAACACGGGATATTGGGTTAGCGAAACCATCACAGCCCAGACGCCACGAACTCGGAATCCCACATTGTGTATCAGTTGGCAGCTGTCGATATGGTCCACGTACCCAAACTTTGCGTGTGGGTACGCCATGTTCTTCCAGTCCTCTCTTTTCATGACCCGCACTGCCTCTAATCCCGCTAGCCTGGTCGCGTCGTCGAAGGTTAGTCTGTTTCGCCACAAATTGAGTTGCTTACGACGGTCATATTTCATGTTGATTTCGGTGGTACAGTTTTGCTCAATTGGTGGTAGTCCTAAATCTCTCAACTTCACGGTTAGGGACGTCAGCGATTGTCTAGCCTGTCGGTTACAAATATAATCATCAGGGCCAAGACCATACGGTTTCTTCGACTTGAATAGTGAATGTAGACGTGCATCAACGTCTTGCATGTGCTTCTTCATGCCTAGGAGAGATTTGGTTGCGGTACGGTTACCACGAAAGTAGGCGGACATGGGGCCTTGAGTACTACCAGAAAACAAACGGTTCTGGAGGCTTTCTGGTATCTCCACCTCCACATCCTGTGGGTCAATGCCGTGCGCGAACGTTATGAGGAGAAGGGGCCAGAAGAGAGGGTGACACCGTGCCATGACGGTGAAGCGGTGAAAGATTTGAGAGGCATCACCACGTTATGTTTTGGCGATTGGAGAACGGTGTCGCAGCCGAGTGCTCCAGGCTACAGTGCCATGCAGAAAGATAAGTGTTTTTTTATCCGGGTGAACCCACGACTCGGGGCGTAAACCACCGTACATTATCCATTTTTCTCATTCCTATTGATTTGTCGGATCCCCATTGGCTATCATCATTTCTCGTGTACAACTTGAGTAAAACGGTTGTGAATTTGCGCTGCGGACGATCAGGACGCTCGCTCAGAGCAGTACGGTGCGTAAAATTAGCCTGTGAATTTTCCATTAAATTTCATTAGGGGTTAAATCATTTGCGCACACGTCCACCACCTGCAGTACCTGTACTGATAACCAGTGAAAGCTCGAGAAGAACATGGGGCGTTGTGGAATATCTTACGATGCCTGGAAAGTAAAGCCACTTGGCGTCACCTACAAATTCGTGCACCAAACTAAATTTACAGTACCGATTTGTTTTGCTTTCGAGGTTTGCAGTCATGAGCGAACTGGCTGTGTACAGTCTGACCTCTCAATAAGTCAAGTCGCGAGGCTCCTAGAAACATCCATTTTTCAATGCTCAGACGCAGTGACCATCAATGTTTTATCCGGAATCAGAGGACGAGGCTGCATCTAGTTTTGACTTATTGAGAGGTCAGACTTGTACTCTCCGGGAGTAAGGGAACAGAGTTTAAGAATAGCAAATTGGGAATAGGATATGAAGTACGAGAGTGTTTAAGTACCATTTTGAGCTCAATTCGCAGGTAGGGAGATACCGAGTGTTTCGGCGTGTGGAACGCTGGTGCTCAATCGATTAAAAAATGCAACGCGATAGATGAAGAAATTTCCATCTCTGAGCACTGACAGTAAAGGCTGTCACTCAATAACTCCGACCCACTGCAAAGGCGTGTGAATTGCGGTAAACCTTCTTGTACGCGTACTGTACGCTACAGTAAAGTATTCTGACCTCTACGTATCTTCTCATGATGAGCGACTCTTCACCTCGGACCCTAGAAAAATAGTATTTTATTCAATTCTATTTCAGAATAGCCAGAAATTAAATTTTGTGCACGAAGAGTAATCGTTGAATAAATATTTCTGCTCTAACTAATAACTAAATATTCATAGGTTGCTAAATATTTTCAATACCACGTAAACATTCCATAAAATTAAAAATGTAAGCAGATATTTAACGAAACATTCCGAACTAGAGCAAATTGCAGTAACTGAGATCTGAGTAACATTCATAAATTCATGATAGTCTCAGTTATTTTCTAGGTTTCACTTACTAAAGAATTTATTCACTTTAGTTCAGTAAACAATAATGGCTATTTTTTACATTAACTGAAAGACTCAGTCGCTCTTGGTCAAATTATTTACACATAGCATGCACAATTCTTAGTCAAGATCAATGTGCAATTCGTAACATCAATATTTTTCTTGTAATTAGGTGGAAATAATCCACTAGGGCTTGAGATTTTAGAGAAAATTTTATTTCGACATTGTGGTGGACTTAGCAGCTATTAAGATTGTATCCTCCTGCATTAATTCACAAAAAATAAACAAACTTCTCATCTTGGATCATAGTAGCTGAATAAACGTTAGATGATTGCAATGGCAACAAAAATGTAGAACACACAATATTGTTGCATATATGGTAATATGAAAAGCACTCTACCATCAAGCGAACAAAGCAATGAGCATGAGACGAAATAGGCGGGAAATTACTTTACTGGTTGAAAATAGTGTGGGATTTACACATTAAAAAAGGAAAATATGTGGCAGAGGTATCGGCACAAGCTCAAAAGTGAAAATTAATACCTCTGCTCAAAAAATTAGTTTAGTAATAGAGTGAGGTAAAGCACCATGGTGCAGCTCGGATTAGTATACCGGTGATCATGAAGTCGGAAGCTGATCGAGTTTGTATAGACTAGGTAGGTATGATAGAAACTAATTATTCGACAGTTCCACTGTCAACACATGATGCTGGCAGTAGTTCCTTGCTGTGACAACAGATGATGTTGGCGGTAGTATTTGATGCTGTGTCATCAAATAATCCAGGAAGCAGTTCATTGCAGTGTCAGCTGATGGTGATAGTGGAGATTAACTGCAGACCGGTGGCTTCCGTAAGCTTTAAACAAAAACCATAAGGAAATGGAAGAAGTTTACGGTAAAAGCAGAAATGAAAGAAAAGCTAATCAAATGAATCAAAGAAAAGGATAATTAAAATGGATCAGTGAAAAGGAAAAATGAGTGTATCACAAGGTAATTAACTTTTCCCAGGCCATTGAAAGAATCATTTATTTATTAGTTGACAGAGTCAAAATATTTTTGAAATATTGTTAGCTTCAGATAAAGGGTACTCAAGATCACTCAAACTGTTTTCCGTTTTCAACTTAGATCAAGAATCCTGAAAATACATTAAGGAACGAAATTCTTTTGCACAAAAGAACAAATCAATCAATCTCCATGCAAGAACCGATTCATTCAAAAATCAAAATTTTCGATAGTTTCAGATGATTCATTTTCTTCTAAATTTAGTAAATAAAGTATTATACTGATTCGAACGTATTCTTTCAGATCTGAAGTTAAATACATTTCTTTACACAATGGCTTTTATCTAGCGTACAATACAGTTTAATAAAATGTATTTATCTATCAGAGACAATCCTTTCTTTCCAGTGCCTGAATTTGTTAAGCTGGCTCAGAATCCAAGCTATTGAAATATTCTCGATTATGAGTCTCTATAACCAGTAGTTCTCGAATCTGTTATGTTATTTACCATTTGCCAGAGGTATTCGAAATTAATCTATACAGAATCATGAACTTCCGCGCGGCCGTAGTTGGTGATCGCATAACTGTTCATCCATCAACGACATCCGCATGAAGTATCTGTGTTTTAAATTACTGAGCCGATAGAATATTTCGCAGCATCCGTTCTAAAAATGGAGCTAATTCGAAAATTATTTATATGGAATCCACATTTTCAACGAAATCTGCGATTACGATCAGTCAATATCTGTTTGATTCATTATTTTTTCTGCTTGTCTGAGCAGAACGGGTTGAAAAGTCCGTATCCTTCTCTTATCGTGATGTAAGAGACCGCTTCCTGGATTTAAGGCACATACTCGAAGTGTTTAGGCTGACGAAGTCGGTACCAGCGTTTCTCTGTTTGCTTGACTAGGAACAAGCTGTTAAGCAACCGACAATGCAGGGATTTTTGGATGAAGTATTGATTGGCAATATCCACCGACACGTGCGATTATTTGCTAGTATCAGATGGATATTTACTTCGGAAGGAGAGGAAGAGCTATAAAATCAGTAGCATGTATTTTTAAGAATTTGGAAGGACAAAACAAAATTAGCTATACGAAATCACAGTGTTTCTTGGGACTGATGATTCCAACCAGAAAAATGACGATTCCCAATATTTTTCGATACGGAGCTCAATCCAAAAAAGTCATCGGCAAATTGATATTGACCTATAAAGTGCTTTCATCGAGTTTATGTAGCACTTTTTCCCGTATCCATTTTCGGTGTATTTCTCTGAATCTATTACTCTATTTCTGGAGCGGTAATTCCCACTTATGAATTGGACCCGTTTTCGAAATTCGGTCATCAACGGTGACTGCTCGTCAGAATATCCGGATAGCCCTATTCATGACTGTTCATTAATTAAAAAGATTGATCCCGCGGTAGGGAGGCTGCTAGAGTCAAATAGAAAACCAGTATCAATCAATTTATACCAGATTTTGAAGCTCAAAGAGCTACTTTCCATTTTTGACCAGGAAATCAGCCACAAATATGGTAGGCACGTTAAACAATTCGAAAGCATCGAATGTTTGAGAATCAAGGCCATGAAACTGGTCAATACCATCAGATGGAAAACCATTTGTGGAACCATTCCAACAGTAAGGCGCAAAATTTATAAGGCGTTTAAGCCACGAATTCGAAGCCTGGCTAAGATAACTTGGCCTATCCTTCGAATGTTCGTCCTGTGATTCAGAAATTGCTATCAATATTAAGTGTGAAGTCGAGATAATGCAGGATTAAGACTTGTCAGGCGCAAAATATGGTCCGTAGACTAAGGCCAGCCATATTATCATTGACAGAATGTTTGTGCCTTAAAGATACAGGCCTTAGCTTCCTACCGGATTCGTCTTCATATGTGGGACAAATGTGTGAACCCTGTTTACAATGAAGCACATTGATGCCAAAGGTAAATTTGGTGAAACAATTCAAAAAAATCTGAAGACTGCTATAGCAGCAGCATTCTTGTGAAAAATTCATTAACTTGACTTTAGCCTTCACTTGAAACTAAGTAATTGAAATTCTAGCGCGGCACGAGTCCATATCGCCACAACATTTGAAATAGTCCAAACAATATAGGCATCACAGCGTTAACCAACGTGACTGGCAGTGATGTAGCTGGGTCATTTGAAGCAACAATTTGTTTCTTTTGAAGATGGAAGGAGTCATTACTATTTGAGAACTACCGTAGAAAAAAATATCACCGTCGCAGGTACTCCCACTTTAAGGAACGCAGAATCAGATGCTCTACATTCACAGCACTTTTCATTTTCGACAATTTCATGTAGCGAATTGTAATAAGTATGACTCTGTGATAGAAAAAAGGACATATTTCGAGCCATTTATAAGGCAAGGCAGATTTATTCGGTCTCTTTGGCTGTTATTCAGCTCTTGATTTGCCTGTACCAGACCTACAATATGATTGAATTCATTTTGGATTCCGTGCTTACAGAGGAGAATATTGTAATGGGCTGCGGTTTTTCCGCTAGTTAATACCATAAATGAGATATCCGTGGTGCTTTCATCGCTCACTTACCTTCATGGCTTAGTTTTCAAGCATCATTACTGAAGTGAAAGTAACTATACTTCTCTCGTTCGAATCTATGGCGATTTCTTTGCTTGATCTTTGAACGGACTAGAAATTTCGTTTATTTTTGTGTGCGCAACTAACTAAGGTGTTTGTTCAACATACAGAGCAGCAATCTTTGGCTCTGCTTTTCTTGAAAAGCTTCAGAATTAGGTCCATCCTAATTCATCATAACTATGATGTAAGTGGTGTAGTATGAAATGGTGGCTATGCATAATGGGGCTGAAAAAGACCATTTAAGTAATTTTCGTGGTTGTATTGCTGGACTCAGAAACAGGAAGAAGTAACTTAAGTAGTGCTGCCGGTGAAAGGAATAGTGCACAGGTGTGTGATTGGCCATCGAAGAATTTTCTTTATCCCCACTACTTCTATTGCTAAATAAAATCATCAGCATAAAAAATTCTTCCCTGAGACTATAATGAATTCTATAGCAGGGCACTCAAGGTGTAAATCAGTGCTCGTATAACATAAATAAATTGATTCGCAGTTACAACTGTGTATCACATATTCCATAAGATCCTTAAACCAGCTCTTATTCACTCCTTTTTTGCGGAAGATTTCGACTGTTTTGTGCGATCACGGGCTAAAGACTCTGTACCGGAATATCTTGCCATTGTTAATTCAAATCTTATTGTTTTAATCATTCGCGATTGTGCTATTACTTTTTGCTCCCATGTTATTGTCATTACTGTATTTGTAATCGCTTGATTGCTTCACCACTTGTTTCCATGTCGCTTGAGCTTATACGACTCACGCTAACATTCAAAATATCTTCTCGACATTATTCCGTATTGCTTCGCGTGCACGATTTACTCTGATTGTATTCTACCATCACATGTTAACCTCGACCGTAAGCTTGGCATTGCAATTTGGGAATTAAGATTGGTCATTGTCGTGATCTTGGCAAGAGTGCATTAGTTAGCAGGAACTCGGTAAGTTGACTCATATCGATGATCCTCCACTCCAGAGCACGATGCTGACACTTCCCTTTCCGGACATCGACGGACTCACTTCAAGTCTACATAAACCAAGATAGAACCTTGTATAATAGACACAGACCGACACACACAGCAGAACACCCAGTGAAATAAACCAAACAACTTCGTTTTGGTCACAACCAACTGGTGTCATAGTCCCTCTAGCATTCTTGAATTGCAGGCGAGAATTTGGAGAAAATTATCTTAAATTGTATGGAATCGAATCAAGTGTACGTGAATTGTTGAACCCAATTGTGTGTACTCGATTTACTAGATCTAATACACAAAAATTTGTTTACAGGCACCTATAATTAGTCGTGATTTCTTGAGATACTAAATTTCGAGGTTGACAATGCGCTAGCAATTATTGCACTAAAAGCTAGGTTAATTTGTTTCAGAGAAGTTTTTATCAGAGAAGTCAGGGTTGACTCCTGTGGAATCTGTTCCTAGTCTTTTCAATTCAAGTTCCACGAACGTTCCAACCAATCCTGAAGTTGCAAGCGAGGAACGTGTTCTAGTAATGCAACCTCAAGTTCCACGAACGTTCAAGATAGTGCGGAAGCCAGAACTACTCATGGAACAAGCGAATCAACTTCTCGGAACAGCAGTTCTCGAAGAATTATTCGATCACTCTGTCATACGTACAGTATCGGAAGAAACTTTCATCCGATTCTTGCAAGTACAGTTCCAGTTCTAACAAGTGGAAGTTCAATTCCACCTAACCCATCAGGAACTCCAAACAAATCAATTTTGGATCAGCAAATAATTTACCTGAAGTTGTCGAAATGCATTTCCCTGATTCGTTTTTCTGGCCAAAAATTCTACTCAAATTTATTCTGCCGCGCAGTCAAGTTCTCAAAATTCTACTTTCAGTAGATCTTTGTCTCGACTAGGTCCAATTCGAAAATTGATTCGAAAAAAGCGTGATGCAAGACGCAATCGGAGAGTTTAAAATTCGAAGCAACACCGCCAGCAGCGATCTTCAACAGAAGCTAAAAAATTGGAGCATCATTGTTGAATTAATCGAATTTTTAAATAAATTAAAGAAAGAAGTACAATTTATTTTGCAAAGTTTGCAATTTAAATCTTAACGGTGTAAAGCAGCTAACGGACCATTTCGATACAAGCGACACTATTTGGTAGTCTGGAAGTTGACACCCTAATACTGGAAGCCTTGTGGGATAACTTGGAAATTTCAGAATCCCTAATTGCGGGAAGCTCATTTGAATTCTCGAAGCCACAGCAAACGAGTTGAGAACGGACAGCCTAGTACCTACGGTATTCCCAAAAATTTATAATTTTTCTTCGAAGTGTTTATGAAATTTCGTGACTTTTTTCTGTTTCCTTATAATTTTTTATTATAAATTACGAAATAACTGAACAGTAATTGAGGATTCTCCGGACATTTTGGCCAATCAAGCTATTAAGAATGGAATTCTCCGAGCTTTGAAAAATGTTTCTGAATATCAACTACCTGTTCGAACTAAATTAGTCATGAACATTGAAATTATCAGGTATGCTGCCCCAACTAAATTGTATGCTCTTCATGATCTGCTGAAAGCTGGAATTAAAAATCTTAAAGAAATGTCTGATTTCGGCACTCAGTATAGTTTGACGGACTATCTCACTGAGATTCTGTTCCCAGATATTCATGTCAAGGAGGAATACGAGTTGCCATCGGACAAGAATCACAAAATTAGTGACGACCAAATCGGTACACCCGAAAAATTCTCGCAAGTGCGAAATCTAAATAATTTAAAGCAACCAGTCAGAAAGGGTCCGAATTACGAAGGCGAAATTGGCTTTTACGAGCGATCGAATGAACAATTGACGAGAAATGCATCCCCGCATGTTTACAATCAAAACCTGTGCCAAGGACTAAGGCTTATTTCGAAGAGCAGCAATGGAATCGTCGAATGGCTTACAGATGAACTCCATGGTTGAAACTAGCCGGAAAAATGGAGTATTCCAACCTACTGGCAATTCTATTCCACCAGGCAAGGAGATAGGACGTTTCTTTCAGGCCTCCAATCACTCAGTTACCTGAAAATCGTACTGGATGGAAACCAAAGGATATAGTATCATACTATGTGAGCCCGGATCCAAGTACACAGGCCCCATTTCTTATGGGCAAAGTTTAGCTCGACACCAAGGAATGTACTGCGTGTATTCATATTCATGCCAACTCAATGAACGTCAGGGATCAGAAACGATATCGTAATGATTGACACGCACTTGTTGGCTGGAAATTTTTATTTCTGTCACATTTCCGACCGTGCCAGTTCTCTGTAACGTGCATTTGACGTATTATTCAGATTGCCTGGAAGCAGTTCAAGCCACAGTGAATCACTTCGCAAGTGGAGAAATTTACGCGTTGCAGCTTTCAAAACTCCGACAAAAACGCGGGAAAGGGTCATAGAAAAATTGTTTGAGGCTGCTCAGAATCTACGAGATCAACTAGATGATGCTCATCGACACTCTCAGCATTTAATAAAGGTTCTGGAACCGGCTATTCGAGATCAACCCGTCGTCCAGTACGTTGATTGTATCAGTCATTGTCATAAACAAATGGAATACTTATACATATGCTTGGAAGCCGTAGCGAAGCAAGCACTCCAGGATCCTCGCATTTCATCTAATCTTACGATTCCCTCGAAAATACAAACTGATGCAATAATTCTGATGACTACAATAGCTACAGAATAATTGAGCAAGCGCTGTAAACTAATTGGAAAATATAGTATAGGCAACAGAATTACGGGAAAATTTCGTAATTACTCCTGGCCGGGTCCAAAAACCCAATGAAAAATGGCGAAGTTATGAAATTTTGGAACTGTGAAGCAGGATATAACTTCATTAAGGACTGCCTGGAATTCAAAAGATCTATACTTATTAGACTTGTCGCCGAACATGATCCGGAAATCGAATCTATTTCATTGAATGACGTTTTGGAAGTCGCTCGAATTTGCCTGACAAAATATGCTGCACATTGCCCGAAAAGGTAAGAAATGAACGTGACAGTAGACAAAATAACGTTGATAGAGTAATATTTTCGAATTTGGACACATGGTCTGATCTCAGTTTTCGTTTTCTTTAGGCTGAATTCGAGAAAGTATCACAATCAGTGCACACAATTACTGAAGCCAAAACAGCTAGAAACGCTACCAAAATCTTGATTGTTAAATCGAATTCTGAAAACATGCCTAAAAGATTAGAGCAAAAGGTGCTGCAAATGATTGCTCGAAACAATGTCGAGTTCGATGAGGTGATGATTGACAACGGCGCCGCGCATCCCCTTCCGTTTAAAGTGCTTACCTCGAATACTGCGTATTCCAAAAATACTACAGATGTGAGATCGAGTAATCGGCAATTTTCAGGGATCGCCGTGGAGTTCAGAGTTCTTTAGGAGTATTAACTGTAAGAATCCTGATCGGAAACGAATTCATCCTTTGGTTTGAAGTGAACTTAATTCATCAAGACGTACCTCTGATTTCGGTGTGTACAAGCATTCCCAATGCTACTGCAGTTCAAATGAGTGCGAGTACAGATTTACTCATCATCCATCCGAAACAACAATTCTTCTATAGTTGAGAACTAACGGAAAACATAAAGGACATTTGTATATTCGATGGAATGTTACGGCTGTGCTAGAAGCTCCACAAGCAATTCGAACACCCGGCCAATGAAGATTTAATCAAAATTTTGGAAAAGGCTATCCCGGATAAGTTGCTTAAGTTTACGAAATCAACTTTGAATGATCTGGTGGAGAAATGTAGAACTTTTCGGACTTCACGGCTTCATGCATCACGGTATCGCATGACTATGCCCTCGGAAAATACTATTTTCAATCAAGAAATTGAAGCAGATATCACGTAGATAGATGGTGATCTAATTTTGCACATCATTGATCGCAATACAAGGTATTCCGTAGCTAAATACATCACCCGAAGGCAAACAGCTGAAAATTATGGAACATGATTGTGGAATTCTGGATAACAGTTATTGCTCGATTTCTGTGCTGTGTTTTGCATACAGCAATGTAGAACACTGAACACAGCATTTAATTCCTAGTGTCAGACCTTCGTTTTTTTAATAGAATTTCTAGTTTAATAATATCCTTC
>JAAUYH010210051.1_pt1 | contig 13767 bp, 9 predicted proteins | sample 7278061 | NCBI WGS metagenome assembly JAAUYH01 (sample SAMN14350203, study PRJNA611818) | marine sediment metagenome | isolation source: surface marine sediment (0.6m) | place: French Polynesia: Moorea | collected 2018-08
TGTTTCTAGCTCACTCATTGCTTCAAATTTTGAGCAAAGTTATTTAGTGGTTGACCCTAAGTGAAAAGATAATTTCCTAACGATGCAGTTCTGCTTCCCAACGTGACTGAATTTCTCCTCATAAATTAATATCTTGAAGCTGTAAAATAGTATGCCCTTTATGAGCTTTTTAACCCAATTTTTAGATGTTCACGTAAGCACCTTGGATGGTGGTGATACCTTATATCTGGTTGAACGTACGACATCGAACAGGGAAATTGAGAACATTACTTTTATAGCACCATTTCTTCTTAAGAATGCAGCCTTAAAAGACAGAGAAAAGAGCACAATTAAATTTGAGTATAAAACACTTCAAAAATTCACGCCAAAATATCCTGACACCAGCAAAGAATTAGAAACGCTATTAGACCATGCAATTGGCCTTGTTGAAACCATTAGAATTGTTCACCAGAATAATTTATTAATGGGCCCGCTATTAGCAGATCGATTTTATATCGATGATAAGAATGATCTAAAACTACTAGGTAATTCCTTAATCTCAAAGAGATATGTCCATTATACTTTTGACCAATATAACACTGAGTGCTTTCATTTTTTACCTCCTGAATGTTATGAAAATAATAACTTAATCCCCGATAAGCATGCAGATTTTTATTCTCTTGGGATTATATTATATCGATGGTTTACAGGGAGACTTCCATTTAAAGGAAAGGATAAACTTGAATTGATGCATCAACATCTTACAAGTTCGATTATTCCGCCAAAGAAGCAAAATCAGAATATATCGAAAAACCTGAACAACCTGATTTTAAACTTATTGAAAAAACAGGCCGGTGAGCGCTATGCTTCTTCATACGGTATTCTTAAAGACCTGAATACAATAAAAGATGCCTACTTAAAAAATGAGAAATCGAATATCGTTTTAAGTACCGATTACAATCCGGGAAGTATCAATTTTGGAACTACACTTTTCGGAAGGGATGAACAATTTAAAGAACTTACCGACTATTATAACCGGATAGATTTGGCAAACTCTCAGGCTATATTTGTTGATGGTTTTTCGGGTGTAGGAAAAACAAGTTTGGTAAACAGGTTTTTAAATACTGTAACTGATAAACAAACAATTATTCTTTCTGGAAAGTTTGATCAATATAGCCAAACACCATATGCTGTAATAAAAGCTGCCTTTGAAAATTTTGAAAAACAGATTCTTTTAAAATCAAGAATAGCTATCAGTACCCTAAAATTAACGATAGCCGCAAAACTCGGAAAAAACGCTGCTGTTCTACATGAAATTATACCAAGTTTAGCAGTTCTAACCGATACAATGGAACCTGTTGAAGTTCTTAACCCAATAGAAACTCGAAACCGTTTTAATTTTGTTTTTCAGAAATTATCGCAGATATTTCAAAGCCTTGGACTTAAGTTGATTTTGTTCATAGACGACTGGCAATGGTGTGATCAACCATCCTTACAGCTTATTAAATTCTTAGTTCAGCAAAATACAAGAGGTATTTTATTCCTTTTTGCTTACAGGGGAAATGAAGTAGATGCAAACCACCCTTTTAGGCTTTTTAAGAATGAAGTAGAAAAAACGGCCTACTTTCATCACCTCCCACTAAATTCACTTAATATAGAGAGTACCAATAAAATGTTGGCTATGGCTCTTGAATTAGATGAACATAAAACGAAACCACTTGCCCGTTTAATTCATCAAAAAACAGAAGGAAATCCATTTTATATAAAGCAATTTATTACAGTTCTAAACGAAAAAGGGTTGCTTCGATTTCAAGGAGATGCACCCGACTGGAATTGGGATGAAGAAGCAATTAAAAAGGAAGGATTATCAGCAAATGTAATTGACCTTATCTCTGAAAAGATAGATCAACTTTCTTATGAGGGACAGATTATATTTAAAATTGCTTCTTGTATTGGTGGTAAGTTTGACATGAAACTCATTTCTGAAATAAGCGGTTTAAGCGAGGTGTTAATCTCGGTACTCCTTGATGTTTCTATGAACAGTGGTTATATTGAAAAAACAATTAAAGAAAAATCTACAACCTATAAGTTCGTACATGATAAAATACAACAAGCTGCTTATCAATTGGTCATTCCAGCATTTCCTTTTAGCAATGAGGAGCTTCACCTTAAAATTGGATCGAAATTGTTTGACAACCAAGAGTTTGAAGATTATTCTGAAAATGAGGTGCTCTCTCATTTTCTCTCAGCTAGAGATTTGATTTCAGAAGATTTAGCAACTAAGATTATAGACGCAACTGTAGCCTTGAGTACTAACACAAATATCTCCATAAACCCCGAAGCTAGTAAACAGTATTTTGAGTTGGGACAGTTCTTAAATGCAAAATATAAAACCAATCGCGCTGAATATCAATTATTGTATAGCTTGTCAGAATCAAGTTTTCTTTTAAACCAAGTTGAGGAAGCAGAAGTGTTTTCAGAAATGGCTATAAACGCAACAGATGACACCATAAAAAAGACGAAAGTACTTCGCATGAAAATGCTCTTTTATGAGAGCTACGCCATGTATGAACAGAACATAGAAACTGGGTTGCAGGCATTAGCTCTATTTGATATTGATGTTCAAGATTCTTATAAAAACAAATCACTTGAAACCTCAATTGAAGATGAATATGTTTTGTTTAATGAGCTCTCGCGAGATGGTACTTATGTAAAAGACTTATCCATCAGAAAAATGGACGATGAAAAAGAATTGGCCATTATGGATATATTGGTAAACATGAATGCTTCTGCCTATTTCGCAGACCTGCATCTCTTCGCCTGGAGCACCATAAAAATGTCTAATCAGACTTTGCAATATGGATTCACTAATTCAACTCCTTTTGCATTTGTTTTTATGGGGTGTTTGCTTGTGGCATTATACCAAGATTTTGAGAGAGGTTATATATTTGGAAAGTCAGGTGTTGACTTATTGAATAAGGTGACCAGTGACCAATATAAGTGTAGAACACTTTCAATATTTCCGATATTTATTCAACACTTCAAGGAACCAATCCGCGACAGTATTGAAAATCTTGATGAGTCTATTTACAGCGGTCTTGAAACAGGTGATTTGCCTTATGCCGGTTATTCATTTTATGCCAAGGTAAGAGATGCTTTTCTTGCAGGAGATGACCTTCAAGAAATACTGCGTCTTTGTGAGGACAGTATTTCCTTTATGGAAGGTGTGAATAATTTAGGATTGCTAGCCTTAATGAAATTACTCAAGGGCAGCTTGTTAAAGTTGGCAGGAGCTTATACCCAAGATTATGAGTTGGTTGAAAAAGAAGCACTCGAATTCCTAATAAATGTAAAATTCTATACGGCTGTTTCACATCATTATATTTTTAGGAGCTGGGTTTGTTGTATTTTGAAAGAGTTTACAAAGGCATCTGAGCTCCTTACCTTGAATAAGGAAATTATTATATATGCAGCTTCTCAGCCACATGTGCCTAAGCATTACTTTTTGGAATCGATTTGCATACTATACGAAAACAAAAGATTATCAAAATCTCAGTTGGAACAAATAGAATCCAATCAAAAAGTGCTAAGGGCCTGGGGTAATAGTATGCCTGAAAATTTTAATGCTGATTATTATTTAATAGAAACTTTACTTACCGGGCGAAGTGGAAATATTGAAAAAGCACTTACCTCATTTAATGAAACCTTAAAATGGGCAACTAAAGGAGAGCTCTTGGGCACTAAGGCTTTTGCGTTTGAGGTAGCATCTGATATGTTAGTTACGAGTGATTTTCTCGTATTAGGTGAGAGTTTTTTTGATAGCGCACAAAATGCCTATAGTAGATGGGGAGCGGTAGCAAAGCTGCATAAAAGAAAAATAGGACGATCGGAAAGTGAAAAGGAAGATCTAATCGCCACCACTGATCTCAATACATCAAGCTTGGTAAAAGCTATGCAAGCCATATCTTCCGAAGTAAATAAAGACAAAGCTATTGGCAAGTTACTAAAGGTATTGATGGAGCATGCCGGTGCAGACCGCAGTATTTTGGTTTTAATTGAGCAAAGCATTCCTTATGTTGAAGCAGAAAGCGTTCTTGGAAATTTAGAGAAAAGCTTGGAAAGGATACCCTACCAAAAATATAAGCTCTTGCCTAAAGGTATTATTGACTATGTTCTAAATACCCAACAAGAATTTGTCTTAGATTCACAGACTGACATTGAGCATTTAAATGAAACTTATATTCATAAGAGTGGTATAAAATCTTTACTGGCTTTACCTTTAATCAGACAACAGGAATTGATTGGTGTCCTTTATTTGGAGAACAAGGAGTTTGAAGGACTTTTTAAAGGAAATGATCTTGAAATCTTAAAGATTATTGCATCACAAGCAGCTATCTCTATATATAACACTCTATTATTTAAAGAAACAACCGATCTGAATATTGACCTTCGAGCTTCTAAGGATGAACTTAGTAAAATGAATTTACTACTTGAAGATAAAATTAAAGACCGAACCAAGGTTTTACGGCAGGAAATTGAAACTCGAAAACAAATAGAGCTCGAACTTAAAAAGGCTCAAAAGAAAGCAGAAAAATTCCATCAGCAACAAATAAAAGAGGAGCGCAAAGAAGTTTTGCAGTCTAAAATGATGATGCTTTCGTCACAAATGAACCCGCATTTTATTTTTAATTCATTAGGGTCGGTACAGTCTTATATCCTTAATAATGAAACCAATAGAGCGGTAGATTTTATTTCAGAATTCGCGGGGTTGATGCGAAAAAATTTAATTAATTCAACTACCAGATATATATCTATAGCAGAAGAGATTGAATTTTTAGACAAATATCTGCTACTTGAAAAAATACGTTTCAATAAAAACTTTGACTACACTATAGATGATCAAATCGATAATATCCATGATACGTTGATACCACCAATGCTACTACAGCCTTTTATTGAGAATGCTGTAATTCATGGGCTTAGTAAGCTTCAAGAAAAAAGAGGCAAACTCATAATTTCTTTAAAAGAAGATGATGAGAATATAGTATGTACCATCATAGATAATGGTATTGGTAGAGAGAATGCTTTAAAGCACAAAAGTAGTAGTCATAAATCTGTAGCTATTAGTAATCTCGAAACACGCTTGGAATTGTTAAATCATTCATCGGAAACCAAAGAATACACTTACGAGATTATTGATTTATACGATAAAAAGGTAGCTACCGGCACAAAAGTAATAGTTACTTTTCCGAATGATCTACATTAGGCGGTTTAATAAATCATCCTTTTTACGTACAGAAACATCAACATGAGACCCATCTTTCATGATGACATAACCTCCTTTACCCTTTATATATTTTTGAATATGATTCAAGTTAATCATATGCGATTTATGTATCCTGAAAAAATTACACTGTTCTAAAAGAGCTTCATACTCTTTCAATGGCTTCGATACGAGAATTTTTTTGCCATTTTCTAAGTAAAAATTTGAGTAAGATCGCTCAGCTTCAGCGCGAATAATCGTATCGGCCTCAATGAAATCTATACCTTCAGATGAAGGAAGTGCTATTTTTGTAAAGCGTTTATCTTCTAATTTTAAATTAGATTTTAAGACGTCTATTTTTTCATTGCTTGTGATAATATTTTCCTTTCTGGAAACAATTTTTGCAGCCCTATTTACCGCTTCCTGAAGCTCCCTAATATTGATAGGCTTCATCAGATAATCAAGTGCCGCGTATTTAATTGCATTTATAGCGTAAAGATCATGTGCTGTTGTAAAAATGACTTCAAATGGTGGCACGTCGAAATTATCAAATAAAGTGAAACCATTGCCACCTGGCATCTCAATATCTAAAAATACAAGTCTTGGGTTGTTATTATTAATCAACGTAACAGCTTCGCTTACATTTTTGGCATTACCAACAACGTCAATATCAGGGCAAAATGTACTCAACATCTTTCCTAATGTATCATGATGTCTTTCTTCATCATCAACTATTATGGCACTAATTTGTTGGTTATCTTCCATTCTAACTATTACGAATAAGTAAATATACGTTTATTAATATTTTTTAGCATCGCGCTTTTTTAATATTTTAGTTAGCTGATTATGGCAATAACTTTAGGCTCCATAGCACCAGATTTCAAAGCCACTACCACCCTAGGTGACATAGATTTTTATGATTGGCTTGGTGAAAGTTGGGGGTTGCTCTTTTCTCACCCCGAGGATTACACGCCTGTCTGTACCACCGAACTAGGGGTAGTTGCGCAGTTAAAAAAAGAATTTGATAGTAGAAATGTAAAAGCGATTGCCTTAAGTATAGACTCATTGGCATCTCATCATGGGTGGATTAAGGACATTGAAAAATCAATGAATACTAAAATAGATTTTCCGATTATTGCAGATGAAAATAAAGAGGTTGCTAGACAATTCAATATGATTCACGATGATGTTTCTAATACCTCAACTGTTCGCTCGGTCTTTATAATTTCACCAGATAAAACGGTTAAACTAATTCTTACCTATCCAATGGCAATTGGTCGTAACTTTGATGAAATCATACGTGTAATAGATGCCTTGCAATTAAGTGAAAAGCATGCAGTGGTAACTCCTGCCAATTGGCAACAAAACGATGATGTTATAATTGACCCTTCTCTCTCTGAAAATGAAGCTAACGAGAACTTTCCTAAAAGGCACAAAGAGGTAATTCCTTATCTGAGATATACGGGAAGGCCTCGTAATTAGCCTTCTAATCTCTTGCGTAGCGCAACTTTTTAAATCGACTATTTTAGATAAAAATCAAAGAAAATTTAGTTAATCAGTGGTCAACACTGTTGACGATTAAAAATTTGTTGACCGATTTGTTGACCTATTACCAATAAATTTTAATTGAGATTATTGGGCGATTAAAAGTAAAATCCCTGCAAATGTTATGATTTGCAGGGATTTAGTCTTATTTGGCAGTATAGACTTGAATCTTGCTGGATTCAAACCTTGAACCTTCAGTGACCTCGGCAGGATTTAAACTACCTTCAGTGACCACGGCAGTATTCAAACTACCTTTTTGTGACCGCGGCAGGGTTCAAACCCTTGCCTTTGTGACCTCCACAGGATTCTAGTATTTTAAAAAACGCTAAGGTTTCTAGCGGTTCACAAATACCTTACAAAATCTGTTGACCGATTTGTTGACGGTCAATTTGATTGCAAATGGTATCATTTGACTTTCATTTCAAAGTTAAGAATCCTAAGTTCTAAACCAAAGGATTGATAAACTGTCCGAGTAGTGTCAAAAAACGTCCTATTATTAGGAAGTAAATTGAAGTTCATTATGAGATATCTGGCAAATGAAAATTGGTGTGACCAAGCTCATGAACACTCGTAAAACGATTCTTATCCGGTACCTTAAAAATTTTTAATGGAAAAAATTTTATAAATAATTAGTTTTAATGGAATATATTTTAGTTTTTATTGTTTTTAACCTTTTTAGTAGAAAAATTTTTATTTCTATATAATGGAAAAAATTTTACAAAAAAACTCATTTAATGGAAAAAATTTTACATTTTTGTTGTAAATATACGTTTTAGTGGAAAAAAATATACCTATACACCTACAGGAGATTATTTTTGGCTCCTCGGATTCAGCTACTTCTCAACGCATTTCAAAACTTGAAAAAGAGGGGACCATACGTAAGTTGAGCAATAGAGTCTATACCTCTAATTTGGTTGATAGCCCTGAGGATATTACAAGAAGAAACCTTTTTTCAATTTTAGGACACCTCTATCCAGGAGCGATATTGAGCCACCGTTCTGCATTTGAATTTGCACCGACTTCAAGCGGGCAGATTTTTTTGACCTATAGTTATACAAGAAAAGCAAAGCTTCCGGGGATTACCGTGCGTTTATTGGCCGGACCGAAACCTATTAAAGGGGATAATATTTTCTCGGGAAGGCTATATGTGTCCCAGCAAGAACGTGCCTATTTGGAAAACATGCAATCCTCAAGGAAGCGGGGGCCGGATTCCAAGACATTGAACTATCCAAAAATTGAGGAGAAACTCGAGCAGATCATCAGGGTCAATGGAGAGGATGAACTCAATAAAGTCAGAGACAGGGCCAGGGCAATTTCCAAGACATTGGGAATGACCAAAGAATTTGCAAAACTCAATAAACTGATAGGTGCATTGCTCACCACTAAGCCTTCTAGTATTTTGAAATCACCTCTGGCTTCGGCAAGGGCCTTTGGAGTACCATATGACCAGGCACGTTTGGAGATCTTTGAACTGCTCTTTACTGAACTGCAACAGTTAGAGTTCCATAACCGACCCGATAAAAATACTACTACGGAAGCCTATCGTAATTTTGCTTTTTATGAAAGCTATTTTTCCAATTATATAGAGGGAACCGTTTTTGAGGTCGAAGAGGCCAAAAAAGTCATTGAAACACAAAAACCTCTTCCTTCAAGAAATGAAGATTCACACGATGTCCTAGGAACATACCAAATCGTTTCGAATTTCCAGGAAATGAAAATTGTACCGAGTACCAAGGAAGAATTTGTTGAGATATTAAAATATAGACATAAAATACTTCTCAGTGCAAGGACCGATAAAGATCCAGGGAAGTTTAAGGTAAAAAACAATCGCGCAGGGGATACCTTCTTTGTGGATAAGGAGCTCGTGACCGGAACCTTGCTTAAAAGCTTTGACTTCTATCGTGCATTGAAACAGCCTTTTGCAAAAGCTGCCTATATGATGTTCGTGGTCAGCGAAGTGCATCCCTTTTTGGATGGTAATGGTCGTATTGCCCGTGTGATGATGAATGCTGAGTTAAGTACGGCCATGCAAACAAAGGTCATTATACCATCAGTATATAGGGACGATTATTTAGGAGCATTGCACAGACTCACGCGCAATAATGATCCATCGGTCTATATTCGAATGCTAAGCAGAGCTCAAGCTTTCAGCGACACTTTGGATGGTAGTAATATGAAGGCCATGGAAGCTGTTCTTGAAGCCAGCAATGCTTTTAGGGAAAGCACAGAGGGTGTTCTAAAGATAGTCACCGATTTATAGAAACAGACCATGTGAATGGCTCTTTTCATTATATTAAAAGTACCACCAAATTTAAACTTGTTATCAATGAGAAACCCTACTAAAACTGAAATCGAAGAGATAAAATACTATATGTCTCTTCCTCTCGATAGTCTTCTGATTTTTATTGGGCAAGCTGTGGTCGAACAGCATGAAGGTGTCCAGTTCAGTGATGAGCACCTGAAAAATGAAGGGAACTCATGGTTCTTAAAGTATAAAAAGCGGATCAAATCTGAGATTTGTGTCAAATGGGATTTCTGCGAAAAACTGAAATCGGAGACCTATAAGGACAACGTGACCTTAATCGCTTCTATTGGAGATATCATTGCTGGTATTTTTATAGGTGTTCCTCCGTTTGTTGTTTCCACACTACTGGTCAAGTCAGGTTTAACCAAATTTTGTGCATGTCCATAGTGCCATATCCTTAATATGAGCCATTACCGAAGGGAATTTTTGTTCATAGATGAAGGGCAGGACAGGTTTCATGAGATGGTACATTATTGGCAACACGCAGGCACTACCTTTGGTACCTATCAAATGATCGGGCATTTGATCATAAACAAGGCACTAAACATTTCTCTTAGAAAGCAGATCGAACATAAGGAAATGGACCTTCCCCTTACCTTAGATAATATAAATGAGTTGTTCAATGATTTGCCTGAAGATTCCAGGGCAAAAAAGGTCATTGATTTATCCCAAAGCCTGTTCCGCAAAGAGTCGGAGAATTCCCTGAACAGATTAAAATTCATTCCAGAGTCACCCCATACATTTTACAGTGGCAATCCCGACTCCAATACCCCCCCTTACCTTAAAGCGACCCGGACCATGGGGTATGAGATTGGTGCTCTGTCAGTAATGGAATTCCATAACTATGTTATTAATAAATCAATGGACCAGGGGCATGTGGGGAGAGCATTCGAGGAAACCTTGTTCAAACTTATATCACAGGTTTTTGGGGAGGGTTTGGAAAGACAGATTGCCTTTATTTGTGATTGGGCTCTTATGGTCCCCAACAAGCATTGGACCCAAAGAAAAATTGCAAAGGAAGAGTTCCATCCTGGATGGCGACTACTTTTGTCACTGGAACGTCTGAATAGGAAAAATATCCCATTGCAAGACTTTCGAAACTATGACGATCTGGTTGATGTTATAACAGGGACTTCCAACTGGATGGATAGGAAAGAAACTCTGAGGCAATATGAAACGTACATTGAATTTGTGGACACAGCAGGTCAAAACGAGGATGATGCCAACCGAAATAGACAATCCTACCGCTTGATCGGACATTTGGCCAAAACGGCATATCAGGCTAGACTGTTTAAAAGTGATATGTTGGCCTTACCCCATTTGAACGAAGAAGAACTTTATAAGAGGTTGCCTCCCCTAGCGATCAGACGGGGAAACTCGTTATTTCTATCCATAGAGGAGAACCTAAAAATTGGATATTTGGCATACATTACCAACCTGGCCCATTTAAAGCAGTTCTATAATGGAACGGATGCGATACAGTGTTTCTACCATTATCTTAAAATAACCGGAAGCTGTAGGTATTATAAGAGTGCCGATTTAAATAATCAAAACTGTTTTGCCTTTCCCGGAAATAGTACTGAAAAATATATCGATTGCCCGTTCATGGAATTTTGGGAAGCATGGTTGCAAAAATAACAGCAATTTCTTGGCAGATTCGAACTACCAATTTGTGACCCACGGGATTATAGCATTTTAGCGAATGCGGAGATTTTAAAGGTTCTAAAAAATACTTTACAAAATCTGTTGACCGAATTGTTAACGGTCTGTTTGATTGCAAATGATGTCATTTGACTTTCAATTGTAAAATTAGTAATTATTTATTGGTAGTTTTTTGAAACAAAGTTATGGGAGTTAAGGAAAAAATCATTGATTTTGCTAATTACAAACGTAATTTTCGTTCTAGGTAACAATTAAGTAAGAACTATTTACCCGATTGTGGCGTTTTCTGATTTATCATTTATTGACCAACCTTTTTTTTAGCTGCGGCCTAAATCTATGACAAGGCTGTTAAGTAGTTCGAATTCCTCATTCATCTCTTCTGTGAGTGAATTTCTAGCTTTCTCTACAAAAGTCAGAGCTTTATTTTTTTTCCCCATTTTGATTAGGATGTTAACCATATTATAGTAGGTCTTAAAGATTAAGATACTTTTACTGGAGATGTATTTTTCGTCATATCTAATTGCCTTTAATTGTTGTATATAAGCTTTGTCGAGCTCATTTAGTGAGTTATAGATTAACGCAAGATTATTGCAGAAAAGACCTTTTCTTGTATTTGGGAAGTTCTTGTTTTTAATTGATTTATTCGCTTTAAGTTGATACCTAAGAGCCATTTTTTTTCGATTTTGATTTAAATATGCCCTCGCTATGTTGTTATAACAAGTTGCTACATCAGGGTGCATTTCATCGAAGTTTCTGAGCAGAATTTTTTTGGCTTTTTTCGAATAGATTAATGAATTGCTATTATCTCCGATATTTATATAATTTATGGCAAGACCTGCGTATGAATATGCGGTTTTTATGTGGCCTTTGTCGAATATCTTTTCAGCCAGCTCACAAGACCTTTTATTGAAAATTAAGGCTTTTTCATACTTGTTTAATCGCCTATAGGCATTTCCTATACTTCGATAAGCTGTTATTTCTAAAAAAGGATTTTTCTCTTCAGACTTATTTAATATGGATAAAACCATTTTAGCATACTTTAAAGCTATTTGAGGTTCTCCAATTTCATTATAGATTTGACTTAGTTGGTGATAAGAATTTTCTAAACTCTTACCATTTAAATGTTCTTTTTTTATTTCAATAGCTTTTTCTTGAAAACTGATTCCTTTTTCTGTCTTACCATTTTTATAGAATATCCATGCTAAATCATCAAATAGCTTAGATGAAATATCTGTCTGCTGGTCAATATTTACAAATTTTTGTAAAAGGCTAAGGGTCTGTATACTAGTTTTATAGGCAAGCTTATGATTTCCTAATTCGGTTTTAATCCAAGCGTTTTTCTTCCTAAGTTCTAATAAATCGATATCAAAGCCATCTACATTTTCGCAATACTTATCCGAATAAATGATATAGTTAAATCTTTCGTATGGATTTTCTTTTTCTTTGTAATCAATGCATTTAATTATTTTTTGAAGAAGTAGTTTGTTGTTAGTCAAGGTAGGTTTAATAGTAACTAACAACAAATCTTGAATTACTTGATGAATCTTGTAGGCAAACCCTTCTCTAAGGAGCCACCCTTTTTTTACAAGATGGTTTAAAGTTTTTGGGAAAGTATAGTTTGTGATTTCGTCATTTTTGCACAATAAGTACAGTAGATTTTCTCTGGTTTTATTTCTATAATCAATATACTTTGATGGAAGTAAACAGAAATTTTCCAAGAGATCTTTCTCTTGTTTGGTGAACCGTGAAATCATGAACATTTTAAGTAGGTACTCATTATAGTTACCTACTGGAAGCATATCACTGTGCTCAATTTTTACATCTTGCGCAAATTGAGATTGAAGGACTTTTTTTTTAAAGCCTCATAAATTTTCGAAAGAGGCATTATCTGGTCTTCTCCAGTTTTTGAAATAACCTCAATGGTCATCGTATGATAATCGATTAGCTTGAGAATTCTACCAAGAATTTTTTTGTTTTCCTCAACGGTATAACTTTGATAAAACAATCTTTCTGCATCTAATCTAGGTAGTTCATCAATTTCTATGGGTTGAAATCCTGGGATATCAATTCTTGATGTGATCAATATTTTCCAATTAGGTGCTAGAGATATTTGGTTGAATGTACTAGTTCTCTCCAAATCTTCGCCTACGCTGTCAATAATCAATAGGTTATTTCCTTTCAGAAGTCTTAACCTATTCATTATTAATTGAAAACCTTTTTCAACAAGGTCATGAGCGGGTATTTCATTAATTTCTTTAGCAAGTGATAAGCTGTCAATTATCTGAATATCATTTACAAAAGATTCTTTTAAATTATTTGATACCGTTATCCACAAAACATGCTTTAGTTTTGGGGCTTCATCACTCACATAAAGTTTTGCTACAGTTGTTTTTCCAATACCCCCCATCCCTTTTAGCAAAACCAATCTGTGGTCAGACTCATACAGTTTTCGTATTTCTCTAACTTTATCAATTCTACCAATTATTTGTGTTTGGCTAGCTAGGGGAACATTGGTTATTAATTTTGGGATATCAATAGACTTACCATTCACATAGTACTTATACGTTATTAAGGTGATTTTATCGCCCCTTACATTGTCACCACTACCTGAATGAAATTGAATCATGTTAGTCGTTGTTTATAATTTTGTCGCCCATTACGTTGTCACCTTTTCCTGAATGAATTTGTGACTTGTGGAGTTTGTTTTTTTTGGCTTTGGAGTTTTTTTTCCAAATTTTTCCAATTACGAAAGTAATTATGACAACTCCGACACCACTAAAAAGCCATTCAATATTATCCATTAACCATTCTACCATAAGTATATTTTTAAAAAGATATTGATTGTAATTCTTGACCTAATTCATGTATTGCTTTTTCAATCAATTTTACTCTATTTTCAGATGCGGTCGCCTTTCCTGTAACGTACTGACGCATAAGGGATTCATTGATTTTTGCTTTTTTCCCGATTGCAGAAATTTTGACTTCTGGAATCAAATGAAAAAAAGTTTTTAAA
>JAAUYH010049361.1_pt1 | contig 13766 bp, 6 predicted proteins | sample 7278061 | NCBI WGS metagenome assembly JAAUYH01 (sample SAMN14350203, study PRJNA611818) | marine sediment metagenome | isolation source: surface marine sediment (0.6m) | place: French Polynesia: Moorea | collected 2018-08
CCTAGAGAACAGTAAACAAGGCGGCAAATGGCGAGAATTGGCGACACTGTGGGTGTGGGAAACTGCGGGTACGGAGACTGTAACGAATACAGTGCGGTATAAATTAGAGCAATGCAAACAGTGAGAAATTAGATAGGCGTATGATGACGTACTGTACAGTGCAGCAGCGGCGACCAATTTCTTAATATAGAAAATGAATGAAATCGAAGCAGTCACGCTCGAATGTGTGTGGGTTCCTGGGTTTACGACGGGCCTAGTCGATTTTTGAATTTTCGTTATATAAACCTGCCCCCGCTATCCGCTCCCTATTGCCCACCGTTCGCGCAATCGTTTCTTTGACCTTTCCCCCACTTCTCCACCTTTTGGCTGAGTGCTATCGAAATTTATGCCGCCATCAGGCCTCGTTTATGTTTCGCACCACCGCCCATTCCAACACACCTCTCTCTCGCTCTCTCTCTCGCTTTTGCCAACTGTTTACGTAGTGAATGCGCAGGATACTTCGCGGAAAACACAACCCAACGTGTGGCTTATACCTCGGATAACTGGCCTGTCTCGATGGACTGTATAGTACTTTACTGTACTGTACTTACTACAGTACACTGTAAAAACTATCCTGCATTGCACTGTAGGTTTGTTCAAATTTTGTGCCTCCTTGACCTATTTCGTGCAGCTCCGAGCTTCGATCTAAATTTTTGTCGTCCTCTTACTCTTCAAAACTGCTTCCCACTTCTTATTTGGCAGCTAGCAACTCCTCGATACTACACCGGTACAGTAAGGTTACTGTACTGCACAGGTCTGTATTTGACACTCCTCTATACTACAGTATCACTTGGTCGCCTTCTATTCTGCAGTATGCAATGTTTAGATGTCAATTGTATCATAGATATGCCACTTAAGGCCATTGCTTTGCTATTTTAAACTTTCCAATCCGGTAGCCCCTCTTTTATCATATCTATTTCTGTCCTTTTTACTTTCTTTCAAATCAATCGCTCCTCTTTGCTTGCCTGCCTACTTTTGCATTCTTAACTTGTGTCGTTTCCTCTAATTTTTCCATCCACACTCTCTTGACTTCTTTTTTCGTTTAAATTTTCGAGCTATCTATCACCTGTCGGTTTGCTGTACTGTACCTACTGCAACTGTACGGACGAAAGAACCATCCATTTCTACCATCCGGTACAATAGTAATTGTGTTTCACTATTTCCTCATTCTACCTTTCGGAAATTTATTCAAATCTCTGCTTCTGATGGATAAAGATTCCTCGTCACATCCATTTATATCAGTGTTTGTGTTTACGACATCAATTACTTCACTCATTCCTACATTTCATAGCTTGAAACACAATTTCGATTTATTATGTAGACAGCTTCCCATATATTTTTAGTACTGTAGTATTTATCACGGATAGAATAAAATGGCTGAAAATTATCTCTACTGTTACGTAAGGTTGAAAAGGGGACTGAGAAAGAAGCACCAGGAATGTCGGTTCATAGAATTCTTCGCGAAATAATGTCCTCTCGGATGCTGAATAATCTGTAGTTTTGCAGGTGCCAAACTAGTGGTCTGCAAATGCTATACTGGTTGAATAATCTTGACCCAGTCGGATGTTTGGAAAACTATTTTCTGGGAAGAATTATGTCGTAGAAACCCTTTATCGACAAGCAACAAGCAATAAAAACGAATTAAGATACGAAAATTTCCGTGCAATCATGCCATGCAATTATGATCAAATAGTCAAATGAGGTTGCTCGTGAACTGAATGCAATAAAAGATTTAAGGATACCAATGAATTATGATCTTGGGACTGTTCTCGGAAACCAAACAGAATCATACCAATTATGTGCTGTACTCATGGATCAGAAATATATATATGGATTCACAAATGGCATAGGAAAACCCTGAAATACGAACAATTCGTTCTGAACACGTTGAAGAAACAATCTAGAGTAATCCAAGTTCGGTAAATTAAATGCCCAAAGTGATTCTCATAAGCATCGGCTAAGGCACTATCCGATGCCCAATGATAGCGATGCACAATGTAGGGAGCCATTTCTTTTGAAGAACGATACTTCTCTGCAGATTTCCTTGGGTAGGGGTGGAGAACTTTACATTATTCTCCTTCGTTGTACTATCAGAACAGTATAGCATTCCTCAGAGCGCCGCAAGTTGAATCAAACATCAGTTGATCGCAAACAGTCGGCACAAAATATTTCGTTCTATGGCGAAAATTCGTTAGAAGTGGATTCTACGCGGTGGCTAAGGCGAAAATTAAGCTTAATCGCTGTATAGGGGCGAATTTCATGCTTTTGCGCCCATTGTCGTTATACCTGCGACTAATTTTATACGAGTTCAGAAATTACAAAAATATATCTTAGATTTTTTTCTCAGACAGGTTAAGTAGGTAAAGTTATCTTGCAAGTTTACTGGGTACATACAGAGAAAATGAGTTTCCTTAAATATCAATCAAAGAAAAACCATCAACGTAACGTTAGTCTGTTAATGTCGGCGCTATTTCAAAGCTCTCGATTGTAGTGGAAAAACATTTGTGATTCTAGATCAGTGGAGTTCAATGTTTTCCTCCTGTCCGACAAAGTCATTCCAACTTAAGACAATAGACTTGCAAAAATTGTTTCATCATGGAAGTAGAAATCTAGTATGCAAATACTTATTCACAATTTCAGTATTAATGCACTCTTGCCGATTCAGTTCGCATAGCGCAAAGATATACCTTCTCCTACAATAATGCCTGGTGTTATTTCCTGCAGCAATAGTTTTGACAATGTTATAGCTCGCTTCTTCTCGCGACAAAAAGCTTGCGTGTTTCCATTGTATTTTCGCAATAGTGCTTCTGAAGTTCGGACATAACAAGATATCTGCACTGGAAGCTAATTGGTTAGTAGTACTCCCTCCGTCCCAAAATGCTTGCCATTTTCCTCGATTTTGCATGTCCCAAATTAGTTGTCCACATTGCCTTTTTCCTAAATTGTCGTCTGCGCAAGCGTGTTCTACTCCTTTTACTGCTCGATTGTATGCTTCTTCGTTGCAGAAGATGTCTTTGATAGGTTTCGGAATTCATCAGCTATGTTCCTTGTTCAGATATGGCAATTTTTAGGCTGTTCCCACCATCCTCACATGCGGCAGACGCCATTCCTTTATCTAAGTTAAGACGCCGCAAACAGCGATGGGCGCTTGGCTAGAAAGCTCTTTATGATTCTGTGGGCTTTTCAAACGCAAAAGAATCAAGAGGTTAAGCTGTGAAGCTTGCGCAGAATTGCGGAAAGGGATGGCGACTACGAGAAGCAATTTAAACAGATAGTTTTTCTGAGTTGTAATCTTCCTGCACCTGAATAGTAGTTGTGCTAGAACTTTAAAGATGTACGAAAGCCAAGTGCGAAGTAGCAGAGTCGAAGGATTGCAAACAGCGATGAACTTGAGCGTTCACAAAAAAGGACAAGTATTTTGGGACGGAGGAGTATCTGGATGTTTCTCTCTAGTGGCATGAAAAAGAGCTCAAGTGTCACACACAATGGTCGAATTTTGTTGAGGTGCTTTTGAAACAAATTTAATGGATAGAGCTAATCCAAAAAGAAATCTACTCTTCGATTTTCCGATGTCGACAGCATGATTTCATCAATATTATTAGATTATTGTAATAAATCGTCGCACAGCCTAACATAGAACTAAATCATAGAATCAATTGAACTTCATCTCGTCAAATTTCGAATGTTCGGTCTTACAGAATTTAGTATCCTCTAAGTTTCAAAATAATCCCATTAATCTTCTATTTCAGTTCTTCGTCATCTTTCGACACATTACGAACCACAAACAATGAATGGTATCCCTACTCTGCTAGATAAAGAATGTTAATATTACCGACTAAACAAACAAAGTTGTACCATTCTTTTTTGATACAGGCCCAAGACATTTGTCTCGAACTTATAATAGTTATAATTGTACAAATGAAATTGATCAGCGAGTGAGGAAAGTTCTATTAGGCGCGTTTCATACCCAAAGATGTTTTTTGAAGGGAAAAAAGCAGACAATGCAGGGTAATAAATAGAATTAGCCGACCAGCAATCACAGACTAGCGTCATATTCTCAGTGAATAGATCAGATGTTTCCTTCTCCGCATGCTCAGTGAGAAAAGAAGATATTTCATGAATGTATTGATTTTCGGAGGATCGTGCTTGATATGTTATCTGATTTCTTTCTCCTCAACGAAGTGAAAGGCAAACACGCCGCTTATTATAAAATGATCCACCAAATATTTCTTAGACGTTCTGATAGTTATGATGGCGTCTATTTGTATTTTGAATTAGATCTTCGTCGGGAGAAATGACTTAAACATATGTTGGCTGTGAATTTTGCGCATCAGATAGTAAATTTTTGTAGTTGGATCCCCTTGCTTTTCTTCGAAGGCCACATCTGCAACAAACTGTTAGGGTCAGTCGCATCGCACGTGAGGAATAAGTCTGCAGCGCGCTTATCGAGAACATGGGTCCAGCGTATTGTGCTGTGAAAAATTTTGAGATGGATAGATCTCGACTCCAAGGTACTACTATTGATGAATTGTATCAAACTCACTTAAGGGTGTTCTTCATCAACACTGTAGTTAAAAAAAGAATTGTTGTACCCAACAATGTAATAGGAATTATCAAGAACGGGCATTAAAAATGATAATTATATTTTTGTTCCTTAATTTTAGAAATATCCGTATCTAGCTTATTTTTTGGTAAGCCCTGTCCGATTTGGTCGATTTTATCTCGTCCTTTACTTCCTTTATGCCAGCTTATTAGTAACGATAGATGAACAGGTTTTATAGAACGCGGAAAGATGAAACCATAAGTCCAGTTTCGTTATACGCTATAATTCGGTTCCTCAGAGTTATCAAAAGTATGTGCAATCAAATGGTAAAATTACGATAGGTCGTCGCTCGAATTCCGGGAGCGAACTCTAGTCAAGGAAACCGACGAACCTGCTGTTCCAATGATTTAAATGTAAGCTTTATTTCAGTAGATCAATGACCTAGCCCGGAAAGTAACACAAATGTGAGTATAATAAAAGCTTTTCCAAACTGAGTCAATTCAGCACTGATGACTTCTCGTGTTTGTGTAATCGCGAAACGCTGATTGAAGCCGATCATGCATTCAGTAAAAAGGCTTAGCACTCTAATACTTCAATTCTGAAATATTATTTCAAAACAATGTGAATTTCATGGACAAGCTTACATTTTCATACGAGGTCACATAAAATATCAAGTTATAAGTCTCGTAAATAAATAGCGACAGCGAAGTAAGCGAGTGGTGATATCTTTTTGCTTTTAGACATGCCTAAGCAGAGAAATGCTGGAAAAAATCAATACAATAGACAAGAACAGGCAACTCTGCTGCAAGAATCAAATTGCAAGCACTGTTAATTTTCGGGAGGCTAAAGTGATAAACTTACTTCTCAATATTCAGGTACTTCAAGTCTCCAAAAAATGTCGCTTCTCATTCTAATCATCTGGTTTGAGTTCAGTTAAGGAATGAACATCATGTAGAAAAACCACTCGTTCGTTCGTTTGTTTGTTAGTTCCTAAAGATTGGCTTGATATAATATCATTGTATCTTGTCCTGTTCTGAATTTATATTATGCGTGTTGTATCTCTTGATGTGTAAAATACAGAACTAATTTTGCACTTTAGATCGATCCGAAATCGAGCGCTGATTTTCTTGGAATTCTATCATTCGAATCGCGTGCTTCACAATGTAAAATAATATAAAGAATTTATTCTTGCTGATGCAAAATCAACCAGTTATAATGAATTTACAGCTCCTCTTTTCTTAGATAAATGAAAAAGCATATAATTCAGCTTGCTTAATAAGAACTTTGGTGTTTGCCGGTCATAATGTCATAATTTATGACAGTCCTCACCATTTCTTGTAGCTATTTTAACCGTTCTGCCCTTTTGCCGAAACATAGTATTTTCAGTACACGGAAAAGCTGAAAATTTACGGCAGCTCCTTTGAATGCTATCATTCACCAGATTCTCTCTCTCCTAATTTAGGAAACGAATGGATGCAGCACCCAAGATTGTGAATTCCAGATGGAATCACCGAATTTCAGAGGAGAGCCGTTACGTCCGACGTGGAGATTAGTTTCTTGTAACACTATAGGAGAGTAGTAGAACTTGATCCGTGTGAGATATAATAAGGACATAGATGAATTTGACCTTTTCAAACTAACTTATTACTATTCTGTGCAAATAGATGAAGCAAAAATGACAGGCAGTACCAAATATCACTGATGGCATTCTATAACTAGTGAATGTTTCATATAATAAGGATATAGATCGATTCTCGCCGTGAATAAATTCTGATGACGGATTAAAGGGAGATGACTATTTCCAACATATTCGCTTTGAAGATAATCATTCAGGTTAGAATAGGAGGTTGGAGTGTACAATAGTATTGTGAGTTTTTTGTTTTCGCACGGAACAGTTAGATTAAATCTCTGTTGTTCACTGTTCATAGCTACGCACAGGTTGATTTTTTGTTATTACAGACGCTTACAAGATGAGCTATACCCTTCATGACTCTGGCCAGGAACAAAAGGTTATCGTACATAAGGTAAATCTCACTGATATTCCTGATATCCAAAATAATTCAGTCAACACGCTAAAAATTCTAAATGAATTTATCAAATACACTATTCAGGGCTTCAATACTACAATAGAGACCGTATTGGCTATAATAACGGTCGGTAAATCATGGAAGTAGTTGTGACGTCAAAATTTTCTGTTTATGCCTGGAAAATCATGAAATTGCGGCCTGGAATCATGATGGCCGTAATTGGCTCTGGGCTTTGGTGGCTATTCCGCAAAGGATACGAGCAGAAAAATTGAAGTGCACTGAGAGGTTCAAGTCATCCAATTCTTTCTCACTTAACGGCTATGCTCATTTGGATATGAATAGCTGTACGGATTTCCCAACCCTATGACAGGTTTCCACCTTCAAATAATTGAACAGATTTGACTTGATGCCAACGGTTAATACAAACGTACAAGACGGAATCCAACCAATTTTTAAATTCTCCTAGATGGAGCAGTTTGGGTCAGGCTGCATTGAAAAGAAGCACGGGATAGTACGATAATCTATTTTCGTGCTTCCAGATAGAGATTCCACCCGTTTTTACAGTCTAGCTGTAACTATGCGTGTGGTTAATACAGATTACAAATTAGTATCACTGCATACTCGGGTTTCTGCTTTTACGCTTTTTAAACGTTGGCAACAAGTAATTTCATTGGTGGGACGGTGAAAGTGCATATGCATCAACACATCTGAACTTCATTTCCTTCCCGTCATTCTACAATGACAAGAAGCTTAGCAATGAGTTCGAAGGACAATTCTATGATGGCATACACAAGGCTAATGATCTTGCTGAATAAGAACCAAAAACAATTGGCAATAATTCTTGCAATACTTCATATTTCGGTATGTAACTATAATAGTTTGCGAAAGTTTTAGATGATTCCTCTGATTTACAGAATGCTCAGTAGAATGGACGTAGATGCAGATGGAGTTTTGTAGGCATGTGAAAATAGGTTTTGAGTATTGTAGAACACATCATTCTCAAACGTACACTATTAGATAATACTGTTCTCGACAATTCCTCAAAGTCAATTGTGTTGTAAAATATGATAGCAGCCTCAAATATTTCAATTTCTAAGTCTCTCAGTCTGTTCACCAACAAGGTCGGAGGTTTTTTATAGGCCATTTCCTGAACGTTGTTCCTAGACTGCTGCGCAGCTTTTTACGCTCACCTCTGAGATACATCGCAGTATATGTCCCCAGAGACCTTAGGTCAATAGCGCCATAAGATATCTGGTTCCATTCTTGACTTGCTTAGTTTCGTTACAAAAAAGTTTTGAATGATACCGTACTCACTGAAAATCACAATATAGTTATTGGCCAAAATTTCAAAATTTTATAGACGTGGATTGTACTGAAGGATAGTGTTGGTAGGAGATCGTACTTCCTGACCAAAGATTGGGTTCAATTTTGAGTTCTGTTGTTTTTGGAGCCCTAAGGAAGTTAGATTTGCATGTTCAACATTCAATTACATACTACTCGATGAAAACCTAGAAGTAGTGAAGAAAGAAATTCGAATGAGAAACCAAATAATCGAAAGTATGGTATCCCGAAAATTCAAATAGGTCCATATTCGTACACAGTGTTACTGTAATGACACTAAATTACGCTGCGCTTCTAGAGATAGAGACAACGCATGATGATGAAAACAAGAGAGACAATGTCGGCTTCCTAATCGATTTGGGAAAACATTCAGAGTGTTACTTGATTCTTTGACTGAATAATGGTTCTGGCGTGATTGTTTTTAACTACTGTGCACAGAAAATTTAGAGTGAAGATTTACTTAATATTACTTGCAGATAAGTTCAGGTGAGTCTTGTCGTCGACACAGAGCTTGTGGAAAATACAACAAACTAAATAGCAATGAGACCAGTCGTAAGGTTGTCGTGCGTAAAGAAACTTTTGTGAGCCCAAACACTGGCGTACGCATTCAAGGGATAAAGTGATATGAAATGAGATGATAATTGCCTGTAGCATTCGCGCGGCACTTACAAATACAAGCTTCGTTGAACTCCCTTTCTGGACCGTATTTCTACAAGAATAGAATCATAGCAATAGAATTATGCTATTATTTCTTTGACCACGTTGATGAACCTGATCATATGTCCCGTATCATTTTCCGTGAAACGAAAATAGTTGAAAGCGATTCCCGCGGAACTTTTTATTTCTGTATGCAAGTTTGATCAATTCCAGCAATGATGCTTGCATCAGCGGGTTTGAATTATTTTGTTGAGTTAGAATGCATTTAAGAATTAATATGCTCCGTTTTGGTTGAAACCGAGCCATTGCTATCGTTTTCAATTGTTTCAAAGCTAATTTCGTCATCGTAGCCAATAGAATATGGATGGTTGGCTGAAAGTTGGTGCTCCGCATCACACCATCATTAGCCATGAATTGAATTATGTCTGAATTTTTAGCACCGAATGAAATTAAAAATGCGGAAAATTAAGTCAAATTAAGCCAAGATATAAGACAAGAAGATTGTATTCCCGGGCTGTAGTGAAATTTCTGGATATTCATCGATTATGATTTTATAATTGGTTGAGAATAGGATTTAAGGCGCAATCGTTAGTTTGATTAGCATAAAATTGTCAATTATCGAAAGCAACAGCCTGTGTAAGTCGAATACTTAAGCGTAGTTGTATCCAAAATAAAATGCAAAGTCTAATTATACACGAACTCACAATTGCTATACCAGACTGAGGTCAAGGGACGATTGTAATTCCTAACAGTGGAGTAGAAACTTGGCGAGAGCCTTCAAAAAATTGTGGACGCAGATGTGTACCCCTTGGATAATGATATCTGAAGCCTAATTATTAGAGTGGGAAAGATGACTTAACGAGATACAACTGATGGCGATTGACACATAAATGACAGTTCTTGAATAAATGAGTTAATTATGCTCGCCGAATAAACAACTGGCTCGGTAACGAAAGCGCGTAGATTCGTGCCAACTATCTTTCTTCAACAAGTATCGTATAGGAGAAGAATGATTTTACGACTAAGCTTAGCCAACAAGTGATTCGAGGGAGTTGGACGCCAAGAAAGGAATTTCAAGAATCATAAAAACGACAAAATAGAAGCTGAAGACAACGTAGATAGTAGCAGCGTTGACGGGAAAGAATATTTTGACCGATCTATAATTGTTTGAAACAATGATATGTCAAAATCGTTATTCCGATTAAGAAGATTCTCGCAAATGGATGGAATGGCTCTTTTGTAATTTGGATTAATTATTCTTGTTCTAAATTTCTTTCGATACATAGAACCTTTGTAGGCGTGTAGATAGAGAATTCAGTGCAAACAAATATAAGCTGATCTATTGGCTTGAATGTTGGGAAAAGGTTAACGGCTTTATATCTTTCAACGTTTGCTGCAGTACGATACACAGAAAAATTGACTCATAGATCAAAAATTTATCCCACTCATTCGTACAAAAATTTACAAGTTTAGATTAGCTTTCTATTGCTTGTGCATGACGGCAAAATAAAGAAATTTAGAGACAGATGCACGGTAACGTATTCCGAGCTTGTAAACACAACTCCAAAGTGTTCTGATCCAAAGATGGGAGCTACAGTCTGTTTGAAATTCATGTTTAGACTAAAAAGGTGCTATCACATTGTTTGAAAGAATAATGCGTTTTAGTATTTTGACAGTTGCGGCTCTCGGGTTACTTTTGGTTACTCTATTCTTTTCCAATTTGAAAAGGTGTAGAACCTGAACTTAAATTTTCACAGTTCAGGTAGTATACAGTTGTTTTGAGGTGCCCGCTGTCGCGTAGGCTAGGTAATTCACTGAACTCTGAGAATACTGGTCAGTATTCGTATTATAACTCACAAAAAGCGAAACTTCACTTATGGATGTAGATTTCCCTTCTGACAAGCGACTTGACTAGTAATGGACGGAAAGAAAAGAAAAGCTTTTTGATGTTCGAAATAAATCCATCTTTGGAGCGCAAGACCATTAACTTGGAATAGATCATTTTACAGCCAATACTTTACTTGATCTACCCATTAAGATAGACTAAACCTAGTATTTCATCCGCTATATTCAGTAAGAGAAGCCTCTAGTCTGTTAGTATTAATTGAATCTTATCTTAGAACAATATTCTCAGAGTGATGTTGGCATTTTAGAAGGCTTCCAGTTAAATATAAAAATTAAAGACTGCTTTTCGATATTATAACCCGCTCTATTCCAGCAATGTTCATTACATCAGACAAAACAGAAATGATTGGTAACGAGATTGCGGTAGATATATGATTTATTTTTTAGAAACATACGACCTGGCTCTTTTCAGATTTTCAGCTGTGAAAACGGAGAGATAATCTTAAAATTCCGTGAACTACATTAGTTATTTGATTTGGGTGTGCGACGAAATGAATTTTTCGGAGCAATGATTCAGTTCCCTGAAAGTGTTTCTCCGGGCCAAATCTCGTAACAGAAGTTGAATGCTTACCTTATGCAGATTGAAAATGAATAGCAGAATGAACTTTTTGGCGCTTGTCAAGTTCATGGTGTATATAGTTTACAAGTATGACAGTGCATCTTGTTCGATTTATTTGCGGAGAAAAGTCATGTTTTTCTCTAAATCCCATCTTCCTTCAGACTTCTCACATGATTAACTGCTGTACATGTGGGCTTATACAACGATCCTGAATAGAAGGAGAATTTGGTACACAGTGCTTTGGTTTATGGATATCATTATCAGCAGACGGGAGGAAGTGTTTATCGGAAAATTTTAGACATCTGAAGCTAAGGTAGATTGTCACAAATTTCTTCTTTTCTAATCATTTAAATTTTCGAATCGAGAGATGTAACATACAGGATCAGATGTTATCGTTCGGCTAAATCTTTCTTCGACAACAATCACAATTCATTTCCAATTCTTCCATGTTTCGTCATCAGATTAAACGGTTGAGTTCAAATAGCACCTTCGTTTTAGAAACCACAGGTACAGTGCTCAAAAATTTAGATAGATGATACATGAATTTAGATAATTTCAATACATTTCCGGGCTTTTTGAATGATTCATGTACAAAACCGGTGAGCTGATGAATTGGGAATAATTCTGTCTATAATTGGATATGTTTCGTTTGCATTTAAAATAGAGCAAAAAATTTTACTTCCTTGCAATTTGTATTTGGTAGCGCCAATTATTTTAAGCTGATCTTTTCTCGTTCGAAATCGTGAAACTAATAACTGTTGGTTACCGTCAATTATACTAGATGAGTAATTCATTAAACTCAAAGGAGTTTTTATACAGTTTTGGTGCATTTCACGCCACAAGTGTTCTTTAAATAAGTGCAGGAGCGTTCGAATACGGTAAGCGATCAATAATTGTTTCGTGCAAGATTCAATATTTTTAAGTTTAATTTAATGGAATAGCATCAATGAAGAACTCTGCACCAAAATTGTTTTCTTAATCCACGCATACGTGGTAGCAGGTATCAGTGTTGAATAGTGGCAAGAAAAAAGAAATATGTACTGCGAGTATTACGCCTTTGTTCTACCTCAATCGTGTGTACTGGTAGTGGATTGGTCTAATAGCGTAAGTCTATACTTTTACGATTAGAAAATTGTGAACTAAGAATATTGATAAGGTTACGTTAGAATCAATGGGATACCATAAAATAACGAGACGTTATAAAATTCTTGTCCCTCTAGATGGCTATCTCTCCAAATATTGTCAAATATTGCTAGTTTGAATAACAGCCAAGTAAAAAATACAGAACCGACTTGCTGGGGATAGTGATAAGAACAACGTTAAAAGAAAAATCACACTCTTCTCTGTGAATTTAGATGCCCTTCTCGCTATGGGAAAAATCAAGATAAGGGTGCGGATATAATCTTCTGCTCTATGCCCTTGTACCGAACTAAATCAGTCACCGTGATTATAGATCGATCGGGCTCTATGAAAATCAAGTTTATTCTACCTACAGAACGACCGATAGTTCTACAAGTTTAACATCGCCGATGCTTTTTTTCTCTTCTACTTCTTCGGCTTCATCGGAAGATATTTTTAATGGAGCTCTTCGTGTGGCACTAAATTGTTCTCAAATTCTTAATTCTGGGTTGATTCGCAATGAGACCTCACTTCCTTCTGAGAATTCTCACCTTTTTATACCCTGTCTTTGGAACTGAGAAATTTAAATAGTTGTGTAAGTTTATTTTGTAAAGTTTATTCTCTCTCATTTGTTAGCTTTTGCTCTTGTTTCCGCTTTCAGTCAATTTTTGCCATTAATGAAGACTTCAGTTGTAATTTTTCAAGTTTTGCAGAAGCTCAAATGGATCTAAAACACATGAATTTTCATTGCATCTTAATAATTCCTGCTTATCTGCATGTAACTTTAATATTGGAATTGTCACAGTAGTCAATGGCACAAGCAAAGCTCGGGAGGTGTCGCATCTTGTGGAACCTCAGGGATCTCGTCAAGTATGCTTGAATTGGAATATCAGAAGTTATAATTACTGGACCATTAGATCCTCAGATTTGTACCAGCTCGGTCACTGGGAAAAATAATACATTGCCTGATTTAGAACAGTAAAGCTAGATATGGTAGTACTGAAGTCAGCTTTTCGTGCTCTCTGATTATTGTTTCAATTCGGTTTCTGTATGTTTGAATTGACATGAAGGTCAACTTAGCCATCATTATTTTGATTTCAAGTATCGATATGTCATGTACTGCACAAATTTTGAAATAGAATTACTCCCCTCTTAATATTTCTCGGTTACATTTTGTCTATCTCGGACATTTGCTTACCCGAAATTGTTGCTTTCAAGCAAGATTTTGTGTCTTGCACACTTTAAACACATCTTCCATTGAAAAATTCTACAGATTCAATGATTTTGCATTCTACTTTCATTTAATGCTCTAGTCATTTTTTGTTTATGAATAGTTTCGTCGGCTGCTTCCAATATTTCACCAGTTTATTTATGCCGTGTTTATTTATTTGTTAGACTCATAATTAGAATTTTTAGTCTTTATAGCAGAAAAAGTGATGAGTTCGAAAAGTTCAGTGAACGGATTGTGTTGCGTGTTGGTTCACGAGCCAGTCAGTCGATGGGATTTGTTCTTGATATTCGACTCGTCGGCGGGTTGTCCGCTTTTCCAGTCGATGCCTTGGTGTCAGCGCTACGC
>JAAUYH010055086.1_pt1 | contig 13766 bp, 10 predicted proteins | sample 7278061 | NCBI WGS metagenome assembly JAAUYH01 (sample SAMN14350203, study PRJNA611818) | marine sediment metagenome | isolation source: surface marine sediment (0.6m) | place: French Polynesia: Moorea | collected 2018-08
ACGGACGGGCTGCTGCTAATCCTGGGGTAGATGGGGCTGTACCCAGTCTGGAGGATCTCCCGATTCCCCTTGATAGTTGGGATCTCTTTGACTATCTATTTGCTTGGGAGCTCCGTCCACTTAAATTGAACGCTTCCGAACAGGTGGGAACAACTTACCTGGGGGCAGCAATTCGCTCTTTTTTCGCCCAAGGGGGACGGCGTTGCTATCTGGTGCGGGTGGGTAACCCTTGGGCATTCACAACCTCGCGGAAGAAACGCCTCGACCAAATTGCCAAACTGATTCCTGGCTATCGCCCGAAGAAAGTTTTGGGAACTTTTGCCGGCTCTCCAGCCGAGCGACAGGGATGGCATGGGGTTGGACATTTATTTGGTTTACCAGATGTGTCTTTCCTGTGCCTGCCCGATCTACCCGATGCTGTCAGCATTGATCTACCGCTACCAGATGTTAGAGTATCTTCGCCTGAGACCCCAGAGCAATTTGTGGAATGTTCGGAACCCGAACCGCCGCCACCTCCTGACAGTCCTGTCCTGCTGCTCCAGGCTCCTCAGTGTGACGAAGTCGGGTATCGAGAATGGGCTAGGGCGCTCAACCTGATCGCCAATTTACTGGCTCGCCAGCAGCGGGAGGTACAGTTAGTTGCTGGAGTACCAATACCCCAGGTGGGTACGGCGGCTGAGCAAAATTTGTGGGACTTTTTAACCCAGCTAGCACTCAGCCGTTCTCTGAATGAGGATCTAGGCTTATCCAGTGCCTTTCTACAGCTTGTCTATCCCTGGGTCCGCACCCCTGGATCTGCTAACTTGCCGAAACAGCTCGAAAATCCAGAGGCAGTTCTAGTGGGAATTTTGGCAAGAAATGCCTTAACCCGAGGGACATTTCGCAGTGCCGCTAATCTCAACTTGACTGATGTTTATGACCTTTTCCCCGTGCTTCCCCTGACTCAAATACTATATCGCCAGCAGGTTGAGGGAAAAAATACGCCCCAGCGTAGCTTGGGAGAGCGGGTGTCCTTTTTCGGTTCGACACCGCAGGGACTTAGACTACTGTCTGACGTAACCACCAGCCTTGACGAGAGCTATCGCTCTGCAAGTGTAAATCGCTTGGTCTCAGCTATTGTTCGGGCAGCCAGACGACTCGGGGAAGCTCTAATGTTTGAAGTATCAGACGAGCTGCTCTGGGGTAGACTGCGGGAAAGTCTCAATGGCTTACTTTTTGACCTGTATCAGGCAGGGGTCTTACGAGGTGCTACGCCAGCCGAAGCCTTTCGAGTACGCTGCGATCGCAGTACTATGACCCAAAACGACATTGATGCCGGTCGAGTCATAGTCGAGATTCAATTCGCTCCCACAGTTCCGCTGGAACGTATCACAGTCATTCTAGCTATGAGCGATGGGGGACAGCTCGTCCGAATACCAACGGCCACTATCACCCAGGAGGTAGCATGACTCAGGAAAACAGCTCTGAAAACTTGCTCTATCCTATGCAGGTATTTCGTTTCCAGATTGATTTTCAGGTCGATCCACTGCTATCTGAGGGAGATAACACCCCTATTTCCCTTTGCAGTGGCGCATTTTCCGAATGTACAGGCTTGGAAGCCACTATGGAACCTAAGGTCATCAAAGAGGGGGGGCGCAACTATGGCGCTGCCCAGAGAGTAGGACCTGTCACCTTTGCTACCGTCATCCTCAAACGGGGAATGACCACCACCCGAGATCTTTGGAACTGGTTTGAGTTAGTCAGCAGGAAAGGAAAGTATGCCTGTCGCTTGGCAGCGATCATCACAATGTTTGATACTACCGGTCAAGGAGTGCTGTCTTGGAAGTTAGAGAAAGCACTGCCAATTAAATTCAAAGCTGCCGATCTCAACGCCAAAGGAACGGAAGTGGGAGTGGAAGAACTACATCTAGCCCATGAAGGTTTGAGTCTTCTCGACAGTCCAATGGAGGAGCAATTATTATGAGTGAGAACACCCAACTTGAACGAGCTCAATTAGCCATCATTGGTCAAAATAGTCAAGTTGATGGAGAGCCGATCTCAGTTCACTTTAATCCTGTTTCCCTGCAACATACCATTACTAATACCCTGAGCCCGGAACAAGGCAATACTCGGCAATATGTCAGTAAGAGCACTGGCAAGCTGACCATGGATTTGATTTTCGATACTACCGATGAAGGGTCAGATGTCAGAAGCATCACTGACCAGGTAGCACAGTTTATGAATCCTACTGTCCCAGTTAGTTCCCGAAGACCTGAAAGAAAAGCACCGCCTAGAATTGAGTTTTCCTGGGGAACTTACAAGTTTGAGGGCATAGTGGAATCTTACAAGGAAACAATTGACTTCTTTGCTCCTAATGGTGTCCCTCTTCGTGCCAGCGTCAATTTAACTCTCGCTCGCCAGGATCAAGTGTTTGAGCCAAGTTCCTCTAGCTCTCGATTTGATACTCAAGACTCCTTGCAATCAGATCGAGTTGAGCTGCCATCATCTCTTGACGGAGAAGATGCCGGGGAAAACAGGGGAGGACAAGACACGACCAGCATTGCTACCCGTAGTGGAGATTCCCGTGGGGGACGAGAGATCGCTGCTGCCAATGGACAGGAAAGTATGCGCTTCCCCAGCGGTCCCCTAACCGTTGACGCTGACCTACAACTGAAGCCGCCAGCAAACTTTGCAACTGGCAGAGTTAGCCTTAGTGCTGGAATTGGCGGTGGAGTCAGCGGCGGCATTGGTGGTGGCATTAGCGCTGGAATTGGCGGTGGAGTCAGCGGCGGGCTGTCAGGAGGTGTAGCTATAACTGGGAGAGCTTCTGCCGGTGTTTCTGCCAGTGGTGGAGCATTTGCTGGCCTCAAGACCTCTGGACAAAGGTCTTCTATTCGTTTAGAACCGAGCCGTCTCATTCCCCCCCGACCATCTGCGAGCTTGTCAACGGTCGCAGGAGCCAGGTTTCAAGTTGGAGGGCTGGCTAGTGTCAAGGGTTCTGCCAGTTTGAAGGCAGATCTGGGTGGGGCGGCGAATCTGCGATCGCTAATTAAATTTGAGGAGAGTTAATCATGCCAGTTGTATTCGATCAGGTCGTCGGTAACATAGTACCTGAGACCTCGCCCACTCAAGCAGAACCAGAAACCGCTCCGATGCCCGAAGTTACAGCAGAAGAGAAGCTTTGTAGGCTAATCAGACGAAAGGAGCAGCGATTGGCTCGGCTCAGAGCAGATTAAGAAGAAGCAAACGCGCTAGAATCAGGAGGATCAGATGCCAGAAACATCCCTCAGTAATAATACTGTCTATATTGCCCGTCCTACTGTACGAGTCGATACTCAGGAATACCCCAAGGTTAGTGAGTTAATCCAGGCTATGGAAATGACGGAGCAACAAGGTGGGCTCTCATCTCTAGAGCTGCGAGTCAGTAATGTGGCCAGTGACACTGATGGGGAAGCCGACCTGGCTTTTGAAGATGGCCGCATCTTGAGGCTGGGAGCAGAAATAAGCATTTATGCTGGAGACGAGACTGCTCCCCAAGAAATTTTCCAAGGCGTAATTACAGGGCTAGAAGCTGACTTCCCCGAAGAGGGGCCACCGGAATTGGTAGTACTAGCAGAAGATAGCTGTCAACAAGCACGTATGGCTCGTCGCACTCAGATTTATGCTGATGTATCTCTTGCCGAGCTGGCTACCGAAATTGCCAACCGCTTGAGTCTAACTCCTGTTATTACAGGTTTTAGAGACAGAATCGGCATCCAAGTTCAGCTCAATGAAAGTGACCTAGCCTTTCTGCGACGGCTTTTGCAGCGCTATGATGGTGACCTACAAGTGGTCGGCACAGAGCTACAGGTATCTCCACGGGGTGAGGTACGACGAGGAGAGTTAGAGCTAGAACTCCATAGTCAATTGCGACGAGCCAAGGTGTTGGCTGACTTAGCTCATCAAGTAACTGAAGTTACAGTCAGTGGTTGGAACCCCATTCAGGGACGGCGAGTAACCGCCAGCAGTCAAGGCATCGCTGCTGGTCTGGGAACTGGACGCAAGGGAGCACAGCTCTTACAGGAAGCAATCGGCGATCGCATTCATCATATAGGTCATCTCGAAGTCTCCTCTGAGGCTGAAGCCCAGGCATTAGCAGATACAGCCTTTGACGAGCGAGCGCGTCGTTTTGTAGTGGTGGAAGGGACGGCGGAAGGCAATCCTGCGCTGCGAATGGGTAGTTATCTTAGCTTAACTGGGCTAGGAGAACGCTTTGATAACAGTTACTATGTCATTCGTGCTTGTCACCGCTTTGATTTGATGCGGGGTTACGAGACAGATTTTGAGGCGGAATGCGCCTTTTGGGGAGGAAGATAATGCAAGGTGTATCCAGTCTATTTCAGATTCCAGTCGCGGGGCGCTTTTCTGGCAGTTTCTTGGCAGAGGTTGTCTCGGTCAACGATCCTGATAATCTGTCTAGAGTGCAAATCCGTTTACTTAATTTCGATGGGGTCGAAGGGCAAGATGCTCCCCTGTGGGCTAGAGTAGCTGTTCCCTTTGCAGGAGATAACCGAGGGTCGTTCCTCCTGCCGGATGTCGGAGATGAAGTTTTAATCAACTTTATCAATGGCGATCCGCGCTTTCCCATTGTTGTCGGGGGCTTATGGAATGGTAATACCTCTGCACCGGAGCAGTTAGGCGGTTCGGGCGATCGCATTGATCGCTGGACGATTGTCGGTAAGGTCGGAACTCGGATCGCCATTGTGGAAGAGAACGCTAGCAGTGCCACGATTCGCTTGAGTACCCCTGGGGGAGTGAGTGCGGAACTCACCGACTCCAGCGGCGGCAAGATTGAGCTCATCGCTGCGGGTACGACGATTACCGTTGATTCTGGTGGAGTTGCCATCGATACTCCCTCTAAAGTAAAGCTACAAGCCAGTCAGGTTGAAGTTAGTTCCCCACAGGTTACAGTCAATGCGGGGATGTCCACTTTTTCTGGCTTGGTCAAATGCGATGTGTTACAAGCTACCACGGTCGTTGCTACTACTTATACACCAGGAGCGGGAAACATATGGTAAAACATTCAGTTATTCTACGTGGGGTCAATGTCAGTCGTACTAATAAAGGACCGACAATCCTCAAACGCACCGATTCCGACTTTATCACAGCCATGCTAGCGGAGCTTGGTCAACCCGAAGGAGTCAAAGCAGTAATCGAGAGCGAAGCTCAGGACCAAGAGGCTGGCGTTCTCAAACTTTTTCAGCCTGTTCATCGCACCTTTTATCTGGCATTGGTAGAGGTAGTTTGTGATCCATTTGCTTCTCCTCAGGCTGCTACTGAGAAAGTAGAGCATATTTTGTCTGGGCAAAAAGCGATTGCCCAAAAACCTCGGTATCTTGCCGAACAATTGGCGGCTCTCCAACCTCGTCTCGATCCCCAGCGTCTTGATAGTGCGGGGTTAGTAATTCGCCGATTTAAAATAGCTGAAGATCATAATCAATTCTCGGAAGGCTGGCGCAGGGATGACGAAGAGAGAATCGTTGGTTGGATTCCTTTCGCCTCAGAGCCAGAAGCAAATTTAGACCCAGATCCTCAATATCGCCAAGCTTGTTTCTCAGGTTATCCTGCTATGATTGCCCAACAGCTTAGAACAAGCTTAAAACTATCCTCTTCTTACAAAGAGACCGTTTCCTCTCTGTTTGTCGCTCCACCAGAAGTTTGTCAGGCGGTGGGACGAACTATTCTCTATGGGTTGATTCCTCTTACCAGTGCCGAGGTGGTTGAAGACAGTTCCACAGCAGGCTCAGCAATCACCTATGATGCTGAGTTTGTTCGCCAAAATCATCTTCCCTATTTCCTACGTCAATCTAACGTAAAGCATAAGTTTAACTTGGATAGTCGTCAATTGACTTATCAGGATGCGCTCTCGCCAGAAACAGAAGATCAAACAGAGATTGCCAACTTCATCACTACCCTGCGCCAGCTGACCTACGAGTTTGGGACATTTGGCGACAGTCCCGAGGGAGTTGCCCTCTTCAATGCCCTGAACCAAATTGACCTCGAACCAAGTTCACTAATGCCAAAACAATTGGGTTCGCAGCAGTCTGTACCTAGTCAAAAAAATCTATTTAATAAAATTGGTAATCAAAAACGAACTTCCTCACTAGTTATTAATCGTCCTTTGGGGACTTTTCTCCAACAAGCAGCTCAAGTCTTAGTGGAGTTAAAAGGAAGAAATGAAGACAGTCCCACTAGCATCCAGATGCCTGCCACTTGGCCTGCCATTTCTCAGACACAGGAAACTGAAATTATTCGTCTAATTCTCAATATTCTCAACAAGAGAAAACAGAATCTCATTGGAGGAGAAGGGCGTTTTGAAGATTCCGAACAACAGTATCAGATTAGAGCCTTTATTCGCCTGAAATCAGAAACTGACTGCCCGCCCAATATTGTTTGGAGTCCTTACAGTTCTCCCTTTAAAATCGCTCCCTGGTATGACAGTAGTTCGGGAGTGGCACCCGTTCGAGTTCCCCTACCTGATTTGGTGCCGCGCCGCAAAGAAGGCCAGCGTCCCTTTGCTATGAATCCCGAAGAACTTAAAAAACTTCAACCTAATGTAGCATTTGTCGTGCCTTCTGGACTGTTCAATTTTCTTCAAGATGCTAATTTAGAAGACTTAATGGCGGGAAAAACTCCTACAGGCAGCGGTCCAGTTTTGGATTGGATCTGTGGCTTCAATATTCCCATCATTACCCTTTGTGCTTTTATTGTTCTCAATATCTTTTTACAACTCCTAAATTTTGTATTTTGGTGGCTGGCATTTATTAAAATTTGCATTCCTTTTCCTAAAAAGTCCTGATTGAGAATTTCGTTTAGTCCCATATTGATCCCCTGAACCTGAAAATTTTAACCGAGAAGAAACCGATGGCAAATCAAACTTTATCTACTACTCAGACTGGCTGGCCCTTGTTACCGCTGCCGGATGCCAACGGTCAACTCCATTACCCCAGTTTGGAGGAGAGTGTTCGCCAATCAATTCAGGTGATCCTACTGACTCGACCAGGAGAACAACTGATGCGCCCTGGATTTGGTGCTGGACTGGAAAATTTCCTTCAGGAACCTAATACGTTGGTGATCCGCAGGCGGATTAGAGACCTGGTGAGTGAGTCTCTCAATCGCTGGGAATCCCGAATTATACTCAATCAGGTCGAGGTCGAGGAAGTTCCTGAAAGTCCGACTCATATTCGGGTTGAGATTCTCTATCAACTTAGACGGACTGGTGTGCCTCAACAACTCGGTTTGACAATAGAATTGGAGGGTTAAGTTATGCCAATTCCCATCCCGTCCCTGGATGATCGTGACTTTGACGACTTGGTGGAAGAATTACTGGAGAGGGTTTCTGCCCATACTCCAGAGTGGAATCCTCGCCTGGGCGATCCAGGACGAACCATAGTAGAGTTGTTTGCTTGGTTGACTGACACCCTGCTCTATCGTGCCAACCTAATTCCAGAGCGGCAACGTTTGGCATTCTTGCGGCTGTTGGGCATGCCCTTGCGAGCCGCAGTTCCCGCTCGGGGAATCGTTACTGTTGCGATCGACGATCCTGAAACGACCGAAGCGATTGCTCTGCGACCCTTGGCAAAGGTTGAAGGACCGGTTAACTTTGAAACCAGAGGGGAATTGACAGTGCTGCCTGTGACAGCAGCAGTCTTCTATAAACGAAAACTGACAGTTGAAGAAAATACTCAGTTCGCGGAAGTTTTACCGCAACTGCAACAGATCTATCAGCTCGACGAAATAGCAACTCCCTATATCACTACTCCTATCTTTGTCGGGGGAGTACCGGAAAAAGGTGGTTTGAACCTGAGTGAGCAGTCGGTTGATCGCTGTTTGTGGCTGGCTCTGCTCGCTTCTAAACCTGAATTAGTTGAAGCTGTCAAACAATCTTGGGGGCGAAATCGGAGTGGCGGACAACTGTTGCTCAATCTGGGCATCGTTCCAACTCTGGAAATTCCTAACCAGTTTGAAGACCCCAATCTATTTGCGGAAATTGGTTCCCGTGCCAAAATTCCCCATGTTTGGGAAATCACTACTGATCGAGAACCAGAGTATCTGCCCCTAGAAGAGCTCGAGAACGAAGATTCGACCGTAGGACTGACTCGGCGAGGAGTGCTACGGTTGAAATTGCCAGCCTCGGAATGGATTGGCGCACCAAGCAACGACATCCGCACCCCGTCAGGCTTGTCGGCGGGAGTAGGCGATCGCCCACCCCGTATCGAGGTTCCTGAGATGGCAGAACGCCTAATCACTTGGCTGCGATTGCGTCCTACTGCTGATTTAAGCAGCCTGTCTCTAAGTTGGGTCGGCATCAATGCTGTTGAAATTGACCAGCGACAAACGATTATCGGGCGGATAGTGGGACAAAGTAACGGCACAGCTAACCAAGAAATCCCCCTGCCTGGTCAGTCCATTGAGCCAGAAAGCTTACAAATTCAGGTAGAAGAACCCGGCAGGGGCTATCAACTTTGGCAGCAGGTTGAAGATTTAGCCTTGATCGGCAGAGATACCGCTGCTTACAGCCTTGATAATGAAGCAGGTACGATTCGTTTCGGTGACGGAGTTCGAGGCAGAATTCCCGAGGTGGGAATGCGAATCCGAGTTGCTCAGATGCGGGCTGGCGGTGGTCGTAGTGGCAACCTGTCCCCTGGCTCCTTAACTGAAATTTCTGCTTTGGGATTGGAGCGCCAAGCGATCGCTCAAAAGTTGCAGCTATTACAATCGTTACCCACCGAGGGAGGAGAGGAAGCTGAAACCTTAGAGGCAGCAGAACAACGCATTCCGGCCTTGTTGCGCCATCGCGATCGCGCCGTAACTGCGGCTGATTACCGCCAGATAGCAGCCGAAACACCAGGTATTGACTTAGGACGAGTAGAGGTCTTGCCTCGGTTTAAACCTCATCAACGACGGGATGGAGTACCAGGAGTGATCTCAGTGATGATTTTACCTCAAAAGACTGCGGTACAACCCCGCAATCCCCGTCCGGATCGGTCGATGCTCGAAGCTGCTTATGCCCATTTAGATACTCGCCGTCCTTTAGGAACGGAACTCTACGTGATCGGCTGTGAGTATTGCCCTGTGGGGATTACGGTCGCAGTGGAAATTCAAGCTGGATTTGGTCGCGATTCAGTTCTCATGGCGGTTCGTGAGGGCCTGTATCGCTTTCTTTGGCCTTTGCCCCTCGATGGCGTAAGTAGTAGAGGATGGTCATTGGGAAGAGCCGTTCGGGAGCGGGAATTAGAAGTCGCAGTAGCAAGAGTGCCAGGCGTTAGCAGCGTGATTGGACTCAATTTGTTCTCCCAACAAAAGGGGGAAACAGCAGCGGCTCACAAATCTCAGGAGAAGTGGCATCTCTTAGGTTCTCCTGCTGAAGTTAAAGCCGCTTTAATTCAGTCACAAAGTCCAGAACTTCAAGCAATAGGATCAGCTACGACGCAGCAAGAGGAGAAGCAACCAACATCAGAGTGGCGAATTGTTCGCCCTTTAGGTTCGACTAAAGGGGCTGAAATTCAGTTACAAGGGTGGCAACTGCCTGAATTATTAGAAGTAATTGTGGTAGCTGATACTCAACCGCCTGAAGATTTGACGGCAATATTCCCCCCATCCTCGGTGACCGGCGAATTAGGAGTTGCTGTACCAGTTGTACCGGAGGTATGTTAAATGGATGCCAATAGACTGCGGTTTTGGATGTTAGCAGAGAAGCACCAGTGGATGCGCCCGAGCAACCCACCAACTGTAGAGTACGAAGCAGAACATCGCATTCTTCGGCTTGCCCGCAAACGGACTTCAAACTTGATCTTGACCAGTGAGGAATCTCGAAGAGGGGCAGAAGCACTGCTGTCTCGGATTCCCCAGACTCAAGATAATTTCAACACTCGTGCCTATTGGGATTCTGATTTAAGCCAGGTAATGGCAACAGGAGCCAGGCCAGAAGCGATTAGTATTTTCATACCCCCTGTGGGGCAAGAGCCTAGCGATCTCGCCATGGGCTATGATGGAGTGCTTTATATGGCGATCGCTGGGCAAATCTTGATGCAGGATTGCCGAGGTCGCTGGCAGACCACTACCGTGCCATCGGTAGCAGAATTCTCCGCCTGGAGATTAGCTGCCGCTCCCCAAGGTGGGGTCTGGGTGCTGGATCAACGACCTGATTCGGAGAATCAAGGTGATCGCAAACTCGCCCGAGTTCAGGGGATGCCTTTTCCCGAAAGACCCTATAGTTTTTATACTGCGGATACTTTTCGTCCTTGTCAAGAAAACCCCGAGCCCCCGACCCTAACGCTAGTCTGGTCTGGTAATTTTGCGTCAGAGGAATTACTAGTGGCGATCGCCTGTAGTCCAAAAGGAAGATTAGCCCTCTTGAGCTGGATTGAGGGACAAGAAGCCCGAGTGCGCTGCTTCAATTCTGATGGTTCATGGACCGCACCGATTACCTTGAGCAATGCTCACTATCCCTATAGCTTGACTTGGGTGTCTAATGAGCGGATTGCCATTCTGCTTAACAATTTGACAACAGAAGCTCTGGTCTATGAAATCCCTCTCAATCTTGATTCGAGCCCAGAGATTACAACAGTCCAGCCCCTGGGAGATTTTTATCCTCTGAGAAATTATCAACGAGGACCTTTTGTAAACACTATCAGTCTTCCCCCTCATTATCCGATACCTAATGGTACTGCTCCGTTATATCCCCTCTCACTACCCACCTTTGCCCAACGCGGGGAAGCAATTGGTCAAACTCCGTTTGATAGCGGTAGTACCCAAACCATTTGGCATCGGCTCTACTTGGAGGCAAAAATTCCACCCAACTGCGGCATTCGGGTTTATCTAGCTACTAATAACGACGAAGAGATGCCTCCATCCTGGCCAGGAGATAACTGGTACGAACATCAGTTTGGCGAGAAGTTTGCTCCGGGAGGTCTCAACCTTCCTCGGGGAGCTTGGGTATCCAGTGCCTCAGAAATTCCTTATCATCCAGGTTTACTAAGCTGTAAACCCCAAAAGAATCGTTCGGGACTGTTTACTGTCTTGATTCAGCGAGCTGCTCGACGAGTGAGATCGCTCCAGGGGCGCTACCTCTGGGTACGAGTGGAGCTGAACGGAGATGGTAGATCTACTCCGGAAATAGCTGCTCTGCGAGTCTATGCTCCCCGATTTTCTTACTTGAACAGCTATTTACCTGCCTTATATCGCGAAACGCTCTTTGGTGCTGAGGCAGATGAAACAGGAGCTAGTACAAAGCCCGATTTTCTGGAAAGATTTTTAGATAATTTTGAGGGTATTTTAACTCCTCTCGAAGATCGGATTGCCCAGTCCTATCTCTTAAGTGCTCCAGGCACGACACCGGAATTAGCTCTGGAGTGGCTTGGCAGTTGGATTGGCGTGACTTTCAACTCGACCTATTCCTCCCAGCAAAAGCGAGAACTCTTACAAGCTACTCCCATACTCTACCGCTGCCGAGGAACCCTGAAGGGTTTAAAGATGGCGCTGGAAGTGGCAACAGGAGGTCAAATTCGCCAGGGTCAAATGAGGGGCGGAGCCGTCAGTGGGGGGGAAATTGTCGTGGTGGAAGACTTTCGCCTGCGCCGGACCTTTGCTACTATTCTGGGAGCAGATCTGGCCGACGAGCAAGATCCCCTACTGCAAGGACTGGCTATCAGTGGCAATTCCTATGTCGGGGATACGCTGATTTTGGGGGAGGAAAGCCAAAAAGAATTTCTCGCCCTGTTTGGGGTCGATTTGCTAACTAAAGCGGAAGAAGAGGCGATTTTAGCGTTTTTCGATGAGTTAGCCTATCGAGTCACTGTGTTGGTTCACCAGGAAGTTGAGCCCCAGGATTTAGGCTTAATTCGCCAGGTGGTTGAGCTGGAAACCCCTGCTCACGTGCTGTCTCAGGTGGTAACCGCTAGTCAGCCTCTGATTGTCAGCTTAGCGTCTCTAGTGGGAGTTGATACCTATCTCAGTGCTCAACCCCAACCTCGACCTGTAAAAGTTGAACAGAGCCGAGTTGGCAGCGGCGATCGCCTGCAACGTCTTCCCAGCCTCGATCCTCGCTTAGAGAGGGAGAATGCCATCAGCTAGGCTCGACAAGAGATAATCGATTTCCAAGGCGGTAAATGATTGTGACCATTGTTTCTAATTCATGACTAAGAGAAGGTTAATTATGACAGAGCGTTTTGTTGACCCATTAGAAATAAAACTCCAAAACCCCGACCAAGTTTTCTATGCCACGGGAGTCTTGTTAGATGCTGATGACTTTAAAGCCGAGCAGCTCTATCATCGGAGTCGCCTAGCTCGAGCTCTCGCTTATTTACACGGCAGCGGTACCGTTGCTGGTCTCAAAGTAGTCTGGGAACAAGCAATTGAGACTACTGAGACTCAAGCTGGTCGAGAAGAACGCCTCATAGTGAAACCTGGCTTAGCTATCGATCGCTTGGGTCGCCTGATTGAACTGCCCCGTTCTGCTTGCATCCGCCTCAATCGTTGGTTCGAGGCTCAAACTGAGAGCGATCTGATCCAAGCCTTCCATGCCCCTTCCAATTCGGTCATGATTAGCAGGAATTTTCTCCCCGATCCCGAACATCCTAACGAACGTCCCATTGAACTGGGCAACGGAGTTAGTGGGGTAGTGGTGGATGTTTTTCTAGGCTTTACCCTTTGCGAAAGGGGAAAAACCCCTGCATTGGCTACTGGTCCTTTTGATGCCCTGGACGCGGTAGTTCCTTCCCGTCTGCGAGATGGCTATCAATTAAGCTTGGTGCTGCGCCAGGAGCCGACTGATGACCTATTAGGCATATTACCCGCCAATGATTGGATCCAGGATTTAAACCCGACGGAAGTTCAGAGGAGAATCTTGGCTGCTTGGCAGGAAGCTAGCCAAGGAGATCAAACTAACACTGTATTTTTGGCTCGTCTGTTGTTGCCAGCTACCAATGAAACAGGAGGGCGACCACAAAGAATTATGACGGAAGAGGTGATTGTTGATAACTACAGTCGAGCTTTTTCCTACCCCAGTGGGGCGATCATGCAATTAATCGAACTTTCTAGCTAACAGTGCTACAGGAGAATAACCATGTATGGAGATGCCAGAGAACGAGTTGATGCTCAAGAATTAGCAATGATGCGACAAGCAGGAACCTTAATTGAAGACGATCGACGACGACGACCTCTATATTTTGATGGTCGTTTTCTCGCTGCTAGGGATTTAACCCGCGAGCAAAATTACTTTATCACTCGTCAAGCTGATCTGACCAAAGTCAGTGGGTTTGGTATAGTACAGGGTTTAGAAGTCACTGAAGCCGATGCCTTTGCTATCAGGATTAGCTCGGGATCTGGCGTAACTCCTGCGGGGGAAGTCCTGATCCTTCCAGAAACTCAAACTATTTCTCTCAATGACGTAACGAGGATTGGGCAGTTAGACGTCACCTTTGGTCTGACAACTCTGCCGCAAATGTCGGCTCGTAACCTTTCTGGCTTATTCATTGTGGGTCTAAGACCTGTCGAGTTTACAGATAATGCTATCCCCTCTTATCCTACTTCGATTCAAGGGGAGAGATCGGTTCAGGATGGTGATATTGTTGAAGCGATCGCTATAACCCTGATTGCTTATGCTGAAACTACCCCAGGTGAGGATTGGAATCAGAGACGCGCCCAAGTTGCTCGGCAAATTTTCCTCACCAATGCCAGCGATGGCACGCCAACTGAGGTATTGCCTTTAGCCATGATTGCCCTCAATCGCGGTGTAGTGGAATGGG
>JAAUYH010101742.1_pt1 | contig 13765 bp, 9 predicted proteins | sample 7278061 | NCBI WGS metagenome assembly JAAUYH01 (sample SAMN14350203, study PRJNA611818) | marine sediment metagenome | isolation source: surface marine sediment (0.6m) | place: French Polynesia: Moorea | collected 2018-08
GAAGCAGTGGGATGCCGCGGAGAATATGCTGAACGAGGTGCTGCAGCAGTTCCCGGGAACGACGGTGTCTAGGTTGGCGGAGAATCGGCTTCGGACGATGCGCATAGAAGGGCACATTAACTGATTCCTGGGGAACGGCTGCTTTGCAGCCTGGGGAACGCTCGCTGCGCGAGCTGGGGAACGCGCCCTTCGGTCGCTGGGAAACGCTCGCTTCGCGAGCTGTGATGTGTCGGCTCGCTTCGCATCGCCGGTGTGTTTCGCCTCAGATTTTCCCAGCCCCAATCAGGTTTTCAATTGGCTGAATGCCCCCGCTGTCGCTCGCTTTTTTCCCCAGCGCGCAATTCGCGCGTTTTCAACGCGGTTACCGCGCGTTCCTCAGGGCGCGTAGCGGCCATTCCCCAGCTCCCGCAGGGCGCGTTCCCCAGCTCGCGTGAGCGAGCGTTTCCCAGACCGCGTCAGCGGTCGTTCCCCAGGCTGCAAAGCAGCCGTTCCCCAAGGTTCTACCTTTCAAAATCCACCGGCTTATCACTCAACGGCACCATCTCAGCATTACGCTCAAACAGGCTGTCCGCAACATCCGGATAATCCACCGCCATCTCAAGCCCCGTCTTCCTTTCAAACTCCTCGAAACTCAACGTCAACGCTCCACCCGCAGCGGTGCTGGTTGGAACGAACTGGCAGTCCGGGCAGAAGCCGTTGACGGACAGCATGTCCACCGCGCCGGTCTGGCTGTTGGTGGATTGGCCGATGGTCCAGCGGGGTTGGTTGTTGGCGTCGTAGAAGTAGGCGACCACCACGCGAACGTCCCCGCGGGTGTCGATGGTGAGGCCGTAGCCGGGTTCTGCCGGGTCGAACCACAGGCCGGTGTACTGGCGCAGGGTGCGGTCGTTGGAGAAGGCGAAGCGCTCGAAGGGTTCACTGCCGGAGCGGTCACCCAGGGTCCAGTTGAAGGTCGCGGCGCCGGGGCTGGTGAACTCGAAGTTCATGGTGCCCACGGTGGTGCCTTCCAGGCTGCCGTCTTCCAGCAGCCGGTAGCTGAGCAGGTCGGCGGTCCAGGAGGTGCCCTGGAATTCACCCACGGCCTGGTACCAGGTGGGGGTGCCGTCATCCAGGTAGGTGTACCAGGTGCCGGCCAGCAGGTTGCCCGATCGCTGCAGGTCGATGCCGTGCCCCTGGCGGGTCGGGTTGAACCACAGGCCCTGGTCGGGACCGAAGGTGCTGGAGGCCGGGTCAGCCGGGTCGGAACCCTGCTGTTTCTCGACGCCGTCGGCGATACCGTCACCGTCCCGATCCAGTGCCAGCCGGACGCCGCTGCCATGAGGCACAGCGGTCAGGGTCAGCGGCGACGCGCCGGAGGCCCCGGCGGTCAGGGCAGCCAGTGCGACCGGGTCTGATCCGTCGGCCGCCACGAAGTTGCCGCCGTCATAGTACCAGCTGCTGCCGGACAGGTGGGCGACCACGTCGATGGCGCCGGCGTCAGCCAGGGACAGCATTTCATTGACCCGGCCGGGCACGCTGGAGGAAGACACGGTGACCTGGTGGCCTACGGCGGCGTGGGTGTCCTGGCTGGGTGGCGGGAAGTTGTTGTGGGCAGCATTGCCGGCACCCAGGTCAGAGCCGCTGAAGGACAGCATCAATGCCACCAGGTCTGCCACGTCCTGGTCGGAGGACGGGATGAAGTCGCCGAGGGCAACGAACTCCGCCAGAGTGTCGACGCTGCCGTCGTGCAGGAAGCCAAAGCCGGCGCGGCTCTGTGCGTTGTCCATGTCGAAGCCGGTCTTTTCATACAGGGTGCGCAGTTGCGGCACCTTGAAATCACCGCCGCTCACGGTGCCAAGCCCGGAGATATGCAGGTGATTCTCACCATTGGGTCCCGTGGGGAGGTTCTGGCCGCCGATGGGTACTCCGTCGTTGAACGTATCAACCAGGGTGCCATTGCTGCCCATGCCGGTAGGTGTTGTGTGGCAGGTGTTGCAGCCGGTTGGATCAGCGCCGTCTACCGGCACCAGGGGTTCGTTGATGAACAGATCCAGTCCGCGCACCGCATTGCCGCTTCCCAGCGGCTGACCGGCCGGACCGAATCGGCCGGTGGTGAAATGGCCGTCCAGGGGCAGGCTGCTCTTGAGACTGTTGTTGAAATTGCGGAACGGGTTGGGTGGGATGGTGATGGTATCCAGGAAGTCTTCGAATTCCTGCATCTCCGTTTCGCTCAGCTGCTCGTCATCACCCTGCAGGACCATGTAGGCGGGGTTGAATTCTTCGATACCGTCGCGGTCGCCGCGCCAGTGGAACGGCTCGTTGCCGATGATATCCTGCAGCGTCTGGGTGACCATGGGACCTTTCATGGGGTGGAACGCGCGACAGACGCTGCCGACCCGGTTGGTGGAGCAGTTCTGGTTAAAGAACTTGAACTCACCGGCGGGGTCGCCCAGGTCCCAGGCAAGGCGGTCGCTCTTGCCGTCCACGTGGCAGGACGCACAGGCCAGGTGGCCCAGCCCCGAGGTTTCGTGGGTGCTGTAAAAGTGTTTGCGTCCGGCTCGGATCGCTTCCGGCAGCGGATTATGGGCCGCGATCCGGGTGAGCTCCTGGCCTGCCTCGATATCCACCACCGAGAGTTCGGCTGAAAAGTGGTTCCAGACAAACAGCCGTTGCTGGTCGGCGGACACCACCACGGCCACCGGGCCTTCTCCAACTTCGATGGGTTCAATGTCTGTGTTTCGGCTGCCATCCGCGTTGAGGGTGATGACGTTGTTGGATCCCATGCCCGCAACGAATGCCGCTGACCCGTCCGCCAGCCAGGCGCCGCCCCGGGGGTCCCCCAGGGACAGATCCCGCAGGTTCTGGGCGACGGTGGGCCGCGCGTAGTCCAGGTGGGGGTTCAGATCAAGTACCGAGCGTTGTCCACCGGGGGTGACCAGGGCACTCTGAACCCGCAGAAAGGTCCCATTGACGTTGGGTTCAAAGCGCACCTCGTTGGTGGCGTCGGTCCCCAGCCAGAGCAGGCTGCCGTTAGCCGGATTGATTGACAGGGCCATTCCGATGTTGCCCAACCGGGAGATGTAGCTGACGGACAGGCTGTTGGCATCGATGACCGCGATGTCGCGATCGGGCATATCCCATCCGGTGACGCGCCCGGACAGTCCGGCCTGGCTGCCGGACACCAGGTTGGTCCAGTTTCCGTTGTTGTCGTCCATCCAGTTGCCGGCATCGTCCTTGCGCACGATCTGCCCCACCAGGGGCTCCAGGGAGAGGTCCGGATTGATTTCGGGGGAAAAGCCGTTGCCGCTGTTGGGTGGTGGATTGACGCCGCCGTAGGGGCCGGAAGCTTCCCGGGCGCCGTTGGGCGGGTAGTCGCTGGTCTCGGTGCCGCCGGCCACGATGGTGGTGGCGTTGCCGGATTCAAAAATGGCTGCGTAAACCGTGGCGCCGTCCGAGCTGACCGCCAGCGCCCGGGGGTCTTCCGCGTTCAGTTCCACCACCTGGGCCGGGCTGCCCAGGCTGGCGGGGTTGAACACCTGAATCCTGTTGGCCTGGGAGCAGCTGACAAAAGCCCTTCCACCAGTCCCGGCGAACACCACGTCATAGGGCTCGTCCAGGGTGGCTAGAGTGGCCTTCACCTGCCGGTTGGCCACGTCAACGATGCTCACGCTGTCGGATATGTGATTGACTACCCACAGCTCGCCGTTGGTCCGAAACCTCACCGAAACCGGATCCAGCCCCACGCTGACGCTCCCGGCAAACACGGCGGTGCCGGTGCTGACATCAAACAGCTGCACCCGGGCGTCGGCGGTATGGGCCACCGCCAGCAGGGTCCCGTCGGGACTCAGGTCCATGGCGTGAACCGGGTGGTTCTCCCAGTTCACGAAGTTTGCGCTGTCCTGCGCCATCAGCGGCGATGTTCCCAGTACCAGCAGCAGCAACACCCAGCCCGTGCGATTCATAGTTGTCCCCCGCGCGGGAGCAGGTCCCGCGGATTTTGATGGTTTCAATCGTCTCATAAACTGTTCAACGACGGCCCCCGCCAAAACCGCACAAAATAGTTGACAGTTTTTCGCATGCCGCGTCGGGGTGACTTTTTCTTAACCTCTGGAATGGCCGGGATTGGTATGATGCACAGGTGACTGAAACTGCCCCACAAGCGGAGATCCAGGCGGGTGCCGAACCCCGGACCGACCAGCTCAAGATCACCGAGATCTTCTTTTCCATCCAGGGCGAATCCCGCTCGGTGGGCTGGCCCACGGTGTTCATTCGGCTGACGGGTTGTCCCCTGCGTTGCCGGTACTGTGACACCGAGTACGCTTTCCACGGCGGACAGTGGATGCACTTCGACCAGATCCTGGCCGAGGTAGAGCGCCACAAGGCGCGCTGGGTAACGGTGACCGGCGGTGAGCCGCTGTCCCAGAAGCGCTGCATCGATCTGCTCAGGCGCCTGTGCGATCAGGGCTACCAGGTCTCCCTGGAAACCAGCGGCGCCATCGATATCTCCGAAGTCGATCCACGGGTGAGCCGGGTGATGGATCTGAAAACCCCGGCCTCGGGCGAGAGCCACCGCAATCTCTGGTCCAATATGGAGCAGCTTACGGCCCATGATCAGCTCAAGTTTGTGATCTGCAGCCGGGAGGACTTCGACTGGGCCTGCCACATCATGCAGGCGCACCAGCTGCCGGAAGGGCTGGAAGTGCTGTTTTCCCCCAGCTACGAAGAGCTGGATCCGGCGGAACTGGCCGGCTGGATCCTGCAGGAGCAGCCGTCGGTGCGTCTGCAGCTGCAGCTGCACAAGGTTCTCTGGGGTGACCAGCCCGGCCGATGAGCTGTAATGATGTCTGACAGAGCCGTTGTTCTGCTGTCCGGCGGCCTGGATTCGGCCACCACCCTTGCCATTGCCCTCAGCCAGGGATTGGAATGCCACACCCTGGCGGTGGACTACGGTCAGCGTCACCGCTCGGAACTGACGTCGGCCGAGCAGGTGTCTCAGGCGCTGGGTGCAAGCGACCACAAGGTGCTGCGGATCGATCTGCGGGCCATTGGCGGGTCCGCCCTGACCGACGACATCGACGTTCCCGAGGACCAGCCATCGGGCATTCCGGTCACCTACGTTCCAGCGCGCAACACCATCATGCTGGGCCTGGCCCTCGGTTATGCCGAGGTGCTCCGGGCCGGCAGCATTTTTGTTGGCGTCAACGCGGTGGACTACTCCGGCTATCCGGACTGCCGGCCCGAGTTCATTGCCGCCTTCGAAACCCTGGCGAATCTGGCGACCAAGGCCGGCGTAGAGGGGTCAAAGCTCAAGGTCCGCGCGCCCCTGGTGGAGATGACCAAATCGGAAATCATCCAGCGCGGAACCGAGCTGGGCGTGGATTACGCCATGACGGTATCCTGCTACCAGGCCGACGACCAGGGCAGGGCCTGCGGCCGCTGCGATTCCTGCCGCTTCCGCCGGCAGGGGTTTGCTGACGCCGGTCTGCCCGACCCCACCCGCTACCGGGGTCAGAGTAAAGGGACAGAGTAAAACCTGTTTTACTCTGTCCCTTTACTCTGACCCCAATCATGCCGGCTCTCGACTATTGTCGTAATTTGCCCACAGTTTGGCTGTGATAGATTCACTGCCAGTTATTTAGGGAGGTGCCGCCATGGCATTCACGGCAGATTACTCGAGCTTCGCCTTTGGCGAAGACTACGCCCGGGCGTTCGGTGGCAAGCGGGTCCTGATCACCGGGTCCGGCAAGGACGGCGGTATCGGCCAGGCACTGGCCCTGGCAGCGGCGGCCAACGGTGCTGAATCCGTGGGCATTCATTTTCACAGCAGTTACCAGGATGCCTTCGACCTGGTGGATGCGGTGCGGGGGGAAGGTGCGTCGGCATTTGCCCTGCAGGCTGACGTTACCAGCCTGGCGGATCTGTGGGCCTCGCGCAGTTACATCATCGAGCAAATGGGTGGTAAAGGCCCCGACATCATCGTGTGCAATTCCGGGCTCACCGAACAGGGATACCGCTACGGTCGGGCGCTGCCGGAAAAGGAAGGCGAAAGTCGCGCCGAGCGACGCGCTAGGGTGCGCCGCACCTTTATGGACAACCTGAGCGAATCCCGCCGGGTCATCGACACCAAAATTGATGGATTCTTCTCCTGGACCCACCTGTGGGCCGGTGAGGCGGTGTATCACCAACAGCCGCTGCAGCTGCTGTACGTATCTTCCATGCAGGCCATTGAACCCGGCATCGCGGTGCCCGGTTATGTACTTGCCAACTGGGCGGTGTTGCGCCTGCCGGAGATCCTGAAGGTCAACCTGGGTAAGGCGTCCAGCATGGTCAGCGCCTGCTCCCTGATGTTCCCGTTCATCCGTACCGGCATGACCGAGGCTTACGCCGACAACCCCAAGGTGTTCGGCCGCTGGCAGCCGCGCATGCTGGAAACCCACGAAGCGGCCCGCAGCGTGTCCCAGCTGCTGATGCAGCCCGCGGAAGAGTTGAACCTGAACAACTACAAGCTCAAGGTCGGCGGCACCGCCGAAGAGATCGAGACCAGCTGGGCCCAGGTGCAGCTGGAGGTGCAGGAAGAACAGGTGGATTGGTAGCGGTGGCTTAGCCGTTGGCGCCTCATTGCGTGATCGTAGTCTACGGCTGAAGACCTGGAGCAAAGCAATTTGGCACATGGATGTGCCAACGGCCGAAGGCCGAGAGGGAATCGAAAACCGCGTTTTCGATTCCCGACCGAGAGTTGACCAGGGATGGTCAATCTCTCGGATGAAAAGACCCTCAATTCAACAAATCAAATATCCGGCTGTACTTGATAATCATTTCCCGCCCCTTGGGTGGTGCCCCGAATTCCTGTTCGTCGATCTCGTTGTAGACCACGTACAGGCCGGCGTTGGCGGACTGCAGCCAGGAGAACCTGAGATTGGTGGCCAGCACCTCGTCGTTGGAGTTGTACTGCACCAGGGCCTGCAGCAGGATCTTGGGTGTAAATGAATAGGACATTCGCAGCCGGGTCAGGGAGACGTCGAAGTCGCCGCCGGGCAGGTCAAAACTGTTGTAACTGCTGGACAGTTCAGCGTTGAAGGTTTCGCCGATCCGATAGCGCAATGTGGGGGACAGGGAAACCCGGTCGCCACCGAAGCGGCCGCCGATCACGGACCGCATGCGGAAGCTCAGCGGATCACCCAGGTCGGTGTTGAATACGATCTGGGCCTCGGTGTGATCGTATGTGCCAGGCTGGACGGTCACGCCGTCGACGATGTCGAAGGCCTCGTCGACGCCGGACCGGGTTACGTTGACGCCGGTGTCAATCCGGTACCCGTTACGGAATTCCCAGTGGGTATCCATGTGCAGGAAGCCGGTCTCCTGAAAACCGTCAAAGTCCCAGAATCCCCGGTAGGACACGTGGGGCCGCACTTCCAGCAGCCCCCACAGGGACTCGGGCCGGATACGCCGCATGGCAAACAGGTCCACCGAGCGATAGTCGGTCCGCTGCAGAAAGCCCAGCTGGGGGTCAAAATTGGGATGCACCTCGGTGTAGTCGGCCCGGTAGCTCCACTCGGCGGAGTCGTAGTTGGCCTTGACCGCAAAGGCGTAGTCGTCGCCGGACAATCCCGGTGTGTCGGTCTTTGCCGCCCATGCCTGGAGCAGGGTGTTTTCGCCAATCCCCCAGCGCCCGTCCAGCGCAAAGGTGTCCCCCTGGTCCAGGTTTTCAGACAGCTCGAATGAGCCGTCGCCGTCGCGGCGGGTGATCAGTGCCCCCACCGAGGACCGGTTTGGCAGCTCCTGATTGACCCGGGCCACCAGGAAGCCGTTGCCGGGCGCCGCCCCCAATACTGCTTCGGAACTCATGTACAGCAGACCCACGTTGGTGCTGCCGCCGACCTTGCCGGAAAGCCGCAGCCCGCCGTCGATGGGAATGGGTTCGCCGCCGTCGCCGATGCCGATGCGCCGGCTGAAAAACAGCTCCACCTGCTGGGGATTACCCACGGCGAACTGGCCGGCGTTCTCAAGGAAAAAAGGCCGTTTCTCTGGCAGGAACAGGCTGAAACGGTCCAGGTTGACCTGCAGGTCGTCGGCCTCCACCTGGGCAAAGTCCGTGTTGTAGGTAGCGTCCAGTACCAGGCTTGGGGTCAGTGAATATTTCAGGTCAAAACCCAGCTCCTCCTCGGTCTGGGTCCCGGACAGGTCGCCACCCCGGGCGGCCCGGCCCAGGACAAAAGGTGTGAACTTGAGGTTGCGTGGCGCCGGCGGGCTGAGGCCGGTGACCGTGCCGGCTTCGGACACCCGAAACAGGGAGCGCTGCCGGGACAGTGGCGCCCAGAAGACCACTTCGTTGTTGCGGCGGATGTTGCGCTGGAAATTGATGCCCCAGGTCTGGTTGTCGCCGGCTCCGTAGCGCAGGGTCTTGAAGGGAATCTCGAACTCCGCGCTCCAGCCCTGCTCGGTGATCCTGGTCTGGACCTGCCAGGTGGCGTCCCAGTTGAGGTTGAACCCGCCGCCACCGGAGCTGAACTGCCCGGCTCCTTCCTTGGTGACCTGGCCGTCGTACTCGATGCCGGCCGGATTGGTGCCGAACACAAAGCCGTTCTGCCGGTCCAGCAGGCCGTCGATGATGACCTGGAAGCTGTCGGTATTGGACAGTGAAGAATCCCGCCGGCTGTCCGCCACGATGATCAGGTCCGGGCTGTCGTCGTAGGCCATGACGCCGATGTAAAGATAATCGGCGGTGTAGCCCAGGTACACCTCGGTGCGTTGGGAAGCCGGCTGCCCTTCATCGGGCTGTATCTGGACAAACCCCGTGGCGGGTTCGACATCGGTCCACGCGGGTTCCTGCAGTACCCCGTCCAGCACTGGTGCGGTGTCCAGGGGCAGTGCGCGCAGGCTGGGGCGGTCACCCGGGGACCCGTCAGCGGCAGCATAGCCTGGCAGGCCCCCCAGCGCGGCTGCCAGCAGCAGCGCGGCCGGGTCAGTTCTCATTGCCTTTTTCGCGCTGCTTGCCGGCCAGGACCGACTTGTAAAACTTGCCCAGGGACCTGTCCCGGGATCGGCGCTCGGCCACAGTCTCGGTGTTGCGCCGGTCTTCGGACAGCAGTTTCCTGTAGCGCTTGAGTCGATCGGCGTCGAGCGTGCCCGCGGCAATGGCAGCCTGGATGGCGCATCCCGGCTCTGTTTCGTGTGCACAATCACTGAACCGGCACTGTTCGGCCAGTTCCGCCACTTCCACGAATACCTCGTCCAGGGCCTCGGCCATGTCCACCAGCTGCAGCTCGCGCATGCCGGGCGTGTCGATCAGCCAGCCGCCGTCGGGCAGGGGATGCATGGACCGGCTGGTGGTGGTGTGCCGACCGCGCTGATCATCTTCCCGTACCGCCCGGGTTTCCTGGTGGCCCGAGGTCAGGGTGTTGATCAGGGTGGATTTGCCGACGCCGGATGAACCCAGCAGGGCCACGGTCTGGCCGCGCTCACACCAGTTGCGCAGGACCTGCACCTGGTGCTCGTCGCGGGCGTCCAGGCACTCGACGATGACGCCGGGCGACAGTGCTGCGGCCTGCTGCCGGAATTCGGCCACGGACTCGACCAGGTCTGTCTTGGTGATGACAATGACCGGGAAAGCCCCGGCTTCGAAGGCAATGGCCAGGTAGCGCTCCAGCCGGGCAATGTTGAAGTCGCGGTTGGCGGAAGTGACCACGAACAGTGTATCCACATTGGCCGCAATCAACTGGCGCACACTCTCCACACCGGCTGCCCGCCGCTTGAAAGCGCCGAGGCGGTCCAGAACCCGATGCAGTCTGGGACCCTCGGTGTCGACCAGGATCCAGTCGCCCACGGTAACCGCCACGTCACTGCTGCGGTCCACGGCGTCGGGAACGCCGTCTCCCAGCAGTTCGATGCGGCTGCGATGGGCAGCGCACACTCGGGCCGGCCGGATCGTTTCCGGCAGATCGTCGCTGAGCTGGGCCTGGAAGAACGGTCGCCAGCCCAGGCTTTGCAGGTTGTCGTGGCGGAGCTCGCTCATTCAACAAATCCAATCAGGGTGAACATCAGCCAGTAGGACAGAGACGCCATCATAAGGCCCGTAATCACGACAGGGACACCCGTCTTCAACCACCGCACCGGGGTAATGCGAGCCTCGCGCATCCCGCTCTTTTCTGCCTCTGTCAGGCACACCACGTTGGCCATGGCGCCGATGTGGGTGCCGTTGGCGCCCAGCCCGACGCCGATAGCCAGTGCCCACCACAGGGGGTAAACGCCGATGCCCTGGCCGGCCAGGGCGTGGACGACGGGGATCATGGTGATGGTGAAGGGGATGCTCCCAATCAGCGCGCTGAGCAGGGCCGACACCCACATCAGCGCCAGGGAGGTGATCAGCATGGCGCCGGGATCCCGGGCCATGTCGGCGATCCAGGCGCTGACCAGATTCAGCATTCCCGACGCCTCCACGCCGCCCACCATGACAAACAGCCCGGCGAAAAAGATCAGTACGGTCCACTCCACCTCTTTCATCAGCTTTTCCGGGTCCGGCCGAATCAGCAGAAGGCCCAGCGACATGCCGATGAGGGCAACCAGGGCGGGATAGTAATGCAGCCAGTGGTGAACGAAGAACAGGACCACCACCACGCCGAGGGCAACGAGGCCTTTCTTGAGCTGTTGCGGATGGCGGATCGCCTGGTTTTCGTCCAGGTCCAGGTGAAACGGTTCCGATCGGCTGGGGACCAGTTCCTTGCGGAAAACCGCCAGCAGTAAACCCAGGGTGAGCAGCCATGCCGGAACCACCAGTGGCACCATGTTCACCAGGAACGTCACGAAACTGATGTCGGCCGCACTGCCAATGAGGATGTTGGGTGGATCTCCGACCAGGGTGGCAGCACCTCCGATATTGGACAGCATGGCCTCGGCAATCAGGAATGGCGCCGGATTGAGATGCATCAGCCGGGTCACCAGTACCGTCAGCGGGGCGAAGATGATCACCGTGGTGACGTTGTCGAGGATCGTGCTGAGAACGCTGACCGTGACTCCCAGGTAGAGCATCAGCAGGACGGGACTGCCACCGGACAGTCGCACCAGCCGGATGCCCAGGTATTCGAAGCCGCCGGTCGGTTTGATCATGGCGATCAGTATCATCATGCCCAGCAGCAGCAACATGGTATTGGCGTCCACGGCCTGAATGGCCTGGGCCTGACTGTAAAAGCCCAGGGCGCCGCCAATGACCACCATGACGACAGCTCCGGCCACGGCTGCGTAGGACCGCTCGATCCAGTCCGTAAAGATAAAACCGTAGGCGAGCAGCAGGACGCCGCCGGCGGCCCACATGTTCAACGCGCTCAGATTGGCCGGCGTTCCGGTCAGTCGTATTCCTCCATGAGACGGGCGGCAATGTGCATGATGGTGATGGTGCCGTGGTACTGATGGTTTTCATCCACCAGGAACAGGTAGGTGGTGTCGTGTTTTTCCATCACCGCAAGGGCCTTGGTCATGGACGAGTTGGGCGTAATCACGGCAAAATCCGAAAACACGAATTCAGCCACGTCCTTGTCCAGCATGCGCATGGCCTTTTCTTCGGGAATGGCCAGGGCATCTACCCGCTCGCCGAGAAGCCGGGCATGGCGAATCATGAATTCCGGAATACAGGACTCCCGCATCACGTATCGCATGGAGGCCTTGCCAACGATTTCACCGCTGGCGTCGCGGTAGGGAATGCCGGGGACGTCGGCGCGTATACACTCCCGAAAGAGCTCTCGAACCTTCATGCCCGGGCGTGCCACCGCCGTGTCATTGGCAAATTTCAGCAGGTCCATCAAGTCAGGTTACCGCCCGGCTGGCGGCCCTGACAATCCGAGGATTGTACCGATGGTGGCGTGAACCATTACACTGCCGGAATGAGCCAAGTATTGTTCAAACACCAGCCTGAGGCCGAGTATTTTTTTGCCGAGGGTTGCTACATCCTGGAAACTTTCAACAGCCCCGCCGACCCCGATGCATCCATCGTGCGGGCACGGGTAGCGCCGGGCGTCACCACCCGGTGGCATCGCCTGCGCGACACGGCGGAGCGCTATGTCATCCTGTCAGGCACGGGCGAAGCGGGAGTGGGTGATGAAACCGTATTGGTGGGCCCCGGTGATGTGGTGCTGATCCCGCCCATGGTGGATCAGCGGGTGCGCAACACCGGAGACCAAGACCTGGTCTTTCTGGCCGTGTGCACACCGCGGTTCAATCCGGACAACTACATTGCGGCAGACCGGTAAACCCGGGGGCCCCGGTTTTGGAGCCCCCGGTTACACGGATCAATCGGTGCCGCCGGCCTCCGCCCCTTCGCCGTCAGCGCCGGGACGGTTGAGGAAGTCGACGTCCACGGTCAGATCGGCCAGGCGCTCACCGACCTCGCTGGACATGGATTCCTGGTTACGGCCGCCCAGGTGTTTGGACAGGAAGTTCTCCACCGCGGCGTAGCTGGCGAGGTTGTTGATCTCGTTGGCAAAGCCGTGGCCTTCATCCTCGGCCACCAGGTACTCCACCTCCCGGCCCAGGTCACGCATGGCCACCACGATCTGGTCTGACTCAGCCCGCTTCACCCGCGGGTCGTTGGCGCCCTGGATGATCATCAGCGGCGATTTGATGTTGTCCGCGTGGTACAGGGGTGACTGGGCTTTCAGTCGCTCCAGTTCCTCCGGCACAGCCGGGTCGCCCACCCGGGCGTGGAACATTTTCTTGACCGGCTCCCAGTAGGGCGGGATGGATTCCAGCAGCGTCAGGATGCTGGAAGGACCGACAATCGACACGCCGGCCGCATAAAGGTCAGGGGTAAAGGCCACGCCGGCCAGGGTGGCATAACCACCGTAAGAGCCGCCCATGATGGCAATGCGCCCAGGGTCCGAAATACCCTGGTTGACCAGCCACTGCACGCCGTCGGAAATGTCGTGCTGCATGGCGCCGGTGCCCCACTCGCCGTTGCCGGCGGCCAGGAACGCCTTGCCATAGCCGGTGGAGCCGCGGAAGTTGGGCTGCAGGACCGCGTAACCGCGGTTGGCCAGGAACTGACCCAGTGGGTTCCAGCCCCACTGGTCCCGGGCCCAGGGCCCGCCGTGGGGCATGATGACCGTGGGCAGGTTGGTGGGCTCAACGCCCTTGGGCAGGATGAGGTAAGCCGGGATCTCAAGTCCGTCGCGGGCCGTGTAGCGCACGCCTTTCATTTCCGCCATATGCTCGACCGGAATGTTGGGCTCCGGCCGATACAGCAGACGTACTTCGCCGGTGTCCCGGTGGTAGACATAGTTGGGCCCGGAATCGATATCCAGGACCTCTTTTACGATCCACACGTTGTCGTCATTGCTGGGTGCCCGGAAAAACAGGTCACCGCGGGTCAGGGTTTTGCGGATGACCTCGATATCACGGGCGAAGGTGTCGTCCTTGGGATAGATGCGGACACGGTCGCCGGTGTAGCTGGTGGCAATCAGCTCATCAGTGGCCCGGGAGAATATGGCGTTGCCGAAGTCCACCTGTCCTTCGGGGTCGCGCTCGATCAACTGTTCTTCTCCCGTGGCCGGGTCGAACATCACCAGTTCCACCAGGTCGCGATCGCCCCGGTTGGTCGCCATGAAAAGCATTTTGCCGTCTTTGGTGAAGCGAATCGGGTTACAGGTCTCGCCGTTGGCACAGCGATAGACCTCCCTCAATTCATCTCCGCTGGCATCCAGTACTTCGGTACCGCCGTCGGGCAGAATACGGAAGGCCAGCCGCAGGTTGCCTTCGAGGTCTGCCTGCCACCCGGCGATGTTGTCGTTGTTCTGGCGGA
>JAAUYH010255899.1_pt1 | contig 13764 bp, 15 predicted proteins | sample 7278061 | NCBI WGS metagenome assembly JAAUYH01 (sample SAMN14350203, study PRJNA611818) | marine sediment metagenome | isolation source: surface marine sediment (0.6m) | place: French Polynesia: Moorea | collected 2018-08
AGTATTACATCACCGAGAACCTGCTCGCCCTGCGCAACACCCGGATCGGCAATTTCATGGGGCTTTGCGGCCTGACGCTGCCGACCGGCGTGCCCTCGGCGGGGATTTCCCTTCTTGGCCCGGCCTTCGGCGAGGACAGGCTTTTGCGGATCGGCATCGCGGCAGAGGCGGCACTGGCGTAAAAGTCAAAAACCGCCCCCGCAAGACCCGAAATTTGCTGTGAATTTCTGGACCGGGCGTGTCTCGCCTTGTATCGTGACCAAAACCGGGGCGCCTACGACCCCGACCCTTGAGGCAGACATAGCGTTCCGATGACGTTTCCAGAGCGGTTTTCGAACCTGCCAGAATATGCGTTTCCGCGTCTGCGGAGCTTGCTTGACGGTCATGCGCCGGGGGGCGAGCTCATCTCCATGTCCATCGGCGAACCAAAGCATGCGTTCCCCGAATGGATCACCCAGATCATCGCCGAGCACGCCAGCGAATTCGGCCGATACCCGATCAATGACGGCACGCCGGAACTTTTGAACGCGATCGCGGGGTGGATCCAGCGCCGGTACGGCGTGCCGGTGCAGCTTGACCGGCAGATCATGGCGTTGAACGGTACGCGCGAGGGGCTGTTCAACTCCGTGCTGGCGCTCTGCCCGGAAACCTCCCGCGGCCGGCAGCCCGCAGTGCTGATACCGAACCCGTTCTATCAGGTCTACGCCGTTGCCGCCCTCGCCGTCGGTGCAGAGCCGGTCTATGTGCCGGCAACGCGTGAGAACGGCTTCCTGCCCGACTACGGCGCGCTGCCGACCGAATTGCTGGATCGGACCGAGATTGCCTATCTTTGCTCGCCGGCGAACCCGCAAGGTGCGGTGGCGAGCCGGGAATACTGGGCAGAGCTGATCCAGCTCGCCGAGCGGCACGATTTCCGCATCTTCGCTGACGAATGCTATTCCGAGCTCTACCGGGAAACACCTCCCACCGGGGCGCTGCAGGTCGCCTCGGAGATGGGCGCGTCGCCGGAACGGGTGCTGATCTTTCACTCGCTCTCGAAGCGGTCGAACCTGCCCGGCCTGCGGTCGGGCTTTGTTGCGGGCGGGCCAGAATGCATCGCGCGGCTCAAGCAGCTCCGCGCCTATGCCGGGGCGCCTTTGCCTATGCCGTTGCAGCGGGTCGCCGAACGGGTCTGGGCGGACGAGGCGCATGTGGACCACAACCGCGCGCTCTACGTCGAGAAATACCAGATGGCCGACGCGATCTTGGGCGACGTGCCGGGATACGTCTCGCCCGAGGCCGGGTTTTTCCTTTGGCTGCCCGTCGAGGATGGGGAGGCGGCGACGGTGAAGCTCTGGACGGAAACCGGCGTTCGGGTTCTGCCAGGCGCCTATCTCAGCCGACAGGTCGACGGGGTGAACCCGGGCCAGACCTACATCCGCGTCGCGATGGTGGCGCCGGGAGACGAAATGCAACGCGGCCTCAAGAAGCTGCGGGAATGCCTTTACGGGTAAAGACGAGGGTTAGAATGGCATCTTATCAGGTCAGACAGCGCGAGCGGTTGCTCGACAGCAAGACCCAGGCAGTATTGGAGCGGCGCAGCAAGGAATTGCTTGGCGTCTTCCTTCTGGCCCTGGGTGTGGCGACGGTGATGATCCTTTGGTCCTACGTCCCCGACGATCCAAGCTGGCTGTCCGCGACCGACGAGCCCGCGCGCAACATGCTGGGCCGGCTCGGCGCGTCCCTTGCATCGCCGCTCTTCATCATCGTCGGCTGGGGTGCCTGGGGGATTGCTGCGGTTTTCCTGGCCTGGGGCGTGCGGTTCCTGCTCCATCTCGGCTCTGAAAGGGCGCTGTCGCGGGTGATCTTCGCGCCGATCGCAATCGCGCTGGTATCGGTCTACGCCTCGACCCATGTGCCGAGCAGCGTCTGGACCCATTCCTTCGGGCTCGGTGGGCTCTTCGGCGACACGGTACTTGGCGCCATCCTCAGCTTCGTGCCGGTCAAGGCGACCCTGGGGCTGAAGGTGATGGCGCTGGTCGTGGCATTCGGGGCCGTGGGGATGGGGCTATTCGTTCTCGGTTTCACGCTGCACGAGATGCGCCGCTTCGCGCGGTTCCTCGGCGTGGGCATCATTCTGACCTATGCCGGGCTGATGCAAGTGTTGGGACGGGGCGTTTCGATGGCGGCGCGCGGGGCGGTGGCAATGCGCGCGCGCCGGGCCGAACGCGCCGAGCAGCGCCGGCAGCAAGCCGCGCTCGCCGAGGAAAAGCGTGCCGCCGAAGACCGCAACCTCTTTGCCGACTATGGAGAAGAAGATTTCGAAGATTTCGAGGCGGAAGAGCCTGCGCCAAAACCCGGCTTGCGCCTGCGCTTGCCCGCGATCATCAAGCGCGCGCCCACGCCCGAGCCAGAACTGGTCGAGCCACCCCTGACCGCCGGCCGAGACGTGCCCGAGGCCAGCGAAGACCGGATAAAATCCAAGATTGCCGATGTGATCAAGAGCCGCGTGCGCCAGACCCCGCCGATGCAGACCCGCCGCGAGCCGCCGGTGGCGCGCCGCCGAGGCCCGGATCCGATGATCCTTGCGGATGTCGAACCCATGGCGCCCGTGATGGAGGAGCCCATCGAACCGGCCGTCGAGGGACCAACGCCTCTTGTCGCCGAGCCCAATTTCGAGGTGCCCGACGCCGACCCGGCCCCGCGTGCCGTTGTTCAGCACAGCGCGCGCAAGGCACCCGCGCCCTCGCGCCGGGCTCAGGCCGAGGCGCAGCCGCAGCTGCAGTTCGAGGACAAGCCGGTCGTTTATGAAACGCCACCTCTGTCGCTTCTGACCAACCCGACGCAGATCCAGCGCCACCACCTGAGCGACGAGGCGCTGGAGCAGAACGCGCGCATGCTCGAATCCGTGCTCGACGACTATGGCGTGAAAGGCGAGATCGTCAGCGTTCGCCCCGGTCCCGTCGTCACCATGTACGAACTCGAACCGGCGCCGGGCCTGAAGGCCAGCCGTGTGATCGGCCTCGCCGACGATATCGCGCGGTCGATGTCGGCGCTTTCCGCGCGTGTCTCCACCGTGCCAGGGCGCAGCGTGATCGGTATCGAATTGCCGAATGCATCCCGCGAAAAGGTCGTGTTGCGGGAAATCCTTTCCGCGCGTGATTTTGGCGACAGCAACATGCGTCTGCCGCTGGCGCTCGGCAAGGATATCGGTGGCGATGCGATCGTCGCGAACCTCGCCAAGATGCCCCATCTTCTGATCGCGGGCACCACCGGTTCGGGCAAATCGGTGGCGATCAACACGATGATCCTGAGCCTGCTTTACAAGCTCACTCCCGATGAATGCCGGCTGATCATGATCGACCCCAAGATGTTGGAACTGTCCGTCTACGACGGCATCCCGCATCTGCTTTCCCCCGTCGTCACTGATCCGAAAAAGGCCGTCGTCGCCTTGAAATGGGTCGTGGGCGAGATGGAAGAGCGCTATCGCAAGATGTCCAAAATGGGCGTCCGCAATATCGAAGGCTATAACAGCCGTGTCGAGGATGCGCTCTCGAAGTCCGAGATGTTCTCGCGCACGGTGCAGACCGGCTTTGATGACGACACCGGCGAGCCCGTCTTCGAGACCGAGGAATTCGCCCCTGAAAAAATCCCCTACATCGTCGTGATCGTCGACGAGATGGCCGACCTGATGATGGTCGCGGGAAAAGAGATCGAGGCCTGCATCCAGCGTCTGGCGCAAATGGCGCGGGCCTCGGGCATCCACCTGATCATGGCCACGCAGCGCCCCTCGGTCGATGTAATTACCGGCACGATCAAGGCCAACTTCCCCACCCGGATCTCCTTTCAGGTCACCTCCAAGGTCGACAGTCGCACGATCCTGGGCGAGCAGGGGGCCGAGCAGCTTCTGGGCATGGGCGATATGCTCTACATGGCGGGTGGTGCCAAGATCACCCGCGTGCACGGACCGTTCGTGTCGGACGAAGAGGTCGAGGAAATCGTCAGCTTCCTCAAGACGTTCGGTCCGCCGGACTACGTCGGCGGCGTCGTGGACGGGCCTGACGACGACAAGGAAAGCGATATCGACCTGGTGCTGGGCCTTGGCGGCAACACCGACGGCGAGGACGCGCTTTACGACCAGGCCGTCGCTATCGTGATCAAGGACCGCAAATGTTCGACCTCCTACATCCAGCGAAAGCTCGCGATCGGTTATAACAAGGCAGCGCGGCTTGTTGAGCAGATGGAGGACGAGGGACTGGTCTCGGCCTCCAACCATGTCGGCAAACGCGAGATACTGGTGCCTGAGCAATAGCGTTCGGCGGATCGCCGCAAAGTGAACGATTGCCGGATGCGCCGGGTGCGGCGACGGGGTAAAGGTCGGGCATGAACATCGCTCGTCTCATCGTCGCCGTGCTTGCACCCCTGCTTCTAGCTGGGGCCGCTCTCGCCGATCCGCTGTCGCTGAATGTGATCTCGCGCTATTTCAACGGGCTCAGCACCGCGCAGGGCAGTTTCACCCAGATCAACGACGACGGCACGATCTCCACCGGTCAGATCTATATCCGTCGCCCCGGCCGGATCCGGTTCGAATACAACCCGCCCGACGAGGCGCTGGTGATGGCCGGCGGTGGACAGGTCGCAATCTTCGACTCCAAATCGAACCAGCCCCCTGAGCAATACCCGCTCAAACGCACGCCTCTGAACCTGATCCTCGAGCGCCGCGTGAACCTATCCCGCGCCGGCATGGTCGTCGGCCACACCACGGACGGCACCAAGACCAACGTCATTGCACGCGATCCAGAGAACCCCGAAATCGGCACCATTCAACTGGTCTTCACCGGGCCGCCGGTTGAGTTGCGGCAGTGGATCATCGAGGGCTCCGACGGCAGCCGGACTACGGTCGTCCTGAGCGACATGAAGTTCGGTGTCGGGATACCAGCGATCAAGTTCAGCATACCCTCCGAGATCGAGAGCCGTCAGCGCTGATCAGCGGCAGGACCTGAGCTGCCGTTCGTACATCGCCGAGCGTTCCTCGACCCTGTCCGCAACGCGCAAAAGCCACGGTTTGCGGTTGTAGCTGCCGCGCAGGTATCCCGTCTGCCCCTCGTGATAGGCCAGATACTGATCACGCGCGTCGGTCAGGGCTACGCCCGTCCGGTCCCGTGTCTTGTTCATATACCAGCCCATGAAATCGGTGGCGTCGCGGATATCGTCCCGCTTCGCACGCCGCCGGCCGGTGTCATCGAGATACTCCTTCCAGGTGCCATCCAGCGCCTGGCTGTAGCCATAGGCCGAGGATTGCCGCCCCATCGGGATCACGCCCAGAGCAAAGCGCAGCGGCGTGCGCGCGTTGCCGACAAACTTCGATTCCTGGTGAATCGTCGCCATCTGCACATGCACCGGCACGCCCCAGCGCCGCTCGGTCCGCTTGAAGGCACGCAGGTATTCCGGCCGCTCGCGCACGATGCTGCAGGCGCTGTCGAGATTGCGCGGTGGAGACGAGTTGCTGCTGCCGCCGCCGCACCCGGCGATCAGCACCAACAATACCAACGCGCGGAGAGTTCTGCCCATCTGCCTCTCGCTATCTTGTTTTCTTGCATGATATCCCATCATGCGCCTGTGGAAAACGCCAATTCCGCTCGTCTATATCACAATTGCGAGCAAGCCAGGCAGCGTGAGCACGGAAATCAGGGTCGAGATAACCACAAGCCCTGCCACCGCGTCCGAATCGGCGTCGTACTTCTCGGCCAAAAGGTAAGAAGTCACCGCAACCGGTGTTGCCATTTGCAGAACAAGCACCGCAAAGGCGGTTTCATTGAGCGAAAACGCGCTGGCGATTGCCCAGCCGATACTCGCACAGACTGCAAATTTGGTAATCGAAAGCGCGACGGGCAGTCCGATCCGGCTGATTTTCAGCCGGGCGACGGCGACACCAAGCGTTATCAGCATCATCGGGATCGCCATCTGGCCGATGAGTTCCAGTGCGTTGGTGAGAAACCGTGGCGTCTCCCACCCCTGCGAGAGAAAGAGCGCCCCCAAAAGCGTCGAGACCACCAGCGGCTGGCGCAGCACCCTCCACCACGACCCGCCGCCCGAAACCAGCCAAACTCCGTATGTGAAGGTGCAGACAGCGCTTACGGCGAAGACTACTACGGCATAGCCAAGCCCCTGATTTCCAAACGCAAACAGCGCCAAGGGCATGCCGAGGTTGCCGGTATTCCCGAAGATCAGCGGCGCGAGAAAGGTCCGCCGTGTGAGCCCTGTGAAATGCACGACGGCAAATAGCACCACGCTCACCACCGCGTAGGCGGCAAAAGCGGCCACCGAGATCTCGGTCAGCGCCTGGGGCGGGATTTCCGACGTCATGAGTGCTGTGAAGATCAAACAGGGTGTCGCCAGATCTGCCGCGAGCCGGGTGACAAATTGCAGCCTGTACTCGAAGCCGAGCTTGACCCAGGTAAATCCGACCGCTCCTAACAGAAACACGGGGGCTACGACTTCCAGCACTGTCAGAACGAGGTTCACACACTGTTTCCTTTAATTTATGGCCCAATCGATGGACAACGCCCCTTTCGAGGCGTTAGAAATAATCGTCAAGGGGGTGACTTGTCATGTTGAAGACGCGCGCGAAATATCACCTGGGTCAGGTCGTTCGCCACAAAAAGCACCCCTTCCGCGGTGTCGTTTTCGACGTCGACGCGATGTTTTCGAACACCGAGGAATGGTACGACGCGATACCCGAAGACAGCCGTCCCTCCAAGGACCAGCCGTTTTATCACCTGCTGGCCGAGAACGACCACAGCTACTACGTGGCCTATGTGTCCGAGCAGAACCTGGTCGCGGACTACTCAGGCGAGCCGGTGGATCACCCCGATCTACCCGATCTTTTCGGCGATTTCGAGGACGGTCATTACCCGCTGCATTTCCAGCTGAACTAGTCGTCCGTCGACGCGACCGGCGCACCTGATTTCTTCCAGGCGCTGAACCCGCCCTCCATCTCGGCGATGTTCTCGACACCCATATCCTGCAGTGCCCTGACCGAAAGCGCCGAGCGCCAGGCGCTGGCGCAAAACAACACCAGTGTCTTGTCGGTCGCCAGCGCCGGCTTGTGGTAGGGGCTTTCAGGGTCGATCCAGAACTCCAGCATGCCGCGCGGGGCGTGAAAGGCGCCGGGGATGCGGCCCTCGCGCGCCAATTCCCGTGGGTCGCGGATGTCGACGAGCAGCGCGTCGCCAGCCTCGGCGCGAGCACGCACCTCATCGACCGAAAGGCTATCGATCTGCGTCTTGGCTTCTGTCACGAGCTCTTTCACCGGGCGTATGGGCATTCCGACTTTCCTTTACCGGGTCTCAATACCCCAACGCGCAGCCGTCCTTGCGCGGGTCTGACCCGCCCTCCAGCACGCCGGTGTCGTGGTCGATCCGAATTGCCTGAGCCCCGCCGATCCCGTTCATCGGTACCGTGACCTTATGCCCCAGATTGAAGAGCTCTTGCCGCACGGCGTCGCTGTAGCCCTTCTCGACCTTCATGTCGCCGAATTCGTCGAAACAACGCGGACCGTCGATCGCCGCCTGGGGGTCCATGCCGAAGTCGACAATATTTGTGAGGAACCGTGCGTGGCCGGTGGACTGGTACTGCCCGCCCATGACGCCGAAGGACATGCTCACCTTGCCATTCTCGCGCAGCATCGCGGGGATAATGGTGTGCATCGGCCGCTTGCGGGGATTGACCTCGTTCGGGTGGCCCTCTTCCAGCGTGAATCCCGCGCCGCGGTTGTGGAACAGCACGCCGAATTTCGGGCTGGCAATGCCCGAGCCAAAGTCCTTGAAGATCGAGTAGATGAGGGAGACCGCCATCCGGTCCTTGTCGACGACGGTGATGTAGATCGTTTCCTTGTGCACGGCCTCCGAGACGGCGCGGGCACTTGGCATCGCGGTTTTTGGGTCGATAAGCGCGGCCAACCGCTCTGCAGTCGAGGGGTCCAGTATGTGGGCAAGCCGTTCAGTGTGATCGAGGTCACCCAGAAACCGGACGCGGGCGTCATAGGCAAGCTTCGTCGCCTCGGCCTCGATATGCGCGCGTGCGGTGCCGAAGGGATCCATCGCGGGCAAGTCGAAGTGGCTCAGGATGTTGTTGAGCAGCAGCGCCGTTGCGCCCTGTCCGTTGGGTGGATGCTCGACGAGTTCGATGCCCTTGTAGGTGCCGCTGATCGGCTCGTGATAAGTCGCCTCGGTGGCCGCGAAATCCTCAAGCGTGTGAGTGCCGCCCAGAGCCTTGAGCGCGCTAACCATGTCCTCGGCCACCTCGCCGGTATAGAACGCGTCGCGGCCCTGAGCCGCGATCCGCCGCAGAACTTCGGCCTGGCGGGCGTGGCGAAAGACCTTGCCCGCTTGCGGCGCGTGGCCGCCGTCGGAATAGAACTTGATCCCCGCGCCCTGCAGGTTTCCGACATGGTTCTGCCAGTCGAAGGCGACACGGGGCGCGACAGGGATGCCCTCTTCGGCATAGCGGATCGCAGGCGCGAGAACGGCGTCGAGCCCCTTCACACCGTAATCCTCGGACATCCGGCAGAACGCATCCACGGCACCCGGGACGGTCACCGCGTGGTGGTGGAAGACCGGCATCGTCTTATGCCCTTCGGCGCGCAATGCAGCACCAGTCAGCCCTGCCGGCGCCCGGCCAGAGCCGTTCAATGCCACGATGCGCTCGTCGCCGGCGGGCTTGATCAGCGCGAAACAGTCGCCACCGATCCCGGTCATCTGCGGCTCGCAAAGGCCCAAGAGCACCGCGCCCGCGATCGCCGCGTCCGCCGCGTTGCCGCCATTTTCCAGGATCTCGACCGCGACCTTGGCGGCCAGTGGGTGCGACGTTGCGCACATTCCGTTGGTTGCGAAGACCGGAGACCGCCCCGGCAAGTGAAAGTCCCGCATACCTCGTCTCCCCATGTCGTGGGCCGGGAGTTAGGTCAGTTTTCGGAGAATGGCCAGCCCTGAGCGTGTTCCAGAGCGCCCGGTGCCGCGCGCTGGGTGGGGGCTATGCTGGCGCGGCACCGGAGTGAAGCTCTGCAGCTACCCGGTCTGTGTCGTGTCAAAATCGGGCTCTGAATTGAACGAAATCGGGCGATTCCGTGAATTCTGACCTCCACTCCAGTCCGCAACATGGAGCCCTGAATTGCGCGCCCCGCTGAGCGACGCCTCGAAAAGCGTTCTGCCGAGCCCTTATGCCTCGCGCGGTATCTTGAAATTCAGTTGGTTCCAGCCGTCTTGCCGAACGTAACGTAGATCCTGCGTCAGGGTTCGGATCATGAACCAGCCGAACCCACCTTCGGGCAGATCCTCGAGGCCGCCTTTCAACTCTGTCAACTCCCCTGCAGGCAGTCGCCCGGCCGGCATCGGCGCACCGTCGTCCCGGACACAAAACGCGAGCCCGCCCCCGGAAAGCGTTGTCTCGATGTCTATCCTGCCATCCTCCCAATCCGCTTGCGCATGCTCGACGATATTGTTCAGCGCCTCGGCCAAGACCTGCTCTGCCGTGTCGCAGAGCGCTTCGGGCGTTCCATCGGCCTGCCAGCGGTGCCGCAGGTCGATCAGGACCTGCCGAACCGCAAGGGGCGCTGCCGGTACGACGACGCGCGTAACGCTTGAGGCCCCGTCGGCCAAAGGGCGACGACGCAAATGCATCCGAGCGTCAGGAGGCCTTGGCAATGCTACCCAGGGCACTTTCGGCGTCGGCGTGGATGTGGAACACCGTGTCCATACGCGTGAGGCGAAACACCTTTTCCACCGTGGGTTTAAGCGCGGCCAATTCAAGCCTGCGCTCCGATCCCAGTTGTTTCATCGCCGCGACGACCGCGCCCAGCCCGCTGCTGTCCAGAAAATCCACCGCCTTCATGTCCAGCACGACGCGTTCGGGCCCGTTCGCAGCGAGATCGCGGATCATGTCCTTGAACTGGATCGCGACCGCGGCGTCGATGCGGGTTTCGTTCACCTCAATCAGCAGCATATCGCCATGTTTTCTGGGCTCGAGTTTCATCTGCGCCTCCTGCATAAACCTTGAAAACCTGACTAGACGGCATTTGTTACCATTCGGTATGCGGGCCGCGGATAGGCTGAAAGAGGAGAGGCGAAATGAAAGACGTTGTGATCGCGGGCGCCGCGCGCACGCCGATGGGCGGTTTTCAGGGGGTGTTCTCCAAGGTGACTGCGGCGCAGCTCGGTGGGGTTGCGATCAGGGCGGCGCTGGAAGACGCCAAGGTCGAACCGGACCGCGTCGAGGACCTCACCATGGGCTGCGTGCTGCCCGCAGGCCAGGGCCAGGCGCCGGCACGGCAGGCGGGGTTTTTGGCTGGCCTGGGCAAGGATGTGCCTGCGACGACGCTGAACAAGATGTGTGGATCGGGCATGAAGGCTGCGATGATCGGTTTCGATCAAGTAGCCCTGGGGCAGGCAGAGGTTGTGGTCGCCGGCGGCATGGAGAGCATGACGAACGCGCCCTACGTGCTGCCGCAGATGCGCAGAGGTGCGCGGATCGGGCATGGCAAGGTACAGGATCACATGTTCCTCGACGGGCTCGAGGACGCCTATGACAAGGGTCGGCTGATGGGCACCTTCGCCGAGGATTGCGCCGAGAAATTCCAGCTGACGCGCGAGGCGCAGGATCATTACGCGCTGACCTCGCTCCATCGCGCCAAGACGGCGCAGGCAACGGGCGCATTCGAGGGGGAATTGACGGCTGTAACCGTGACCGCTCATCACGGCGAGACGACGGTGTTTGCTGGCGATATCGGACGGGGAGAGGTCGTCTTGGAGGACGAGCAACCCGGCAATGCACGGCCAGAGAAGATCCCGCATCTAAAGCCCGCGTTCCGTCGCGACGGAACCGTAACACCCGCAAATTCCTCATCAATTTCGGATGGGAGCGCGGCGTTGGTGCTGGCTTCGGCCGATACCACCGAGGCGCAGGGGCTGAATGCCCGGGCGCGGATCGTCGGCTATGCGGGCCACGCGCAGGAGCCGGGTTGGTTCACCACGGCGCCGATCCCGGCGGCGCAGAAGCTCTTGGACCGTATCGGGTGGGCTAAGGACGATGTGGATCTTTGGGAGGTCAACGAGGCTTTCGCCGTCGTGCCGATGATCTTCATGCGCGAAATGGGCCTCGACCATGAGATTGTGAACGTCAACGGGGGGGCTTGCGCCTTGGGCCACCCGATCGGTGCCTCGGGCGCGCGGATCATGGTTACCCTTTTGAGTGCATTGGAAAAACGTGGGCTCAAGCGAGGAGTCGCAGCAATCTGCATCGGTGGCGGCGAAGGTACGGCCATCGCGATCGAGCGGGTCTGATGCGGGCCGACTACGCGGAGCTGTCGAAGACGCTTCAAGCGTTGACCCAGGGCGAGACGGATGAGGTCGCGCTTATGGCGACGGTGGTGTGCGAGTTGCATCATGCGGATGACCGCTTTGACTGGACGGGCTTCTACCGTGTTGTTTCCGAAGGACTTTTGAAGATCGGACCGTATCAGGGCGGGCATGGGTGCCTGGTGATTCCCTTCGACCGGGGCGTCTGCGGGGCGGCGGCGCGGACGGGGGAGGTGCAGCTGGTGCCCGACGTGGATGCGTTTCCGGGGCATATCGCTTGTGCGTCCTCGACCCGGTCCGAAATTGTGCTGCCGGTTCAGGATGTTAGCGCGCGGCTTATCGGGGTCTTGGATATCGACAGCGACCAGCCGGACGCGTTCGATCAGGACGATGCCGAGGGTCTTGGGGCGATTCTGCGGCAGGTCTTTGGGCGGGGGTGAGGTGAGCGCCGAATACCGCCCTCCGGACGTGCCTTTGGAGGTGATTCATGTAGATCACCAACTGCTTGTCGTGGACAAGCCCAGCGGGCTTTTATCCGTTCCTGGCAAGGGGTTAGAGCTTGCCGATTGCCTGCTGAGCCGGGTGCAGGCGGTGTATCCGGAGGCTCTGTTGGTGCATCGGTTGGACCGGGACACCTCGGGCGTGATGGTGTTTGCCCTGACCCCGCAGGCGCAGCGGCATCTGGGGCTGCAGTTCGAGAAGCGGCAGGTGAAAAAGACATATATTGCAAGGGTTTGGGGGCGACTGGGGCCCTCATCCGGCACCGTGGATTTGCCGCTGATCGTGGATTGGCCGAACCGGCCGCTGCAGAAAGTGGACCATGAATCCGGGAAGCCGGCCCAAACGGACTGGAAGATTCTCAAGTATAATCAAGAGGATACCCGTGTCCGGCTGATGCCGAAAACCGGGCGGAGCCATCAGTTGCGGGTGCATATGAAGGAGATCGGCCATCCGATCCTCGGCGATCCCTTCTATGCCACTGGAAAGGCAAAAGAATTTCCGCGTCTGATGCTGCATTCACAGGAGCTGCGGTTGCGGCATCCGGATGGCGGGCGGGGGATGAGCTTCAAGGCTATACCGCCGTTTTAGGCGATATGAATCGCATATGACTCCCATATGAATCCCATATGACTCCGGTGCGGCAACGGGTCGAACACGGGTTTCGGTATTACGTATGTATTACGTCGGTATTGCCTCGGTACTGCAGTGCAGCATTCCGGCCAAGGGAGGCGCGCGGGTAGCGCACCCACCGCGAAAAAGGCGGTCGGAATTGCGTCGGAATTCCATCGGACTTTTCCGGGCGAACTCCGGTCAGCGGCGGTGGACGGGTGGCGCATCGGTGGCTAGAGCATGCGCCATGACCATCACCTACCGCGCTGCCTCTGCCACGGACGCGATTGCCTGCGCTCAGATCATCCGCGACTGGGGGACAGAGACACCGTGGATGGTGCCGCTCGACGATCTCGAGCCGATGGCGGCGTCCTGGCGGGATCTGCTGGCGAGCGACACCGCCTGGGTGGCTGAGCGCGCAGGCCGGGTGGTCGGGTTCTGTGTCCGGGAGGACGACAACATCACCGGGCTCTATGTCACCGGATCGGCGCGGGGTAGTGGGGTCGGCAAGCGCCTGCTCGACCTCGCCAAGGCGGACCGGGACTGGATCACCGTCTGGGCCTACGAGGCGAATACCCGGGCCCGGAAGTTCTACCGGCGGGAAGGTCTCGTCGAGATTTGTTTCGAACGCGAGGATGAGTCGAGCCTGATGAATGTCGAGCATCGTTGGACGCGAGGGTCATGAGGGCCGGTGTTCCGTGCAACGAGACGAATTGGCGGGACAGGTTCGGGAGTTGGCGGTGCGGGGTTGGTGCGCAATAGCGCACCCTGCCGTGACTTCAGTGCAGGGAGCGGCGCGGGCGCGCCGCTCTGCCTTGGGAAGGGCCGTTACTGCGCACGGGTGAAGCCGTCCCAATCTCCGGTGAAGATCGCGCCCATGTCCATGCCGTAGGCGGCGGCCTTGAGCTCTTCGGGCACGTTGCCGCGGAAGATGACGGGTCCGGGCGTGGCGATCTGGCTGATCTGCGGGAAGTACTGCGCGGCGGTACCAGTGAGGTGGAAGGCAAGCGCGTCGGCGTCGGCGAAGACTTCGTGGATCACAAGCTGGTGGCCGGTTTCCGAGACCCCGATTTCGTAGCTCAGAAGCCCGGGTTCATGCGCCTCGAGCACCTCGCCCACGGCGGCGTAGGTGGCGACGAGCTGTTCGTTCATGCCCTCCTTGGCGGTCCAGACATAGGTCAGGTCGATCTTGGTCCCGCCGGCGAGGGCACCGGTGGCGGTGAGTGCGAGCGTGGCGGCGGCGAGGGTAGTTTTCAGGGTCATGGGGTTGTCCTTTCCTGTGTCGATGAATTTAATTGGACTGAATGGTCCATAAATGTCA
>JAAUYH010065719.1_pt1 | contig 13762 bp, 16 predicted proteins | sample 7278061 | NCBI WGS metagenome assembly JAAUYH01 (sample SAMN14350203, study PRJNA611818) | marine sediment metagenome | isolation source: surface marine sediment (0.6m) | place: French Polynesia: Moorea | collected 2018-08
ATAACATCTCGTCCACCATAGATGCGAGAAACTAACTTTAAACCTAATTCTTGCCAAGATGATAGAGTTTGTCCGACGGCGACTGTGTTGCAATTGTAAGTCACTTTGGGGGGATATATAAGGGATAAGGGAGGGATAGAGGATAAAGGATGAAGGATGAAGGACTCAGAAGGAACAAAAAAATACCTATTACTTATTACTTATAGGCGCAAGCCTTGCGCAGATAGTTATTACCTCACTCGGAGTCCCTCATAATTCATCCTTTGTGCTTTCTAACTAGCGATCGTTCAATAACCCCATTATAGGAGCAAGGACTGCGCCAAACACAAATCCTCCTGCGTGCGCCCAATATGCTACCCCCGTCATAACTTCAGGCATTCCCAAAGAAGCTACACTACTAATAGCTTGTTGTAAAAACCAGAAGCCGAGAAAGAAAACAGCAGGAATTCTGACAGTAGTGATAAAAAAACCCAGAGGTAGTAAAGTCAAGATTTGCGCCCTAGGATACTTAATAATATACGCGCCCATGACTCCTGCGATCGCCCCTGATGCACCAACAGTAGGAACAGCAGATTCCATACCAAAAAACCAGTGGGTTAAACCAGCTAAAATTCCACAAATTAAGTAAAAAAACAAAAATCTAAAGTGACCTAAATCTTCTTCGATATTATTGCCAAAAGTCCAGAGGAATAGCATATTAAAGCCAATGTGCATAAATCCCCCATGAAGAAACTGAGAAGTAATCAGGGTCAGGATTTCAGGGAAAGATTGACTCGATCTGATTCCATCGAAGCTATCACTTAATTCTTGGGGAATGACGGCATAAAGGTCAAAAAACTGGCGTAACTCTATCTCAGAGCCTAAACTTAGTTGATGCAAAAACACAAGTATATTAATTGTGATTAGAGCATAAACAATAATTGGAGTTATTTGTGTTGGATTTTCATCCCTCAGAGGAATCATGGTAAAGACAAGGAAGATAGGGAGATAAGGGACATAAGGAAGACAAGGAAGAAATTTATTTTTGCAAGAGGTCTAATAATTTGATAGCTATCTCGTAAAAGTCAACTCGCGATCAAAGCTGTTAGTTGTTAGGTTATTGCCAACTAGTAATAATATACTTTTCATAGTTACTTGCCACTTGCTAGTTTACTAGACTAAAGCTCTTTGTGAACTACTACACACTCATCCTATTGTTTTGTTATTAAATGCTATGATTGACTAGCTCCTCATCCGTGGAAAGGGGCTTTACTCTATCTAGGATGAGATTTAAAGCCTATCGATTTTGCTATAACAGCCCCTTCCACCACTAACCTCTACGCGTTATGGTCTGGGGCTTCTGCGAGATTACCTAAGATTTATCGGACTCATACAAAAGGTCTAACATCTAACTCAATCCCAACATAGCTTCTAGAGTCAAGTAGAGAAAAACAAATGTTCCTACTCCCAAACCAACAAGAGCAACTGCTGTTACAGGATTTTTGAGGAAAGGAGCTAATTGTCCAAAAAATGCCCAAAAAATGCCTAAAATTAAACTAATTAAGTATCGTGGATAGCGAGCAACATTCTCAAAAAAGTCTTGCATAATGATTAAATCAATTTATTATTGGTCTTGTACACATTTTGACATACTGTTACACCTGAAGGAATTTGCTTCAGGGTAGAAACAGGAAAGCCTCATAGTGATATGGGGAAGCCCGCGCACTCTCCTACTGGATCAGCGTCGGGAAGAGGTCACGTAGGGTTTGATGGTTGATAGTTGATGAATGAATATATTGTTTCAATCTACTCGTCGTCGTTTAGCAGTCTGGTACACAATCGTTACAGGAATATTGTTACTGCTATTTGCTACAGGAGTATATCTTTATGTACGCTATACCTTAATAGACCGCATTGATGATACTCTTAAGCACGTGATCGAAGTAGTAGAACCCTCTCTGGTTATTCAACCCATCACAGCCAAATTTGAAGACTATAAGGTAGATGTTCTTGCTAGCTTTCGTTACAAGGTAGAAGCAGTAGAAGACGATCGCATTGATTTAGAATGGTTTAACTCAGAAGGTGAATTACTGTGGTCAACTTTTACTGAACCTTTAAATATTCCTTTACATCTCCATCGTAAGGGGGAAACTGTAACAGTTTCAGGCGATCGCATTTTTCGCCAAATTGTCAAACCCATTAAGTTAGAAACAAAAACTTTAGGTTATTTAAGAGTCTCTCATCCTTGGTTTGAAGTCACTCGACCGATTCGTCAACTAACCAGAGACTTAAGTATTGGTATTGGGTTAATGATATTTTGTGTTGGTGCTATTGGTTGGTGGTTATCAGGAATTGCGATCCAACCAGTAAAAGATTCTTACTCTAGTCTCAAACAGTTTACCGCCGATGCTTCCCATGAGTTGCGTAACCCCATTGCTACAATTCAAACCAATGTACAAATGGCTTTAGCTTATCCTGAAGCAGAACCCCAACTACAACAACAGCAACTACGAGTTATTGAAAGATTGACTCAAAGATTAGGACGTTTAGTTAACGATTTACTCTTTCTAGCTCGCTCTGATACCGGCATAGTGAATATGGATTGGCAAGATGTTCCTCTAGATGGTTTACTCTTTGAAGTAGTGGAAGAACAACGCACTATTGCAGCAGCAAAAAACATCAATCTTCATTTAGAAATTATTGAACCAGATAACTCGGAACTAGAAGATATTTTTGTAGTTAAGGGAGATGAAGATAGTTTAGCTCGTTTGTTGACTAACTTAATAGCTAATGCCATCGAACACAGCAATGATTCTAGCAATGTAGAAATTGAATTAAGTCTAGTGGATAAACCCGAAGTCTCCAGACGGAGAGAACATGGTCAAAAATATGTACAAGTAAAAGTAAAAGACACAGGGGGGGGAATTTCTGAAACTGCATTACCTTATATCTTTGATCGCTTTTATCGGATCGACCCTGCTCGTTCTCGTCAACCGACTATCACCACTGGTACAGGATTAGGACTTGCGATCGCAAAAGCCATTGTGGAAAATCACCAAGGACAAATAACTGTTGAAAGTAAAGAACATCAAGGTACTACTTTTACGGTAATTCTTGATGTGAAATAGACTTAACCTAGAGGATTTTTATTGTCTGTTGTGTAATCAATAGTTTTTTGAATTCTCTTGGCTCTGGTTTGAGGACGTTTCGCACTACTAATCCAAAAGAGAATACCTTTTTTTGTCGAGTTACTAAAAGCTTCAAAGTTTTTACTAGCAGTTGGATTCTGATTCAGCGATCGCTGTAAATCATCAGGAATTATTAAAGCTTCTACCTCATCTAAAGCATTCCATGAACCATTTTGTTTTGCTATTTGAATTTTTTCCAGACCAGCTTCAGTCATTAAATTTTGTTCTATAAGCTCAAGAACATATTGTTTATTAAGTTTTGACCACACACTATTAGGTTTGCGAGGAGTAAATATTTGTTTATAACGCTCCTCATCTAAGGATTGAACCTTGCTATCAATCCAACCAAAACAGAGAGCTTCTTGTACTGCTTCTTGATATCTCACGCTAGGTTTACCGCTTTTAACTTTATAGTATATGAGCCAAATTCCGCGAGAGCTTTGATGATTTTGTTGTAACCAATCACGCCATGCTTGGCGATTTACTGCTTCAAAATTCTCTAAACTTTCGTCAAATTTTCCCATGACTTCATTGTTGTCAATTATTGCAATTAATTTCCATAGCAAAAACCTCGGTTTATGATACCGAGGTCAAGTAGGAGAAATCAATGTAGGTTGACGAGATGTTAAAAGCTGTTAGCTGACGATAAAAGAAACAAAGACTAATGCAGTGACTAATAATGCTGCAACTGCACCTTGTTGAATGTAACGTTTCTGCTCATATACTGCTGGATATTCTGCATAGGTCATTTCAGGTTCAACAGCTTAGTTGTTAAGAGTTCCGTTATCGAGTTGTCTGGTGTACATAGGTGGTGCTTTTTGTTTTTTTCCCTTCTATGTTAACTAATATAACAAATATATTTATTTTTGTAAACCATATCTTTACAAAAAGTTTCATCTAGTAGCAATAAGCTAGGCTAATTAATGGGGAATCGCAATTCAAACATCTTTAGGCGATCGCAACTTAGACCAATTCTCAAAAATACTGAGAGACGATAGTTATGTCAGGGTGTGGGAAATAGGGAATAGGGAATAGGAATTAGTCATTGTTAAATATCTTATTGATCAAACAAGCTACAAACTAATTTCCCTGGACTATTTTTTTTAAAAGGAATAACCGCTTTATCGTATTCAATAGTATATTTATCCCGACAGTTATAAACCTCTCTCGGTCTTTTCTTGCCATCAATACTTACAATAGCTCGATATTCCCAATAGTTTTTAGCACTACGTTTAATCCGAACAATACAGATTTTATGACCATCTAAAGTGCGACAAGTAGCAGCTTCTGATGGATAAACTATCAAGAAAAACAAGCTAGCAATTATAGACAATAAGAAAAGAGATTTCATTAATATAGAAATTACGCAAATTAAACTGCTTTAGGATATTTATATTCTATTATCGGCATTGTTTATTTTATGGGGAAACTCTAGAGGAATTGCGCCCATCGCTCCTGTGCGGAAATCGTGCAATAATTGACGGGCTGCTCTTTCTTTATCTCCTTTATAACGCTCCAATCCCATATTGTGAATATAAGATTCTCCTGTCATGGAGAAAGGATCTAGACCATAACGAGACTGCAAAATCTCAGCAAAATTAACCTCTACTAATAAATCCACCATTGCAGCAGCAATTAACTGATTATCATAGGAAGCTTCCCCGATATCTTCACAGATAGCTAATTTAACTGCATCTTTTTGATTGTGTAGTTTCCAAGGAATAACCCCTGGTGCGTCTAGTAATTCAATTTCATCGGAAATCCTTACCCACTGTAACTGACGAGTTACTCCAGCTTTCCGCGCACTCGCTACTACTTTTTTTCCTACCAAACGATTGATTAAGGCTGATTTACCTACATTGGGAAACCCAATTACCACAGCCCTTACAGGGCGTTTTCGCATTCCTCTTTCTTGTCTCCTCTGGTTCATTGCCACCCCTGCTTGTTGGGCTGCAATTTTTACCGCTTTGATTCCTTTACCCTGTTTAGCGTTGGTAAAGTAGGGGGTATCTCCTTGGCTTTTAAACCAGTCTCGCCATTCTTGGTGTAAAGAATTAGGAATCATATCCATGCGGTTAAGAAGGGAAATTTTGGGTTTATTTCCAATCCATTCTGCTACTTGGGGATGATGGGAAGCTAAAGGAATTCGCGCATCTCTTACTTCTAAAACCACATCAACTCGTTTAAGTTGTTCTTTGAGTTGTCTTTCTGCTTTAGCGATATGTCCTGGGTACCATTGAATAGTGGGAGAAAACATAATGTCAGTTAGTTAAGTAGTCACGCAAAATTAATTAGATAGTTCAATTAAGGAAGGTCGTAAGCTTAATTTCTAATTAGTTCTACTCCGTCTTTATCGTCTATATCTTGCGTATATACTTTAACCTGTTCTTCCTTGGCAGTAGGTAAACTTTTACCGATAAAATCTGGGTGAATGGGTAATTCTCGATGTCCTCGATCTACTAATACTGCTAGTCTAATGGCTTCTGGTCTGCCATACTCAATAACAGCATTGAGAGCAGCACGAACTGTACGACCTTTATAGATTACATCATCAACTACAATTACAGTTTTACCAGTTAGGTCTAGGGGAATTTTGGTTTTAGCAGGGGTACGAGTAGGAACACGGTCTAAATCATCACGATAAAAGGTAATATCAATCGCCCCTACAGGCACACTAATATTCTCTAACATTTCGATCTGCTGCGCTAGTTGATAAGCTAGGGGAACGCCTCTAGTATAGATACCGACTAAGACAATTTCAGACAAGTCTCCAGAACGTTCTACAATTTCAGACGCAAGACGGGTTATAGTGCGTCGGATTTCATCTGCTGAGAGTATTTCGACTACCTTGGCTGGCATTTTAGTTAGTAAATAAATTATTTTTCGTAGTGATAACGACAGGAAATAATAGTTAGATAATTTTCATCAATTGCATAGACTAATCTGTGGGTTTGATCGATTCTTCTTGACCAAAAGCCAGAAAGATTTTCTGTCAGGGGTTCGGGTTTACCAATTCCTTCAAAAGGATGAGACAAAGTATCTTGGATGAGACGATTGATCCTTTTAAGAGTTTTTTTATCCTGAGATTGCCAATAAATATAATCTTGCCATGCTTTGCTACCCCAGGCTAATTTACCCATCAATCAAATCATGTTCTTCTACTTTACCATCTCGATATTCAGCGATCGCCTTTTCTAAATGTTTAGCATTAGCAGGAGATTTTAAGAGATAAAAAGTTTCCATCAAACTATCGTAATGACTTTTTGACATGACTACTGCATCTTCTGCATCTCTTCTGACAATAAGAGTACAATCTCGATCGTTAGCAACTCTGTCTAGTAAGGCTTTGAAGTTGTTTCTGGCTTGGCTAAAATTGACTACGTCCATGTTCATATTTGTACTTAACTGTGTACAAGTATAACCTAGATATTAATATTAGTTAAAACAAGCTAGCTAGGGTGAGTGAAATTATATGCGATCGCTATACACCTTAGCTTCCCCTAGATCGCATTTTCACAGGATGTATGGAGTAATATCTCATCAATAATTAATCATAAGCTGGTTTATCCATCAATCAAGTATTGCCATTACTGATTTTGCAACGCAATCCTTGTATTGCTGATATTCTTGTATTGTTACTTCCCAAGCTAAGTAATGATTATTACTGGGATGAGACACTATATTTCTATTTCTTCTATCAAATAAATTGGCAATAGAATCACAAATATGGTGAGGTATTTTTTTTCTAATTAAGTATTTATGAGCATTTTCAGCTTTATATTCTTTCCTATCTGGTTCGTCTAAAAACCAACATATTGCATGAATTTCATTTAGTAAATGACTTAATGCAACAGAATAGCAAGCTTTTCTTTCATTGATTAAACGTAATGTAATTTGCTCAATAATATTATGTTGAGTTGCAATTTTTTGAACTTGTTTTCCAGAAAGTTTATAATATCCTGGCTCTTTAATATAAATGGTTTTATTCTTGCAAATATCATAAAGTTCACTAAAATATTCTGTTTGACTGAGAGTATCAAATAACTTTTTGTCAGAAAATTTTATTTGACATAAGTATTCTAAAGTAACATTAATATCTCTAATATTAAACTTGGTTTTCTTTTTAAGAAATTCTATAAATTTTGTTTCGCTTTCACTATCTTGCATCAATATAATTATTAATTCTTTAGGACTAACCTTTACTAATTCAAAATTTAAATTTTGTAAAACTGAAGCGAGATTTTTTTTTTTTTCTAATTTTTTAAATATGTTTTTTACTCCCTCATCATAAACATCTTTCAAAATTTCTTTTTGTATGGATTCAATAGGTTGACAGGATATGTACTTGTTATATTGTTTGATTTTTTTTAGTTCAGTAATGATCGCATCAAACTTATCTTGTGGAGATTGAGTTTTGTCTTCATTAGCAATAGGGTACTCAGGAGAAGTTCGCTTGATCTCTTTAAGTAATAATTCTTGATGTTTTGAATGTTCTAAATCATATAAGCCAGTTTTTTGATTGAGTCTAAGCTGAAAATGATGATACATTTTATCAGCTATCTCAGAAGCTATCTGTTGTGAAATTGAGATTTTCTTTGTAGCATTATTAATATCTTTTTTAAACTTAAGTACGATATAGATGTCATCTACATAACGAAAGATTTTGTATTGAACTAGTGAGTTATGATAATCATTGATAATATCATTAATAGTAAGATCGCAGAATAAAAGATATAGATATCCTAAAAATCCAGAAATAATATTGTTATCAGACTGAGGTATTCCCTTTTTACCATACATGATAAAGTCAAAAAACACTATTATTTGTTCGATTATTTCTTCTCTAAATTTAAATTTCCTTCTAACTCCTGGCTTGATTTTTTTATATATAGATTTTAATAAATTATCAACAGTAATATTATCAAAATAATTTTGTATATCTAGTTTTAAAACAATGCTTTTTTCTTGGGCTGATTGTTCTTTTAATATTTCCTCTACGTCTTCTCTAAGTGAATTTCTAAATTGCTTATAATATTCTGCATAATATATTTTATTTTTAAATTGTAAATCATCCCCCTTAAATTTTAGATCGCCTCCATAAAAGCTTTGTATATCTGAATAGTTAGATTTTGTTCTATCAATCCATTCTTGAGATATTTTTAATAAATAAAGTCCGACTGAATAATATAAAATCATCATAGGATAAGAAAATATATTATAATTACGTAATCCTAATCCATCTTTAGGCTTGGCTATTTTGTAAGTAAAAAATTCTTTCTCTAGGGCAAAAAATAGATTATTAGCTATTTTGCTATCGAAATAATCTTGTTTTCCACACTGTTTTGTTTCAGCGTTTTTTAAATTTTTATAGTAAAACAAGGAAAATGTATTATAGTGTCTATTTTTATCGATTTGTGATATTTGGAAATCTAAAAGTTGTTTTGCTTCTGTCCATAATTTAAAGTCAATAAAAGAACCAATCGAAAAATTATTAATCACAAAAAAATACCTGTTTATTCTAAATACTTTCTCTATAGTAACCTTCGATATAACTACAAGCAAAAAACAAGACAAATATCTAGGTATATACTTCAGTAAAAAAAATCTGTATTATATTGTTATTACCATCGATCAAGAGGAATCGCCACTTTATTGTCTGCATCAAAAAGATGTATCTTATCAAGATTGATAGATAAGTTAATAGATTCTCCCAGAGAAACTATCGTATCTGGTGAGAGACTAGCAGTTATAGATGTATCTGAGTCATTAGAGAGAGTCCCCTGAATATAGGTTTCACTCCCTAAAGCTTCCACTAAATTTACTTTTACAGAGATATGAGAAGATTCTGGACTTAAGAAAAAGTATTGAGGGCGTATTCCTAGTAAAAACTTATTATTTCCCTGATTATGTAGAATTTCTCCCCAATATTCTGGTAGGGTGAGGCGAAAATGAGGATTAATTAGAGTTAGGGGTTTAGTTAATTCTACTGGTAAAAAGTTCATCGGGGGCGAACCAATAAACTCGGCGACAAAGCGGTTTGCTGGTTGATTGTAGATTTCTAGGGGAGATGCAATTTGTTGAATTTCTCCTCCTTTCATTACCGCAATACGATCGCCCATCGTCATGGCTTCTGTTTGATCGTGGGTAACATAGATTGTAGTAATTCCCAGTTGTTTTTGTAGCTGGACGATTTGAGCGCGAGTTTCGGTTCTTAATTTCGCATCAAGATTAGATAAGGGTTCATCCATCAGAAATACTTGGGGATTTCTGGCGATCGCTCTTCCTAAAGCTACTCTCTGTTTTTGTCCTCCTGATAGTTCTTTGGGCAGTCTAGAGAGTAAAGATTCAATCTGCAATAAACTAGCAACGTATCTTACTCGTTTCCGAATTTCTCGTTCTCTAGAGGAAATATAACGCATACTTCTCGGTAATGACCGAGTTAATCCTACTAGAGCAGGTTCTAGCCAATCTGATACTAAATTGCTCTCGGTTTCTCCTATTTCAGAACGCCGTAACCCAAAAGCAATATTGTCATAGACATTGAGATGAGGATAGAGAGCGTAGTTTTGAAATACCATAGCGATATCTCTAGCTTTTGGGGGAATTTTGTTGACTATGCGATCGCCAATGTAAACATTTCCACCAGTTAACTCTTCTAATCCTGCTAGAAGACGCAATAGAGTACTTTTACCACATCCTGAAGGGCCGACCAAGACCATAAATTCGCCATCTTTTACTTCCAGGTTAATATTCCTCAGAACATTAACAGCCTGATTGGTCAAAGATGAGGAGTCAGAATCCAATATCTCAGACTTGTTTTCAATATTCCGATTGGATTCTTCCTGAACCCGCTTTTTAAAGCTTTTATAGACATTTTCAAAGACGACTTTTGCCACAGATAAAACCAACGCGCTTTATTTAGCTTAATCATCCTTGGGTCTTTTCCCCATGAAGATATTATTTAATCTTCCCACAATCAAGATTAAGAGGGAAACATACGAGCTTCTGCTAAGTCTCGGATCAATGCAGTTTTGGAAGCGAGATAATTACTTAGATTAGTCCGCTCTTTCTGTTCTAGGGATTGTTGATCTTCGAGCTTATACAGTAGTCTTTGTACTAACTCTGCATCGCTCATTCCTAAAAGCTCAGAAGTCTGAGTCCTTTCAATTAATTTCCAGGTTCGGTGTAACAGTGTAATATTCATCCTGTTTTCCCCTATAATGAAGAGCCTTTTAGCCCTTGTGTTAATTCGTAACAGTTAATATACTAATTCATCTTGATTCAATCTAAAGAAATTCTTAAGATTTATATGGAAAATTTACACAAATCTTTATGGAAAGTTGATAAAGCTTAGAATTAGAGCCAACTGCCAAAAATCATTCCGCCCAACAGGATAAATCCAATCCAGACATTTTGAGCGAAAATTTGACCATAAACAGGACGGGGTAAAGAGATATCGCGCAGCCTAATATATTGCCATAACCAGACTAGGGTGGCGACCAACAAACTCAGCCAAAAGCCCAGATGTAATTGCAGAATAAAAGCCATATAAGCCATTAAGACCACTGTCAGTAGGAAAAACAAGCCTACTGCTTCTGGTGCATATTTGCCAAAGAAAATCGCACTGGAGTTGATGCCAATTTTTAAATCATCTTCGCGGTCTGACATAGCATAAACTGTATCAAATCCTAAAGTCCACGCTACTGTTGCCCCCCATAATAACCAAGTAGCAAGATTGATGTTTCCTGTGACAGCACTCCAACTAATAAGAACAGCAAAGCCCCAACACAGAGATAATACTAACTGAGGAATAGGAAAAACTCGTTTTGCCAAAGGATAAGCCACAATAAAGGGGACAGCAGCAACACATAGCCAAAAACTCAAAGTATTAAGATAAACAGCTAAGACAGCAGCACAACTAAGAGCGATCGCAAAAATAATAATTCCCAATTTAATAGATAAATCACGGGAAGCTAAGGGGCGGTTTTTAGTGCGATCTACTTGGGGGTCGATATCTTTGTCCCATAAATCGTTAATTACGCAACCAGCAGCACTAGTAGCTAAAGTTCCTAAAATAATTACCCCTACTAGTAATATAGGTGGCGTTCCTGGGGCTGCTAAAAATACCGCCCACAATGCAGGAATCATTAAAATTAGTCTTCCAGCAGGTTTATCCCAACGCAAGAGACGGATAATTTTTTGCCATGTCGGTTCGATAGTGTTTGAGTATTGAGTCATATTGAAGAAAGATAACAAATATTTACTACATACATTATTATGTCTGGCTTTCAGCCTATTTTAGTTTTGTTTATCTTAATTTTAATTCTCCAAGAGTGACAGAAAAGGGTTGGCAATTGTGCCATCAAGTTTCATTTTAATCTGGTCGAATATTGAACATCTGATTGACGAAAAAGACTTTTTAGTTTAGCTTGGCGGTTGAAATTACAGCTAAACCAGGGAAATCCCTTGATATATGAAGTCTGGGTAGGCAGATGAGATACAGGATTATTGAGGCGCGAATATTATTCCCCCGCTTTAATAACAGTTGTCTAGGGCTTTCAGGAGTTTTATCACTCAACCAGTATTCAACATAGTAGGCTTTTACAAAAAAGCAAATTATGTAAATATACTTAGGGTCTGTTTAAAAATCTTGACAGACTACAAAAAAATACTTAAGGTCTTCATACTAGGAATCACTTAAGTTCATTAAAGGTCATAAATATAGTGAGAAATTGTTTTATAGGTTTAGTAATTGTAGGAGCTAGTGCTGTCATTCCCCAAAATGCGATCGCTACTTCTTGGTTTTCTTCAGTTAATAGGAGTTCATTTTTATTAATGGAGAGCCTTGTTTGTACCAAGGTTAATCCAACAGTATCAAACAATTGTCAGAACCATAGGATTTTCCTAGACAAGAGAGGGAAGTTGGATATTAAGCCTCATCTGTTTAACCACATGACTAATTTAATGATTCCTCAATGGGATGTAGTAGGTCAAAAAGTTCACAGTAAGGCACAGCATCCTGAGATAATTAATGTGGCGTTGCAAGAAAAAGAGAATCCGTTAGCTTCTGACACAAATGCTGATTTTCATCTCAATAAATTGGCTACTTATGGCAAAATTCAACTCCAAAAATACAATTTCCCCAAAATTTCTCGTAGTAGCTTGTTAGGGTCTTCTGTGCCAAATAATTTCTGTTTTTCTACAAAATCAAGTAATTGTTCTTCTGTAGAGAAGTTCAATTTTTCTCATCCTGCACCAGAAACAACAAGAGTATCGAGTTCTTTTGGGTGGCGCAGAAGACCTTATAGTGGTCGATATCAATTTCATAAAGGTATCGATTATGGTGCGCCTTTAGGCTCTCCTGTAGTAGCAGCAGCAGATGGTATTGTGACGAAAGTGGTTTCTGGTTGTTTAGATTTTCGCAATCGCTGGTGTGGTAATCAGTTTGGTAATTGGGTTGAAATAGATCATGGCAATGGCGCAGTTGCTCTTTACGGACACCTACTGCACAAGTCTATTAATGTAAAAGAAGGAATGAAAGTCTGGAAAAATCAGGAAATTGCTCAAGTTGGTAGTTCTGGATGGTCAACAGGAGCGCATCTGGACTTTAGAGTTAAGGTAAATGGGCAATATAAGAATCCTAGAAACTTTGTTTATTAAAATACCTAGTCTTCTTCCCCTTCAACCTGAGCGCGATATTCCACAGCAGAAATCGTTTCTTCTAGTTCATCATCAGGATTATTAACGCGAACTTTGAGTAACCATCCTTCTCCATAAGGGTCATCCACAATGGATTCTGGAGTTTCTATTGCAGTTTCATTTCGTTCAATTACTGTACCTGATACTGGGGGGTATAAGTCTTCTACTGCTTTGACTGATTCGATAGTACCAAAACTTTCTCCTATCTCTAACTCGTCTCCAATTTCAGGTAATTCTAGAAAGACAATATCCCCTAACTGATCTAGAGCAAAAGCACTAACTCCAATAGTGGCAATTTCACCGTCTAAACGGACATATTCGTGACTATCAAGATATCTCAAGTCTTCAGGATATTCTAGTTCCATCTCACATCCTCAATGGCAAGCAAATCCTAGTTTATCATTCTTCCGTGAGAAGACCCTCGCGTCCCGCGACGGGATGAATCACGGGCTTTGATTAATGTTTAAAGCATACATAAGAGATGTCAAAAAAAATTTACAACTAATAAACTATGCTTGTAAAATATGTAGTATAATTAGTGATATCAACATAAGCAAATAGGTCGTAATGCTTAATCTCACTTACAACTACAAACTACAACCAAGCAAGAAGCAGATAGAAATAATTGATCATAATCTCGCTGTTTGTAAGTCTGTGTGGAATCATGCTCTATATCAAAGAAAACTTTGGTATAGCAGCCGTAAGTGCGATATCAATAAGTGTTCTCTAATCTCTGAATATGTTGTCCAACCATTTGAATATCCGTCTTACCATATTCAATCTGCGGAGCTAACTCAAGCTAAGAAAACTAACCCTTACTTGAAATCTGGTAACGCTCAAGCCATGCAACAAACATTAAGAAAGTTGGATAGAGCGTTCAATGATATGGCTCGTAA
>JAAUYH010153877.1_pt1 | contig 13761 bp, 9 predicted proteins | sample 7278061 | NCBI WGS metagenome assembly JAAUYH01 (sample SAMN14350203, study PRJNA611818) | marine sediment metagenome | isolation source: surface marine sediment (0.6m) | place: French Polynesia: Moorea | collected 2018-08
CAATTATTGCAGCGGCTAGTATTTCACTTCCAGGTGCTTTGTATTAATTCTTGATTGGAAGCACGCACTTTGTGAAAGCGTGAGATTTTACGATACGACAGGATTTCGTAACCAAGGTGAGTCATTTTTGAATATGTTACTGGCCCAATAGCTTTACTATCATATACTACTTGTTTCCAAATTGCATAGAAAATTGTGGAGTAATTTTCGAAAGTGAAGTGCTATCCAATTTTGCCAACTTTGATACGATAGTGTCTTGGCAAAATACATGCCTTTTTCTTTCTTCGCAGGGGGTTCGATTCAGCGATGGAATGTGTGAAATCCAATCAGGTAAAGCAAACAGCGATCTTGAATTCGTTTCTTCACGCGTCTGGCGTGCGGTCTTTGTTGCGGCCACGGCAATAATTTGGGTGCCAAGATTTGAATTCATACCGAATTCTAAATTCTGCTTCTCCAGCAGAAAGGCGTCTCTTATTGATTGACTTGTGGTTGCAGATTTGGGATTGGATACCACAAGAGCGTCGTGAAACAAATCCGACTGCAATGAAACATATGAAGAGATTCTTTAATTTTAGTGCTTATAGAATCAGGGATAGAAATGAAAAATTGGAATTGTGTGCCATTTGGTAAACAAAATTGGTATGATTCCGTCTCATAAAGTAGCTTCTTAATTTTCCTAGAAAAATCTTCGCTTACTCCCATTGCTGTTACGGCTTTATTGACCTTAGCTAACTCAAAGAGTGTGTGAAGAGCATCTGTGTTCGCATTGTTGTATGAATGTTGTCCATTTGATAAATCAGGCTTCGAATCAGTGGTAGATTGTTGTGTATAGATTCTTTGCACTGAAGGTTCAGATGTTTAAATTCTTGGGCCATGTCTCGTTTCTGGCTTGGGATTGTCGCTTGATTCGTAAATCCCTGTAACTGAAGTAGAAGTTACGACTCGATTCAGAAATACAACTAAAGTTGTAGTATCGACTTCAAATTAATTTGCCCACATTTCAATTTATATAGTCAATATTGTTTCTGATACTTCCAAACTAATGCACACCTCAAATTCTCGCTATTTACTACAAAGTAAGCAGGTAAATTCCCAGTTGTCTTGAATGTATCCTTTAAACAAGCGAACGTTCGGTACTGCTTTTCCGGTTGATTCTCAAATGCTTTCCTTAACGTTCAAGCATACTGCCCTTACCGCTAGAAATGAGACTACATCCCCTGGATCTAAAAAACTCATATGGGACTTGGAAGACACCCAAAATCGGTTAATAGATTCCGCTCCTGATGTAGCATGGTTAGAGCATGAGTTGTAACTTTCTGTATCGCATATTGATTCACACTTATGGGGACCGTGGTGAATACAGTCGCAGACTACTAAACAAGAATCATTCACCTGTGGTACGCGTAGAACTATCGAGCGTCCGAGGTTGTAAGCGTTACCATTGTAGAATACCCGCGGTAGTTTTTGAACATTGATAGTAGTACGGAGTGCAGGGATTATTGCTTCCATAGCAGTCATGATCGAAACTCCAAGCAATTTTGGTGTGCTGCAAACGAATTGCACTGTGAATATCCCTGGCGTGCGAATCCGACTTCGAGTAGCTCTTTCGGCAAGTCTTTGGATTTCCTGTTTGGCTATCAGCATCGAAACTGATTCTGGGGCGTACTTCAGGCCATCCAAGAAAACTATCGCCGGTTCTCAAAGCGCTCGTTAGCCAATCCGTTACGATATCCTCTCTCGAAGCGGGAATGATTCGGTAATTTCTTTTAAATTTCAATACATTTGTGTTACGTTTTGCTTGGAATAAGGAAAAAAATGTTTGCCTCGCTCGTACGGCAGAGTAGATTACTTCCGCTGTAGCAAGAGCCAAATTGCGTAGATTAGTTTGCGAGAAAAATTGAACGGCGTCTGTTATAGCATTTCCCAAACGCGATGCAAACGAATGTTTTCGTCAATTGAACGTGATAATTTTTCCAAATTAGACGTAAAGGAATCACAAAATTTCGGTTACCTTCATCATTTTCTTCCGTAATGTGCTGGAAATTTGAGAATGTAATCAAAAATGAATGTAGAGCGATGGCTTGTTAATACTATTTTTCGTTTCTAAGCGCCCCACCTGCAATAGAACCCGAACAAAAACGACGGGCAAAGTTTGATATCGTTCGACGTATTTCGTAGTCGGCAAAGTTGTGAGTAAAAAGAAGAGTGTCTCTCGACAAAGACTATTACGGAGGAAATCGTACTCACTTTGTGCGTCGTTTCCACAGTTCCTCTCCTCGCCTCGTATGGAAAAGAATATACAAATCAATTTGCTCATCGCGAAGCAATCGGTACTAACTGTCTCTAATTGCTCATGGAATCTCTTTGTGTGTCCCTTCCGATTTCGCCATAGTGTTTGCTTCAATAGTTCTTGGAAGTTCATACGGTCTCTATAATTTGTAGAAGAAAGTATAGCGGCATCTAAAAATTGGCGTAGCTAAGCGTCGCGCATAAAATATTGCCGATTGGAAACTTGCTTGACCGGTTCAATATCGCATGTCCGACTTTCGAATTCAGGAAGCTTTCCGAATATTCCAATTGCCGTACCTTCCATTACCAACCCGTCGAGAGTAGTTTCACCGTTACTAAACTCTTTCCCATATTGCTTGCTAGAAAAATTTGTGCATAACTTTTCGTGAAGAAATCGCTATTTCATAAAGAAGGAAGTAAAAACCTCGTTAGTTCGCTTTCGATTAAAGTAGGTGGCGTACCAATTCTGAGTATTTTTGCGCTTGATATGCAAGATTCTGTCAACCATTATACAAAGGCATCGCGAAAGGTATCATCTACCACGAGAACGTCATAAACTAACGCGTCAAGTAATTCTCTGGTGAACACATCATGTTTAGAAATACAGAAAATTGCATCGTCGGCACCATCTTAAGCTATAAATCTTTCATATTTGGGACAGTGTATATCCGTAATAAAGATAGATAATGAACCGTGATGGAGAGTATTTAGCTTCACACTTCTCCTATGCTTGGGTAGTACGTTTCCAGTTTCAATCCATGATTTACAAATTGGACAAAACAATCTGGCGTCAATAATACTATAAATACGCGACGAACAAGTGTCTGACAAACATTCGACTACCTTTTCATCTGACTTGCAGGCGAAGAAAGCACGTGATTTTGTAGAAATCAATGAAACATCAGGTGTGATACTCTTTTGTTCTTCCTGACCATCACGGTTATTCACTTGCGTGTTGCAGTTATCCAATTCAGAAACCTCCGTTTGTATTTCATTTCCGTATTCCTCGTCATTTGATTATTCGAATCGCTACAAGATGCAAATTTCCCATGTATTTTCAACCTGTTCGACAGAGCCATGTAGTTAAGCACTTCGTTTTCATGTACTGATATGCTTTGATTCTTACCACAGCAGAACATAATACACATTTGATACGATTATGGATTGGCTTCGATTGACTTTCTAGACGAGCATCAAACTAAACAGCTCCTGAACTTCAATATACTGACAATAATACGGTTCCAAGAAATACAACACGCATCACTGTTTCTTCTCACGGAAACTGTGGACTTTGATGGAACTCCATTGCGTCACCGGTGCAAGTTTGGGAATAGGCTGCACGCCAGAATGCCCAATAAACTTGATACACGTCCACTTAGGCACGTTTTTAGATGTATTTGCTTAACGTCTCATTCCTTTATCGTTTTGAATTGTACACAAGTACAAGTCAATGAGAAACGCTTACTTTCCTCTTAAATTGCACCTACGGTAAGCGTAATTCGAACCATATCCGCATGTATACTCTTTTTGATACGCAATATTCTACAATCTAGTATAAAGCAAAGTTAAAAGGTTCGTGCGTATTTACTGGACGAATATGAACAATTTTCCCCTTGATATTTTGTCCGGTATGATACAGCAACATTTTGCCTAACAGAACGTCTATCGGCCATTGGCGTTTCCATGTTTTGTGAGTAAGTGCGCAACACTGGCTGAATAGTCTCTTTCTGGGTTTCTTCGGGAATAGAAAGGGAGGAATTCTCCACGAAATTCATTATGCAGTGCAAATGTGACACGCAGCAATTACATACATGATGCATTTCTTGGTGTAACATTAACAGTTACCGATTCTTCACGCGACAAAATCGTAAGGTCAACTTCTGATTGTAGCTTATCTGTAACTTCTCTTGAAATAGTTTCTTGACTTCTAACGTTACTCGTAGTATTTGTTGAAGCATAAGCGTTTAGTAGATTAAGTCCTAGTAAGCAGAGGATCCATAAAGTTAAAAAATGGATGTTTCGCTCTGATTAACTATTGTAATTCGTTGCATTTCATCCTAGTTTAGGGCTGAAAGAAAAATCGGGACTCGGATCTAGGAATTTTTCACTACTTAATTTTTCTAATCCCATGGTGAACTGGTTACATCGCCAGTAATTGAACCATTTATGTGAGGTACCCACACACAAAATCCATCCCTGCCATTCAGTCTGGAGAGTGATCTCGAAAATGGGTACAGGTAATACCACACTTGTACAGATGTCGGTCCAAGCTAAAAGGTCCTGCCTAAAATGCGCCCTACCATTACTTTCCCGCCCCATGTCAAGGTTAACCAAAAAATGGGTTTTTAACGTTCTCGCATCGGGAAAAGGTCTGTTTGGCATTCCTCTTCCTTAAGTCTGTTATCTAACTAAAATAGCGTAGAATTAGTAAAATCCATGGGGCAAATGCTTATCTTTCTTTCAAACTATGTTTCTTGAGTTCTGTCGTACCTCGGATGCGCCAAAGCTGCAATATCATCGCTTTTTTAAAAATTTCTTGCTTTAAAAGGATGTTCTTTGAATATCTTCTTCAAGTACAATAAAGAAACGGCTTCTGATATCCTTTAGATAGAACTACTTCTCGTCAACATGAACGTTGCTGCACATTGAATGAAAAGGAATTGCACTGTTCCTTAAGCTCATTGCAGATCAACACCACGGCACTCAAAGACACGGCGTGCGAGTGCGCCACGGTGAAGAAAGAACCAGGCCTAAGATGAACATACCAGTTTAAAAGCTTCAATATGGTTCTTATTCGGAGGGGAGAGCGGTATTTGTTACAGATACCTGTATTTCGAAACGGAACCTCAAAACAAAGCCAGCCCTAGTTTGATAGAATTTTTAATCTCAGCTAGCGATAGACAAACCGTATAAAGTTCTTCCTAATACGGATGTTCTGGACGCAACAAATCCATCAAATTGTCGGAGACGATATGCTGATTTAATTCATGACGCTCAATGGTACGTTCGCTACGAAATCGATAGACCGTATCGAACAATGCAAATATAACTGGACTCCCAGAGACTTCAGTTTTAGGCACTGATAGGTCGCAGGAACTTCTACTATCATGCGTGAGCAAGAGATAAGCAATGAATGTATTTTGTGAACGTGCGAAAGAATTTTCTATCGATCTCAAGTAGTTCATCACGCAGAGTAACAATCTGATTATCATACAGAACAAGTTTGAAGCGCTGTACATTGCATGGCAATATGAGTACTTCCTGAGAAGCATCTGAAGATGAAAACAGGGTTATTTGCTTACGTCAGATGATAGTGATGTTTGAAATACTTCACCTTCAGAGACTGTATCATATTTTTGGTTCGGAGAAGCGGGAATATGGTCCGAATTAGCGTTCCAGATAAGCTTTGCTGTATCATCAAGATCGACAACACCCATTAATGGAGCATGCTACTGAAAAGCCTCATCAATATCACTGCTTAGTGCTTCCGCCATGAGGAAGCACTTGATTTGTCAGATGGCCATGATATCTGCAAATTCAAGAGACAGAATAAAGTGGATCGTAGGGTACACAGGACAATAATGAAGTAGATGATTTCAGAATAAATCATTTATTCGGTTCACGAGTCATCATTTCTGTGCTTGGTAACTCATCGAAGCATCGATAATAATTATCTCTTCTACTTTCTTGTTTTCTCTTCGATGCGACGATTATGAACCACTTCATACAACTAATTGAAGTTGGCACATCTGGCGTTCGTTCCAACGCATTGGAAAATAGAAGAAAAAAATTTATCAGAGGATGCGTATTACAAGTGTCCTGAATCAGACTCGGCCAAGGTGGTCAACGATGCCTCCTTCGTACACTCAAGCGAGTATAATAGGGCCATAGATATGCTTGTGAAATAATCAGATGAAGCAAATATCGGGAGATTCTTCTTCCCCTTATTCAGACTTAAATCATCACCAAGACCTAGCAGAACCTGTCTGCTCTCGGAGCCCTAGATCTAGGGTTCTCTTAGTTGAGAGCAACGTGTTATTCTTTTGATACCTCCCATGTCAACATAAAATATCGCACGACGTTTACCCTGTCTACAAAGAAGATTAGCTCTTCCAGTTACAGAACGATAAGGCCAGTCGACGAAATAGTGATACATTTTCGGGGTTCCAGTGATATCCAACGAGTTCCAGATGAGAGCTCAGAAACCGGATAGTGCACCATCAAGAGAACTGGAGCCAAAATAGAACTCAGAAGGTATACAAGACTCACAATCGCTACAAAAGGATTGCGGGAACGTTCCGACGCTCCGCAGACTCCTCTTCGTCGGCAGTACGAGAAATTTTACTTTGATAATAGAGATAAGTTCTTCATCTGTTTCATATGGAACAGGGTTCAAATTAGAAACGATGGGCTTGCGGTCTTGTACGGTAAGGAAACTTCCACGCACTTCAACACTCATGCTCGCGACAACTTACTACATTATGGGGTCCGTAGCTTGTCTTCATCGTGTTCGCTCAGAGCAGGAGAGCTCAAAGAAAATTGCTGTATCCCACAAACTGAGGCACGAATTTGAAGCCAATAAGCAAATGTAAAGCGCTGAAGCGCCATAACGGAAGTAACACACGATCGAGCTTGAGAATAGAATTCGAAAGTAATTAAATTAATAGTAACAATATTGCGATTAAATGGTGAGTATACGCTCCAGCATCGCAATATGGATAAGAATTGTTCCCGCAACATAGTAAAGATACCACGATAAGGCTTAAAATGATGCAACGATGATTATGAAACAAGAGACTCTGCGAAAATCATTAGCATGGGAGGTAGTAGCAAGGATATATTCAATGTGCGATATATGGAAATAGCGCGGGAAACGCGAAATAAGGCGCTTTAATAATAGTTAATGAGAAATCGAGAAACTAAGATGAAATAACTACGGTAGAAGGAGAAAAAGGTATGCAAGCGAGGAAGAACAGCTGCCAAAAAATGAAATAAAGAACACTCACGATCTACGGAATATGATGCGCGGAGATAGAAGCTATATACGACACCCGAATCGACCGAGTTTATGCCGAAAATTCTTTCTCAATTTTCACAAAAATGTTGTAAATTGATGATTTTTTGAAGTTCCGATAATGTCAAGTCATTCATTTGCACTTAAAATTTTTTCGAATTTTAAGGCCACTCGCAATTTAAATTAGCACAATATGTCTGGAAATTGATTATTGTCAAAATTATCTAAAGTTGAAATCGTGAAGTATTTTTATTATGTAGTATGAATCACATTTTTTGTTCTTTCAGAGCAGGTTATTTTATAAACAAAGGTGTTCTTGATGGCTTGTATGGGCGGTTTTCGGACAAATATCCGATTCAAAAATATGGTAATGGAAACTGTACGATTGAAATCAGGAGATTAATACATATTTCTTTAAGAAACCTAAAGAAAATGATCCAGTGGTTAAGAAAGTTCTATAACTATCACTCTGAATTTGACATGTTTTAATTGGCCGGAGTACTGAAAATATGGGAATAAAAAGGCAAGGTAGCTTTTTATCCATGCTCATTCTGAGCCAAAATCCAACCTTTTGTTTGAAAACGTTCTTTTTCGTCTTGCATGAAAAACAAATGCCACTGTGAGCTTCGTATTTGTATTGTCTTCGGACATCTGGAATACCAGATAGCTTATGTGATTCTTCATAGTTTTAGTTTTTTCCCTATAAGCCGAAGTTTCGTTCAAAAATCAGCATATATATGTTTTCTAAAGATTAGACTGAGTTCATGGATGAAAGGGGTGCTGCCATCAGACCTCTGACAAATTTGCCAGTAATATTCAGCCCAGTCATGTTGAATCTTGAAAACATTATTTTGGTGTGATCTGTCTACCCTGGATGCATTGATATTTAGTATATTTCTTCAAAGACTGGTGAAAAAATGCATTACTATACTCACAACATTACTAATTTAGCCAGTAATACGATTACAGAACTTTTACCGCATTTCATATGTGTAGTCTCAGCTTCATATCAATTACTTTTGTATCCATAATCTATATCCACAATTTATAGGGCAGATTCGTTCCGAACTGTCTCTGGTAGAGTAAAACGCTGAATTGAATGATGGTAGTGAGAGAAGCAACCAGCTAGATGCTCGTTTTAAAATCATGGTTTGTGCAACCAAGCGTGTGTTTACTACTCCCACTTGAGTTTGCAGAAAAACTGTATGGGAAATTATTGAAATGTGCTTTGTTTGCAGCATTCGCTGCGTCAACTCGTCGATCTAAAGTACGCGGTGACAGATGACTGTGGTGCTAAACTTAGTAGTTCTGTTGAATAGTAAGTTATTGCACTAGGGTAATTCAAGTATCTATTTGAACTAATAAAAATAACTCTTTTAATCACCATAATTACAGAGATCCCCATATTTCCCGGACACTTCGTAATCTCACAACATTCCGTACGCAATCAAACACTGCTCGCTTTGAAATTGGTTCAATCTACTTGTTCTTGCGCTGGCCTCTCTCAGTCGTTGCAAAATAGAAAAATGCTCGTATCTCTCCGATTGAGGTTCCGTAGAGTGAGTGGAAAACTCTAGTAAATCAGCGGAGCAATATACAGCTTCTCAGTTGTCCATCTCTGCAAATCGTAATCTCAACGCTTTAAATAGTTCTTCACGCATTATTCAACAGAGAATGAGAATCTGTTTTCCGTACACTTTAAACTATCGAACTCCACTTTCGACAACTCGTCGAACCCCTTACTAAACTTCATCTCATTTATTATAATAGCAAGAAGTAAAAAATAACGCTGATTTGTATTAGTGGCGAGAAAGTATTTCCAGCCATGGTCTTCGACACGATCGGTTTTAATTGGGTCCGCCGACTCCTGAATCCTGCGAAGAAAAGATAGATTTCGAGCTTTATCTTTCTGGATTCAGCTATTTACATGTTCTCTTGATGAAGATCGTCACTCTATTCGAGGATACTCGCACGCATCAAGTTTTTCCATGCCCCGCTCCAATATATATTCATCACAAGAAAGATATCATTTCATAGACCCCGCATAGACCTTTTGCTTTGCTCTCATCAGTCTGATTCAAACCAGAATATTGGTGCAGTAAGTTCAAAATAAGATTGATTGAATGCACAGCAACCTTCCAAGGGTAATTTTGACGATCTTTGAGAGCGTATTCAATGGTAATTCGGGATGCTTGTCTTTCTTCCTTTCCAGTGAATGTGAATGGGGCTGAGAGATGAGTTCCGCGTTGGCGACAATTGAATCTATATATTTCCATATTTTTTTTTGAAGAATTGCACAGTGCACAGGTAATCATCAATTTATGCTAGTAAGCCAAAAAAACTTCAATGGATAAAGATGAATTGCACTTCAACTTAGAATTTCAATTGTTGCCTTAGAATATTCTTAGATGCAAACATAACAAAGAGGTAATATATGTGTAGGAACTCAATCAAGTCTTAGAGCAGTCATGACTTTCACTCTTATTAATATCAATCAGAAGCCACAAGTGATTCATAGCAGAGTCAAATACTTCCTATTACCTCGCCAATATCTGGGTCCGGTAATGAAGATACTCGCTTCATGCTATAAAACCATGTAGCGGTATCGGAAGTAGAGAATAATTGATCATTCCAGTGTTTCCGTACGACATTCTACACTCCTGGGTTTTAGACGTCAAATAGAAGGCGTTCTGATTGCATCAAATCATTTTCTTTAACCTTGACATGTGGTCACACTCTTCAACAGTGCCGTCCCGGCTTGACATGTCCCTTGGAATCTGCAATTGCACATGATTCAATTTCTGTTCGGACTGAGATGCTTCATTTCGTATTGGAGATGAAGCATTTTAACTGTCTTGAAGATCATCAGCCAGTAATTTGTATTACTCATTCATAATTTCTTCAGGTTTTTTTAAGTGATAGAGAATTTTTCTTTGCTTCAAAGAAATTTTAACATACTGAATGGCGAGGGTGATTTCCGGTTTGATAAGCAGCTTAAAAACAATACGTGCAACTTTGAATAGAACAGTAGTTTTCAACGGAAAGTTTAATGGGGATAGAATCCATGCCTTATGTGATTCTCCAGATTATCAAATGAAGTTCTTTTCCGACAACTGCTCTTCCACTGAGCTGTTCTAGGGATCGAAAATCTGGACTACTTTCTGCGCGCCAATCTCTCTTACCAATTTTCCTGTATACTCGCATATCTGTGAGATAATCAATAGAAAAAACAGCAAAAATTGCACATGATGTCATCTTCTTCTTTATTGATTTACCTAAACTCATTCCATATGGCTGTAAAATCGGCCTTCTGTTCATCGATTGAGCTATTTATAGTAAAGAAAATTCTGCAGACCGCAATTGAAACTCAATATAGAAAATATCATTGTAGCTTAATAGCTTAAACTTCCCTTAGTCACTCTCGTGAATGTAGCTTAGAATTATCTCACAAGCTAGATAGAGTTGCTCACGCAGATGCGAAGGAGCTTCCTTCCGTACAACTCCTCAACTTACTCGCATTAATCTGGTTTTGAACACTTCCAAAATCTGCCGAGGTTCCTTTTTTAATCTTCAGTAAGAGCTCACTTTAGTAAGCAAGTGAGATTCGCTCTCCCAAAGCGATAGGAAATGCGGCTTGTCATCATAAACAAATTAGATCGCTTGCTGCAAATTCTGAAATAATATCGGAAAGATGGACTGAAGTTTTTCACCATGCTGCCTTAGCACTTATCAGTAATGGGTGATTTTAAATTTTCGAATTGATATGTGAACATTAAAAGGTTATCTCTTCGATTACATATCAACTAGGTTTCTGAATGATTGATATTGATACAAACAACTTTTCAATCGTTTAAATATAACGCCGAAACAATAGCTTTGAGTATTCAGGACATAAGCAAGCAAAGTTGAAATATAGCAGCTGTATGATAATAGCTGCGCATGCTGTGAAAGAGGATGACAATACCATCTAGTGCTAGTGTACTACAAAAGAATAAGAAATAGTAACAAGTACGAAGTCAAAGCCAATTCGCTCTAGTTTCGTTTCCTACGTTCTAACCGTAGTATATAATTTCTCTAAGTGCAACTATCTCTGTTTTCCACCTCTTTGTACAACTCACAAAAAAAGTCTACTACATATTGTCTGTGTTACGAGAGGCAAGGATTTTTTTCTTTCTTTCCCTTCGTCGATTTTTGTATTCGTATTTTGGTAGCAAAGAGGGACCAAATATATATATTTACATTTTTCTAGATAGAGAATAATAATTCCTGGAATAATCTTCTTAACTCTCGGGCTTCTACAACTAATTGCAATCACAGCACATGCGTCTCAGCTCATTAGGGCAGTAATTGATTTTGGGGCTGAATCACAGAACGATCGACTTTCATCACAGCTTTAGTCGACATCAATCATAATGCTTTTTGACAGTAGTCTCATAATCATTAATTGCTTTAAGAGATTCTCCATCTGTATATTCGGATTAATGTAAAATTTGTCTCAGTAAATCTATTTCTTTTGAATCTCAGTAAGTAGCCATTTCTGAACCTAAGGAGGTCATTACTTCTTTTTCATTTCCGACAAATTCATTTCTTTCCATTCGTTCACCTTGCATTTTTACCACTTCTTCATGTTCAAAGGCACCTTCTCCAAACGTTTTTCCACGCTCAAGCAGACAGCTTTTCTTCTTCAAATTTGGGTCCAACAACTGCTTTTCGTTTTCCTTGAGAAATATTTATTCTAGAAGTATAAATAATTAATATATTTATTCAGCTTTCTAGATCTTGCATTTTCGATATCTATATGTGCTTCGACTGTTACATATTCAAAGAAATAAGTTATTTCACATGTGTGCACCTATTTCTTCAACTCACGAAAGCAACTCAGCCTTTAAGAGCATAATTCATTTTGCAGTGCGTTTGTGAAGGTTTACTTAAATCGGTACTTGTTTCATGCCCAAGTGGCTTCTTAAATCTTGTTTGACCAGGCATACTGCAAGCAGTTTCAGCATATATCGTTTAATAAATTGTTCTCGTTGCAACTTTGTAAATGAATTTTCAACTGCTTCGTCGCGACTTCGCTGTTCTCCGCTCAATCCCATCCAATTTAGGTGGCGAATCCGAATTTCGACTATGCTACTGTGCTGTACTAGCTTTATAGTTGAGCCACGTGCGAAGTTTGATGTTATCGAATTTCTTCTGAACTTCTCAAGTGTAGACAATTTAAATCGCTTCTATCGAATAGCTCGAAAAAAAGTATAATAAAACTATGACTCTCGATGATTCGACAAAGCTCTCCCAGAGCTGTGGATAATAAAGTGGCACGTACTCTGCTTAAAATTGAATTGTGTTAAATTGCTAGTGCTATTTGTGACCGACGCTTCTGATAGCTAAAATAGCTTGATAAGAATATTGTCGTCGAGTGGAGTGAAGAGGCGGGTAGATCAGAGATTGTGGATGAGCTCAACTATGCGCTTTCTGAATTTAGATGGCAGGCAGAAAATTAAAAGGTACCTGAGCGGCTAGTTGTAGCGGATGGTGCGTTTGCCAGAGTTGATATACTGACCAGTTACTACAACGCATTTTAGAATGGCATTGATCGGATTCGTAAATGAAGATTCCGAGATGAACACTTTGGATCCGATGCTATTGTAATTCATATGATTCATCCGAGTATGTACGCCTATAAACAAAGAGTAACGCAGGTGATGAGTGTTGTACAGTTTTCGAGATGCTGCCTTAGAAGTCATTTGCAATGAATGAAGCTGCCAAACCGCAAGATAACCGATGTCGGGCTCTGCAATCTGGCTATTTAGTAAATACGGTCTGCAATGGGATTCTCCACAGGTTTGAGTGAGTAAAAAGGGTAGAGCAGAGTAAATAGCGTGCAAAATAAATTCCCATGTTAACTCACTCCACATCGAGGTTCTCTCGGAAATGTAGCCAGTTATTCGAAAAGCATTCGTTCAGTGTTTTCCATATCTGTTACAAGTTCTCGCTGAATTGAAACATGAAAAGCCTTTACGAGTTGATGGCACATATCCAAATCGTGTTTAGCTCTTTGACGCTGTTTTCGATGATGATAAGCCCTTCAGCAATAGTGAGTTTTGAAATCGGCACGAATCGTTTCTTCTTGCGGTACCAACTAAGTTAAAAGTACCGCACATTTCGCTCGTGGAGTCGCTTCTGGTGATTTAAAAGATTGCTAGCATTGAGTTGGATCCAAAGAAATCAAAGTATACGGGCGGAAACTGACATATCGAAGGAATGCGAAACGAACAAATTGTAGCTGCGGCGTGTATGTATGTTGACAGTAAGAATAGTACGGAGTCCTGACTTGAATGTCGGGCGATATGTCGGGAACTAAGAACCACAGTGTAATAGCTAGGTATGGATTGGGTAATGAACTTTCGCCAGTGCAATCGCGTTGTGTGCCTCGTACCTTGCAGAGACGTGCTGGCCTG
>JAAUYH010208179.1_pt1 | contig 13758 bp, 7 predicted proteins | sample 7278061 | NCBI WGS metagenome assembly JAAUYH01 (sample SAMN14350203, study PRJNA611818) | marine sediment metagenome | isolation source: surface marine sediment (0.6m) | place: French Polynesia: Moorea | collected 2018-08
AACGTCATCATCAATGGCTTCTATGCTGGGGGCTGCTAGGGCTGCTGCGGGCGCTTCGCTTTGCAGAAATGTCTGAGCCGCCATCGGTAAATAGTCTGGTAAAGCCCCTTTTCCCGGGGTTGCTGACAAAAACTGGGCTGTCCATTCATCTGTCATTTCATCGGAGCTAGCCCAGATTGCCCGCCCTGTGTCAGCATTCAATCCATAGAAAATGCTGTTGGGTTTGGGATGGTTGGCGTCTATGTTTGTGCCTAAGTGACCCGCCGCCATCAAACCTAGACTGAGCAGGAGGGAAGCTGTCGGCGGCAGCCAGCGGTTTGTCGTCGTCATGAAACAGAGGTGGGGAATCAATAACCCTAATAGGAGCATTATCATCAGCATGATTGCTCCAGACAGGTTTAAGCCCAGCGCAATGTAGATAAGATAGAGGGTTGGCGTTAGCAGGGTAATTCCTGGCAGGGCGAACAGAGTCAGGATGAACAGGCTTTGCGACGATCTCGCCTGTTGATGTCTGAGCGCAAAGGTGATCCCTAAGCCCAATATACTAAATAGTAGCGGCCATGTGAATAGATAACTGCCGCCCGGTAAAAACACACTGGTCAATCCCATTAAGATCAGCTGCCAAATCCAGGCGCCGATGGCTAAATTAGGCATGTTGACCTTTGCATGGAGCCAGCCATAAAACCCAGAGGCGAGGGCGAGGGTCAGGGCGGTGAAGCTGAGCATGTAGAGGGAGCTGTGATACGTATCGCCCACAACACGAATCCAACGATATTCCCCATGCAGTGTGACGATGCTCCACCAGGCCAACGCAACGATGGCGGCAATTCCCAGGGCGCTGCCTGTGAAAGCCAGGAAGCCGATTCCGACGCCAGAAAGGGTTAACTGTTGTCTGTTTAGGCCAAGGATGGCGACACCGATGAACAAAAGCATGACCAACCCGGTCAAAGGACCGACCCAGCCATTTGGATAGTGGATAAATAACCCCAAAAAATCAAAGTAAACTCTATCGCTGGCTGAGGCTCCGCCTAAGTCCAAATTGCTTAAGTCCAAATCGCCAAACTGTCGCGCTAAAGCCAATGCATAAGAGCCGTGGTGTTGAAGGCTGCCCTGGTCAAGATTGTTCACACTGTCCGTCACTGTGTGATAACGAATCAGACCGTGGATATAGGCGAAATTGAATCCACTCCATCCCGCCTCTTTAAACAGTGTGAAATCGGTGTTATTGGGCAGTGTTTTGTAAACACTGGACATCAGTGAATTGGCGGCAGGGTGGGGAACGGAGGCGGCGAACTGCTGAATCAACCAGTCATTATGGTTGCTGGTTTCAAACATCAGACTGGGGCCGCTATTCCCCCGGGCTTCAAAATTTAGGGCCACACCGACGTCATTCGCCCAAGGATGTTCGTCCACAAAAGCTTTCGCCCCCAAAAGCCCGACTTCTTCCCCATCCGTAAAGAGAAAAATCACATCGTTTCTTAGCGGCGTTCCCGATCTCAAGGCCCGGATGGTTTCTAACAAGGCGGCCACAGCTGCGCCGTCATCGCTGGCCCCTGGGCCAGTGGGCACGGAGTCGTAGTGAGCCGCCAGCAAAACAGCCTGAGTGTTATCGGTTCCGGGCAATCTGGCGACAATGTTTTGGACAAGGCCCGCTCGGGAAGGGTTACCCCATCTACGGGTGACCGCTGTTGTCTCTTGAACAGAGGGACTCAGCGCTTGCGCCTCCAGTTCTCTCAGGATGTAATCGCGCACCGCTGTGTTTTCAGGCGAACCAATGGGGTGAGGTTTCTGGGCGATAACCGCCAAGTGCTTCATTGCCCGCCCGGAGGAAAACTCCGTTGGCGGCGCATTAATGGGGGCTGTAGCCGGAGGATTGAGTTGATAAATCCCTAGAAATGCGAACAATGCGAGCGTCAAAAAGGTGACGATGATCTCCTTTTTCATAGCGAGCTGTCCTGATTTTTTGACGGTATGGGCTGTTAGAAGTCAGTATGCGTTACTTTGAGTCGTTGAGATTAAATAGACTTTATCGGTCAGTTAATCGAGCAACGCTTTGTAATAATTGGGCTCCAACTTAAAGCGGGACAATCCAGTAGAAAAGGAATAGAGAAGTCAGAAGTCAGAAGTCAATCAAGAACTGGATTCTGTCTCCTGACTCCTGTATTCTTGCCCCGTTAGACTGTCCCGGCTTAAGTTGATACCCTAATAATTCTGTGGCTCAGAACTCGAAATCTGTCACAAAAACTGTCATATATGGCGTGAACTGTAGTGACTCTCTTCAATCCAAGAGGTTTAATGGAGTAGACCTGGAAAACGGCTGCCAACCCCAAGCTCGCAACCGTTCTCTGTTTTATTCCGTTAGCCCTCCCTTAGCCAATGCCAACCCCAGGATCAATTTTCATCTCTTATCGTCGAAGTGACAGCATTGAAGCGACTGGACGGATTTACGATTACCTTGAGGGGCACTTTGGCAGAGAGCATGTTTTTAAGGACGTAGACTCAATCCCCTTAGGGGTGAACTTCCGCGAGTACTTAGATCAGGAAGTCGGGCGCTGCAAAGTGCTAGTTGCGGTGATTGGCCCCACCTGGCTGACAGTTATCGGCGCTGATGGCCAACGAAGGCTCGAAAGTCCAGAGGATTTTGTGCGTATAGAGATTGAATCTGCATTGAGGCGAAAGATTCCAGTTATTCCATTGTTTGTCAACAACGCCGCAATGCCAAATAAGGCTGAGCTTCCAGGGGAGTTAAAAGCCTTACCTGACTGGCAAAGTATGGTCATCCGACATGATCCTGATTTTCGTCGAGATGTGAAGAAGTTGATCCAGGGGATTGAGTCGATAATGGGACAGTCCCAGAGTCCTCAAGCAAGGCCGGTTAGTCCTGCAAAGGGAATCGAGTCGATAATGGGACAGTCTCAGAGTCCTCAAGCAAGGCCGGTTAGTCCTGTAAGCCCCCCTCGATCGTCAGGTTCTCGTCAACGCAATCGCCCCAAAACTCGTGCAATTCCCTGGCTTCGGTTAGCGATCGTCTTGGGACTCTATGGATTCCAGGGATGGTTTTGGGCTTTAGGGGCTCCGGCTGAGGCTTGGGCTGTGGCTGTGGCTGTGGCTGTGGTTGGGGCTGTGGCTGTGGCTGTGGTTGAGGGTTGGGCTGGGGCCGTGGCTGTGGCTGTGGCTGTGGCTGTGGCTATGGCTGTGGCTTGGGCTGTGGTTTTGGCTGTGGCTTGGGCTGTGGTTGTGGCTGGAGCTGTGGCTTTGATTTGGACTGGAAGAAAACTAAAAGCGCATTTTCGCCCTATCCAGGTGTTTGGGATCTTAGGGGGTACAGAAACAGCGGGTCTAATTGCTGGGGCGCTGTTGGGGTTCTTTAGCTCCCCTTGACAACATACATTTTTAGTTCGTATGTTCTAATTTGGTTGCTCGTTTGGCGGGTCAAGCTTGTTCTTTGTCCATCCCTATGGCCCCCTGAAATGGTCGCTTGGCCTACGGTTTAAAGTTTCCGTCTATCCTCCTCGCTTCTCCATCCCTCCCCTACATCCATTTACTCCCCCTTGGCAGAATAGAATGATCAGCTAAAGTGTCCGCATTGAGCACTCAATTGGGGTGCGCCTATGGAGGGGTTATGAATCCGGCTTTGCTTCAGTCAATCCAGCACGAATCCTCGTGGTGTGAGGTGTCAGCGTCCGCCATTGGCAATAATATGGAGATTCTCCGGCGGCGGATAGGTCCAGACGTGGCGCTGGGGGTGGTGGTTAAAAGCAACGCCTTCGGCCATGGTCTATTGCCCTGCGCTCGAGAATTTCTGGCGGCGGGGGCGGACTGGTTGATTGTCAACTTTGTGCAGGAGGCGTTGGAGCTGCGTCAGGCGGGAATCGATGCGCCGATTTATATTTGTGGAAATGTGTCGGCGGCGCAAGCGCAGAGGGTGGCTGAGGCGCGGGCGAGCGTAGTGCTCTACGACCTGGATGTGGCTCGGGCGCTGGCTCAAGCGGGGCGTGAAACAGGTGTTCCCATTCCGGTGCATCTGAAGTTGGAGACGGGGACTCATCGACAGGGATTGCCTTTAGAGGATGCGATCGCGCTGGCCCATCAAGTCTCGCAACTCGACGGCGTGGTCTTGGAAGGGTTGTCCACCCACTACGCCGATATTGAAGACACCACTGACCACCGATTCGCCCTGGAGCAATTGGCGCAGCTGGAGCAGGCGCGGCGCGTCTTTGGCGAGGCTGGGATTGAGATTCCGATGGTGCATTCAGCTAACTCAGCCGCCACCATTCTTTGGAATCAGACCCATGGGTCAATGGTGCGGGTCGGCATCGCCGCCTATGGCTTGTGGCCGTCGAAAGAAACCTATGTCAAAGTGCTGCAGACCTTTGCCGACCGGGGTGAAGGATTTATTCCCAACCTGCAGCCCGTCTTGTCGTGGCGGGCGCGGATAGTGCAGGTCAAGCAGGTTCCGACGGGGGGCTATGTAAGCTATGGGCGAACGTTTCGCGCCAATCATCCGATGCGAATCGCTGTGTTGCCGTTGGGGTATCACGAAGGCTACGACCGTCGGTTATCCAGCATTGGATATGTACTGATCGAGGGCCAGCGGGCGCCGGTGTGCGGTCGCATCTGTATGAATATGATGATGGTGGATGTCACCCATCTGCCTCATGTGCAGGTTGGTTCTGTGGCGACATTGCTGGGAGCTGACGGAGATGAGCGGGTCAGTGCGGAACAGTTGGCCAGTTGGATGGGGACAATTAACTATGAAGTCGTTTCGCGGATTCATCCGGCTCAACCCCGAGTTGTTGTCTATGATGACCCGTTGTCGCCAGCTGCAACAGACACAATTAAGGTTGAATCGCGACCGTTATCTCAGTCTTTGAGCGGCGTTCCAACTCATGGCTAATGAATTTGAATACGGTTCCTTCGGGGATTCAAAAGAGGTACAGCAACTTGCCAGCCTTCTAACTCAAGCCTTTATCAGTCCACCCAACGCTGAGGGGGTTTATATCCAGCGCCTCGGCATAGAGAATTTTCGGGTGATCCGCCAAGGGGAGAAACTGGTGGGCGGACTGGCGATGATTCCGATGGGGCAATGGTTTGGGGGGCGACGCGTGTCCATGACGGGAATTGCCTCGGTGGGGATAGCCCCAGACTGTCGGGGATTGGGCGGCGCGATCGCCCTCATGCAGCACACCGTCAAAGACCTTCACGCCAAGGGGGTGGCGATTTCAGCTTTGTATCCCGCCGCCCAGTCCCTCTATCGCAAAGTTGGATATGAACAAGCTGGATCCTATTGCGGTTGGAAAATCTCAGCTCCTCGGATCCAAGTCCGAGAACCCTCTTTGCCGATTGAGCCCATTCCCCTCGACAGTCAGACGCTCGATCCTCTGTATCAGCTGCAAGCTCAGAGGAACAATGGATGCTTGGATCGTCATCCAAGCATTTGGCAGGGAATTCTACACCCCATCGATCAGGGACCGCTCTACGCCTACCAATTGGGTCCAGCGGAGCAGCCCCAAGGCTATCTGGTGTTTAATCAAACCCGGACTGACACAGGCGCCATTTTGAAAGTCAGAGATTGGGTTACGCTCACCGCGGCCGCCGGACGGAGTCTTTGGTCTTTTCTGGCGGGCCATCGTTCGATGATCAAGCAAATCCATTGGTGTGGATCCGCCATTGATCCACTGACTTTGATGCTGCCGGAACAGACCTTTCAGGCCCGGTATGTAGAACGCTGGATGCTGCGGATTATCAATGTACAGCAAGCTTTGGAGTCAAGGGGATATCCGCCCGACATGGAAGCAGAAGTACACCTGTCCATCCAAGACGATTTAATCACTGAGAATACGGGCAAGTTTATTTTCTCTGTTTCCCAGGGACGAGGTCAGATTGAGCGAGGCGGACGGGGGGATATAACCCTTAATATCCGAGGGCTGGGGCCGCTTTACACGGGGCTTTTTTCGGCCTATCAGCTCCAACTGGCGGGACAATTGGCCAGGGAGGAGAAGGCGTTGGCGATCGCAACCCAACTGTTTGCCGGAGCTTCTCCCTGGATGCCTGATTTTTTCTAGTTTTCCTAACTACCCCGCCCCAAGGAGGGTAACTGCGGCGATTTAGCCAATTATTTCATTCCCTGTCAGCTAGATTCGCGATATCCCTCGATTAGGTATGTTCGGCATGGATATAGTCGACAAAATGAAACTTTGGCTCTAGGGAAAATCTTAACCAGGCGGCTGCGCCAAGTCCCAATAGAGCTAAAGCCAGCAACGGCAGACCGGGTAAGAAGCGTTGTTGATCCGGTAACAGCGCCACAATCGTCAAACTCAATATAAAGTAGACCAGTAGGCCCCATTGCAGACGTCGGATGGATATCAACGCATTCCGGCAGCTATGGCAGTGCTGGGTGTGTTGGTGATAGCGATCAAGCATCTGGCGGCGATCTATTGGTGTTGCGGTTCCACTCTCGGTGTTGTTGATCAACCCGGGCAATTGCTCCTGGCAATAGCGATCGCACCATTTACGAAATTCAATCACAAACCGGTCGGCGCTGGTGGGAAGCTTGTAGGCGCTTTTCCAATCCTGGGTTTGGGTTTGCTGTCGCAATATCTGCTCCTGCTGCTGTAGCAGAACCATGTCTCCATCCATTACGGCGTTGCGAGTTTTCACGTGGGACCACCAGCGGGGGATCAAGTGATGTAGAGCGAGGGCAAAGTTACGGGGAAACTGAGCCACAATCCGACATTTACCCGGTACAGTGGGAATGCAATAGGTGACTAAACCCGCCTGTTTACCAGAGTTTCCCAGCAAGACTGCATATTCCACTCGACAGGGCGGCTCAAAAGTTATCTGGGTGTTCAAGCTTCCTTCGAGCTTTGCCTCAATGTATTCCCCAGTAGACTTGGTGATTTTTATCGGTCGCGGCGCCGCCTGGGATCGATTGCCCTGCACACCATGATGGGCAAAGGGCGCATGGCTTGGATCAACGACATTTTCCACCAGGGTTTGCCAATTGTATTCCAGATCACGCATATAAGAGTCCCACACAAAGCCTTTGCTAGCATCCACTTGAGGCGACAGAGGCAAGGGGGTTTGGGCGGCCAAATCGGCGCTGTTGGGATCAGGCCATACCCAAAACAAATCATTGGCGACTTGACTAGGCAGGACTGTGGCGCATAGTTGGGTTTGCTTGGAGAGTTGGAAGTTGACTTCCGCCTGGGGTAACGATTGGCAAACACCCTGCTCATCAAACTGCCAACCGTGATAGCTGCACATTAAATAGCCGCTCTGTTCATCCACCCGACCTTCGCTCAGAGGAGCTAAGCGATGGGGACACCGATCGAGGAAGGCTCGATAGGTCTCGGCATGACGAGGTTTCCAGAGCACTATCTTCACCCCCAGCAGTGTTATCGCGATAGGATAATCTGGCCGCAGATCAATGATTGGCGTTAGCGGATACCAGTGCTGGAAAAAGTTAAATTCAGAGGCCGTCATGTCTGTCGGGTTGCTAGTGGATGGATGATTGAGTCAATGCAGACCCATGGGTGTTCCCTTTTATATCATCAGACTAGGGATTTTTGTCAGGTAAGCTGATGTACATCTAGCTGCTTAAAATGGAGTAATGAGTCTATTTATTCTCTACTGGATTCTGGTCGCCGTTATGCTGGCCGGGGTGGTGGGAGCCTTTGTACCGGCCTTACCTGGCAGCAGCTTGATCTTGATCGCCGTTCTGATTTGGGGATTCGCCAACGGGTTTTCAGGGCTTTGGTTAGCGCTTATTGTGGCAGGGATTGTGCTGATTTTGAGCGCTGGAATTGGGTTTATCGCCACCTATGTCAGCGCCAAGGGGGTCGGAGCAAGCAAATGGGCGCAGATTGGCGCGGTGGTTGGCTTAATCCTTGGATTTTTGGGCCTTTTACCCGCCCTGCCGGTCGGCGGACCGATTTTAGGCATTTTGGCGGGCGCTGTACTGGGCGCTTTTCTGGGTGAATTCCTTTACCGCAAAGACCTGGAGGTGAAAGCGCGGACTTGGCTTGCGGTAAAGGTCAGCATTGCCATTGTAATTGGGTCGGTGGTGGGCAATGTGCTTGAAGGGGTGCTTGCGATCGCCGCCGTTTTGACTTTCTTGCTCACAACCTGGTCACAGGTCTATCCAATGTAGCGCCATGGCCTGTATTCTTTCCCCACCGGATTGTTTCGGTTAAATGACAAGCTTTAAATGCAAAGTTTATAAACTTTGGTTTCCAGGCTCTATCTGGGGAACTTGTTTAAAGATTTCATGTCTATATACATAGCTAATCCCCCATTGGACGTAGATCCTCCCCTGGGGAATCCCAGGCAGAGCTTGGGATCGAAATTGCGTATAAAAAAATTAATTCAGCGCTAAACAAAAATCGGGTCAAACAAAAAGCGCCTGAAGTCTTGCCGTGTTTCGACTCAGGCGCTTTTTCTTATCTCACTCCTCACACATTTAAAAGGATAACTTGGCTTGTCAATTTTATGCTTAAGTCTAGATGACACTTTATAGACTGTCATATAGGGGGCTTGAAACCAATTAAGAGAGACATTTCCAGCCATTTCCAATAACAATCCACATCGTCAAAGCCAATTTCTCGCAGCCACTGCAGCTGAGTTTCTACATCCAAAAGCTTATTGGACGGGTCTTCAGCTTCCGGGGTGTAACCGATGGACAATAGAAACCGTTCATGGAGGCGTTGGGTAGGGGAAGACACATGTTCTAGATTGCAGAAAACGCCGCCAGGTTCCAAATGCCGGAAAATTTCGGCATAGAGCGATCGCTTACGCCCATGTTCCAGATGATGAATGGCGAAGCTCGACACAATGGCGTCAAACTGCCCCAAATCCGGCAGTTCGTCAACTGGCTTCTATAGTGACAATTACGATTTGGTCAGGGTGAAGTAGTTCCTTGGCGGCTTGATTGACTTGTTGTGTCGTGACAGCTTGCATTCGTTCAAGCTTTTGATGAGTTTCCTCGGGACTATACCCATAGATGTCGTTAAACAAAATAATGCTAGCGAGGCCGTCTGGATTAGCTAAATCTAATTGATATTGACTGATTAGACTTTGTTTGGCGATCTCCACTTCAGCATCGCTTACGCCTTCTTCTTTCATTTGCCTCAGTATAGCTAGAGTGCTAGAGATTGCCTGTGAACTATTCTCCGGGGCAGTTTTCATGAATATGGAAAACTGACTATTGTAAAACCCACTCTCAATGTAACTACCGATAGTGTATGTTAAGCCCTGGTTGTAACGAAGCTCCTTTCCTAATCGACTAGATAGGGAGTTACCTCCAAGAATCTCATTCAGCACTTTGGCCGCATAGAAACGATCTAGTGTCCACTCTAAAATGGGATAACCCATAAGAGTCAGTGACTGAGATTGATGAGTAGGAAGCGACTTTCTTAAACGCACTACTCTCTGGGGCATTGAAGCATCTGGCCACTGGGCTACAGGCGGTTCGCCATTAGCTCGCCAGTTGCCAAGAATAGCTTCAAGTTGAGCCTTTACCTGAGAGACATTAAAATCTCCGACTAAGGCAAGCACAGTGGTGTCAGGGCGATAGTGCCGCTGGTAAAATTCAATCACGTCCTCTCGACTAATCGCATTGAGCGTGGCTTCGTTACGAATTTGCCGGAAGGGATGATTTTCTGGATAAATGGCTTCAGCTAACACTTGCTGAGCAATGCTACTTGGATCTTTGGCCGCTGCTTGCACATACGTAAGATAATTTTGGCGGCTAATTTCCAGAGGCTTGTCTGGAAAGATGGCATACTGAAGCGTGTCTGCCACGGTTTCGAGTAGAAGGGGTAAGTCCGCTGCTAAACTTGCTCCATAGATATGGACTCCCTCTGCTGTGCACTCAAACCGAAGTCTTGTACCGCCTCTGTTCTCCAACTCTTGTGGCAGCCAAAATGGACCACTGAGCAAGTTGGTCGCCGTCAAAGCCGCCAGACCTACTTTATCGGGCGGATCGAATTCTTGTCCCGCACGTAGGTACCCCCTAAGGGAAACTGAAGGAGTGCTTGAATCAGGTAACAGCAGCACTTGTAAACCATTGGTCAGGGTAAATTGTTGAGCTACTGGTATAGCGTGTTGCTGGTTAGTTGTTGTTGAGAACGGTGGCAGATACTTGGCTACTTCTGCTGCGGAGAAAGGCTCGGTGAGCCTGAAATCTTCATCCAGATTCCAGGCAACAGTCTGAATATCCCTCACAGTTGCTGTTGTTTGAGTTGCTTCCAACCTGCCTACTTTACGTTTCTGGGAGCTTAAGTATTTTTGGGCGACTCGCTGAACATCATCTGCACTAACTCGATTGACAGCTTCTAAAAAGCGATCTGTATAGCCATAGTCGCCTAAGACTGCCTGATCGTAGCCAATGCCGTAGGCTTGATTAGCAAGAGGACGCTGTCCCAAAATGGTGGAGCCTCGAATTTGCGCTTTGGCTCGATCGAGCTGTTGTATACTCACACCCTCAGTTTGTAAGTGCCTGATGACCTGCTCGACAGCCTGCTCCACGTTGCTTAAGTTTTGCTCCAAATTTGCTGTCGCCCATATCAAGTACCACCCTTCCTCACTCAAGAAAGTTGTTTGTCCGCTTACGCCATTAGCTATCCCTGAGCTTACTAACACTCTGGAGAAAGGAGAGCTGACTCCATAATCAAGGATATAGTTCATAACCACCAAAGCAGGTATATCAGGATGGTTGCGCCCGGGTAAAGGATACATCAACGCTACCGCAGGCACGACACCTGTTCCACGCAAGACGATAGGCGGACGAGACGCTGAGGCGATCAAAGCAGGCGTTTTAGGAGGGGTGGATGCTGGTGGAATAATTATCTCTTCTTTATGAGTGATTTCACTGAAAATGGACTGAATGTCTTCCAGCAAGGCGTCTGTTTGGAAATCACCAACGATCACCAGAGATGCATTTTGGGGTTGGTAATATTGATAATAGAAGTCTCGAACTTGCTCGACAGTGATCTTGGCTAAATCAGCTTCAGTAATTGTTTGACTGTAAAGGCCATGGGGAAACTGGGCCCGAAGCAAAGCACGGTACAGCCTGTAGTAAGGATTACTTTCTTGACCTTGCAATTCAGTCAGCAGAATCTGCTTCTCCTGAGCCAAATCGTCAGCATTGATCAGCGTATTCTGCATTCGGTCAGCTTCTAATATTAGAAGCGCTTTGAGTTTATCGGGGGCTATTGTGTGAATGAAGTGAGTATATTCGTGATTGACAAAAGCATTGAAGTCGCTGCCCAAAGCCGTAAACAATTGACCAAACTGAATTGGACGCTGTAGAGTTCCTCGAAAGAGCATATGCTCAACCAAGTGAGCAATCCCCTTTTGTTCAGGCGCTTCGTCAAGGAAGCCAACTCTATACCAAACCTGTACACTCACGACGGGTGCGGTATGGACCTCTTTAGTCAAAACAGTAAGTCCATCTTCGAGCACTGTTTTGTGAACTTGAGCACTCAGAGAGGGGGAAGTCAGTTGACCTGTATTTTCATTTAAACCGTCTACTTCCGCCAAAAGTAACTCTGAGGCAGAATCTGTATTTTGTTGAGCGACTGTAGGAGTGAGAGCCACCGTAGAAATTTGCGCGCCAGTCAGAACGGCTGCCGACGCAAATATAGCTGTAATACTGGAAAAGACCCTCCTTCTATATCCTTTGGTATTACTCCTGAAGTCAGTTTTTAGCTTAGTTTGATTCATGATTTTATTGCTCTTGAATCAGGTAATTGTTAAGTTCCGAAGAAGGCAAAGTTCTCCTCTTCGCGTCTCCCCCTCCCTCTCTTGTCCCTTCTAGCCCTTGTCCGGCTAACATTGCTGTTCTAGTCTTTTGAGTGCATGCTTGTTTTGCATTGTTAAAGCAATGTTGTTGGTTCTCACCGAAGCGCTAACTGACTCAACTCAACACGAGCAGCCAAATATTCGTAGTAGCAGTACATATCAGTATCGAGGACATCCTGAAAATATCCTTGAGCTTTGGCAGTCTCACCTATCAGCAAATACTGATATCCACTATAGAAAAAAGCCTCAGCCTGCTTACCCTTATTGCTGTCAGCTTGGTTTAGCAACTCTGTCTCAGAAAGTTGACCTAAATGAAACTGCAACAGAGCTAATTCCCATTCTTCTCCCTCAAAATCTGGCATATAGTCTTCCAGGAGTTTTTGAGCTTCCCCATGCTTGCCTATCTGTCGCAAAGCAAGATGATGATGTATCACCGGGTAAACACTTAGATTTGATGGATCATCAAGGTCCATATGCTTTTGATACTCTTGTACTGCATCCTCAAACCTGCCTTGAAGGAAATGAGCAAAAGCTATATTGGCGTGTAAGCCCATGAAGGAGTTATCCCGCCTTAAAGCCTCTCGGTATTCTTGAATTGCCTGCTCGTAGTTTTCTACACGGAGCAATGCCTCCGCTAGTTTTTTATGGCTAAATGCAGTATCAGAAAGTTCGACGGCAATTTTGGCTTCCATGACTGCCAAGTTGTATGAGCCCTGATGAATGTAGAGATTACTTAATCCTCGATGTGCGCTAACATGCCCGGGCGCCAGTCTAATCGCTTCTTTATAGGCCCTAATACCCTCTTTAATCGCCTCATTATCCCAGCCAGTCTCTGACCGATGAATGTTGTCAGTGTAGATGTCACCAAGTAAATCGTAGTTATTGGGGTCATTTGCATTGAGCCTGATGGCTTCCTGAACTTCCAAGAGGGCTAAATCATTTTTGTCCTGGAAGTAGTGAATTCTACCCAACTGATGATGGGCCAGGTAAAAGTCTGGATTAATACTGATGGCTTGTTGAAAAGCGTCAATGGCTTTTTGTTGGTACCTTAGCGAGTCTTCTTCTCCTATTTGTTCAAAGCTGATTCTGTAATACATCTGTCCAGCAATATAAGCAGGCGGAGGAATTTGTTTTAAGTCTTCCGACTCAAGAGAGCTTGACATGAATGCTTGGTAATACTGATCGATTTGCGCAAGCACGGTTTCATCGGCCTGTACAATTGCCTTTTCGCTCAGAAATATATACAACATCATTTGAGCAGGGACAAAGTCTGGTTGTAGACCTACTACCTGCTGAACGCTCTCAATTGCGCGATCCAAATGTCTTATTTCTTGAGTCTCGGCATACTTGGCCATATAGAAAGTACTCAGAAGTAGGTTTTCCTGAACCTCATCAGCATTCTCTCCAAAAGTTTCTTCTATTTGCTCGGACGTGATAGTCGTTTCTACCTGAGCAGCCACCGGTTTCGATCCAACCAGAGCTGGGAAAATTAGCAAAGACCCAGCTAACGTAGAAATCATAATCTTTCGAAAAATTTGTCTACCTGCGATCCTTAACATGGCGTTCTTCCTCCTTGAGCCACTAGACCCTGCAGTTTAGTAGTGCGGAATTTTCTGAATGCCTTGTCATTAAAGAATTCTATTGAAAGTAGGAATTCTTGTTGTTGGGGCTCAATTGAACACTAGTTCCAATGGTTCAGAAGATTTGAGAGCATACTTTGCCATGCTTTCAAATCTCAATGTGAGACACTTAAGTTTTCTGCACCACTAAGGTTTTTGTAGATCCTTCCTAGAGTCAGCTTTAAAGCCTTCCAAAATCTCGATCAAGTCTATGAAGAGATCCGACATTGGTAGTCATTTTTTGTAAAGGATGACTGAAATACTATGTATGCAAGAGATTCAAGCACTAAGGCTTACTTAAAATACCTGAAGTATCCTGACCATTCTCGGTCATCTA
>JAAUYH010025318.1_pt1 | contig 13756 bp, 6 predicted proteins | sample 7278061 | NCBI WGS metagenome assembly JAAUYH01 (sample SAMN14350203, study PRJNA611818) | marine sediment metagenome | isolation source: surface marine sediment (0.6m) | place: French Polynesia: Moorea | collected 2018-08
GCTCAATCCATCAAGTCTACTATTACTGAAGCGGTCTTCCTTGATTTAAGATCAATTACGTTGAGGTTGAGATTGAGAGTTGATGTGGGCTGGTGTTGTTGATAATCAAAGGTGGATGACTAAATCGAATAGCGATTTAGTCATCCACCTTTGATTATCAACAACACCAGCCCACATCAACTATCAATCTCAACCTCAACGTAATTGATCTTAAATCAAGGAAGACCGCTTCAGTAATAGTAGACTTGATGGATTGAGCAATCTACCGTACAAAGTAACCGTTGATGGAACCGACTGCGTCATTAGAGAACCGTCTTCTTTTTCGCCTAAATGTTATTCTTTCAAAGATAATGGTCCCGGGTCTACTACGAAATTGCGGTTTCTATTGCACATGGTCGTATTGTCTGGACGGATGGACCGTTTCCGTGTGGTCCTTTTATCGACTTAAAAATTTTAGATTCAAACTGAAAGGAATGCTCGCAACAAACGAATTTGTCATTGCCGATCGGGGATACAAGGACACAAAATGCACATACGTTTCTTCTAATATGATGTATGTAGACAGACTATTTTCAATTTGCAGAGCTAGGCATGAGATAATTGACAGACGTTTGAAACTATTTAACGTAATTGGGCAGCGCTTCCGACATGATTTATAACTCCACAGTATTTGTTTTCATGCTGTCGTAAATATTACACAGCTAATGTTAGAAAACGATTCACCACTATTCGAGATCCAATAAAAAATCAATTTTTCGTTCCTACCGCTCTCTCCTGTAGACGACACGATCATTTTCAGGCAAATCGGCATTTGATTCATAATTCCTTACCATCCCGAAATACGGTAAAGAAACGTAAAACAGACCGATATGATGAAAAGTCGTTATCCTAATCGTCTGTTAAGTCGTTTATTGGTCATGTTGTACTTGATAAGATGTGTGCAATAACCAGAAAATAATGTAGTTTTATACGAATGAGATGCTCTGCGAATGAGTTAAGTGGCTTACCAAACCAGTGTCATCTATCCAAACTACTTGATTTAAGAATGAATATAATAAATGATAACCTACATTTTCGAGCAATCTCCAGATGTGGCTCAGGAATTCCCACCCATGCTCCTCTAATTTCCACTACCGTATACAGTGCGAAGGTACAGTATCGAGGATAATCTTACCACATGTTGACCTGTTTAACAAGCACCAATCAAAACAAGATGGACAGAGCACCGGGACGGTGCGTATAATGTTAGAGCATATTCAATGTGCGACAACACATATTTGATACGAGCAGCTGTATTTTATCTAAAATATTGACTGAAATTATTTATAGCCCAGTTTGTTTCGGATCAGGTGTCGAAGGCAGTTAGAAATAATGGGTGTAGTACAGGCCTCCTTTTCTATATGGCACATGACGTTCGTGGGATTGCAGTATTTCTATATATTCAGAATTTTAGAAAAATAAATGATAACCCTAAAAACTGACGAACGTCATGTGCCATATAGAAAGGGAAGCCTCTACTGGTAGTGTGCGAAACCTGTTCCAGGTGTCCTAATTTTTTATAGAAATTGTTCAACTACATTTCGCATGCCGTTATGAATTCAAAGTTCGGAGATTGCAAACTCTCGTTTTGGATTATTATAATGCGATGTGGGCCTTTACACAACCACACTACGGTACCGTCCTCACCGGTACAGTACAACGCAGTCACAATAAAGTACCAGTGTCGATCGTCTGTATCAAATCACTGTAATTAGAAATGTTCCAGGTCAAAGTTTATGAGGAACAACTGATGCTTTCTGTTGCGAAATCGTTCGAGCCAGTCTTCAAGTAACAAAGAGCGTATTCAGAGAAAAGTCTACAAACATCCAGCAGCATAGTTCTGGTGTCAACTGAAAACAAATAGCTGGAGTACAGGGTGAGGATCCTATATCTCGACACTGAAAAGGTAAGTGAGCATAAGTTGGGTACTCTACGACTCGTAATCGAACGTACAATGCAATGCTATTGGGCGGAGAGTTGCTTGCATGAAACCAGCAGTCCGCGTACGGTGAAGTAGAATATTTCAATAAAGTAAGTTTGTAAGAGAGGTTGGTCGCCAATGGAGGCGTATCGATAAATAACGAGAATGCAGTCCCGTAGCTTTAATGCGGACCGGTGAAGAAATGAGTGGTGCTCCAAGGCGCAGGGGAAGAAATGCCTTTTGTGTAGATTTTTCTGGTCTTTTTAGAACTGCCTGGTGTAAGCAGAGCTGCGCAATATTCATGGAAGAATAATTGTGGGCCAAGCAGGGTGAAACAGCTGTTGTACCGAAAACCGGCTGTAATGTAAACTACGCCACGCAATCGGGTAGAAATTCCACAACGCGTGGAACTAGTGCATCATACGGGACTGGCGATTCTTCCAAAAATCTCATTCCCAGTGCGACTTTCTAAGCGAGTATTAGTGGCGGCGCATTGTCCCGCCAATCATCTTGCATAAACGAGATACTGGTGGCGGATTGTCGACAAATACCGCTTTCTCCTCAGATACAAGCAGATCGCGCCCCAACTCATCACATTTCCCTCCCACCCGCTCCACGCATTCGCCACACGTCCACTTGACTCGGCTCGACTCCAACCCACCCCCTACTCGACTCCAAGTCAACTCCAAGTCGACCTGACTCGAGCCGACTTCATAAACTGCCATCCCGCGATGGCCGCCAACAACTCGCCTCATATCGCTGCCACAGCCGCCGCCGCCGCGCCAGCCACGGCCCATCAACCGGTGGCGCGCTTGCAACCAATGCCAATATGGCACGACGGCACCACATACGTGGTCGCCGCGCCTCAAGCCGCTGCGACTGCCGCCGCTGTTGCTGCTGCTAATGGACATCCTGGTGCTGCTGCTGCCGCCATCCTTGAACCCGTGAAGAAGCCTCGACCTCGCAAGCCATATACCGCTACCAAGACCCGTGAAATGTGGACACCAGAGGAGCACGCTCGAATGCTCGAAGGCCTCAAGCGTCACAAACGTGATTGGGCCAAGGTCACTAAATTTGTCGGCACTCGCTCAGCCGCACAGGTCCGTAGTCATGCACAAAAATACTTCGACCGCGTGCAACGGAACAAGACCGATGATTATGTGCCGCAAGCCCGTCCTAAGCGTAAGAGCGCCTCCCCTTATCCTCGGAAAATGCGACCGGATGCGACACCCACAATCACTGTTCAACCTCATGCGGCACCACAATACTATCAAATACCTGCTCAACTGGCCCCTATGTACGGTGTTCCACCAGGTGCTTTTATAGCTGCGCCTGGTGCGCAAGTCGCAAGCCCGCAACCGTTCCAGTACACAATGCACCATCCAGCTACCATGTTTGCGCCTCAAGGGATCATCCCGGCCCAGATGTATCAACAACAACTTCATCCACGTCAAGTGCATCCCGTTCAACATGCCTTGCCTGCACGCCCACAATTCCTTGTCGCACATCCGGTAATGGCGCCACCGGCACAAGCACAGCAACAAGCCAGCTCGGTAGCTGCGTCACCAAACATATCCGGCAAACAAACGGTACAACCTGGTGCGGCGGTACCGGCACCGACTGGCACTGCAGTGTACAGCCCGATACCAACGGGGACAATACCTCCGGGCGCAGTCCCGGTGACACGAATTATTCCCTCGTACGTTGGTCATCCATCGCCTCAAATCGGTCAAATCCCGCCACAAGCATTCCCGTCACCAATGTCTGTCGATGGGCGCGGCTACGATGTTCCACCGCGTTCCGACGAGATGATGATGGTGAGCAACCAGCCCACGGTGTTCGCTCCGCACTCGCCATTGACCCCCGCAATCCCTTACGGCGCATCGACGCCGTCGCCGATGGTGCATCTTCCACAACCCACCGTCGCGCAATCGCAAGCCGCGCCCCACATGCCGACACACTCGCATCCGAACGGGCCAGACCCGAACTGCGCAAAGTGCATCGCGCTGAAGCGCTACGGCAATGTGCTGCAGGAGATGGGCGAGATTCACAAGGCGACCAATCAGAAACCTACGCCGGAGCAGCGCAGCACGAAGGAAGTGGACAAGCAGAACCCCGGCACACCCGTGACGCCGGAGCTGGGCACACCGCCTGGCACCTCGCTAGACAGCAAACGCAGGGACGATGGCGGCGTGGTGAGCAAGGCAGCCGCGCCCGAGCCCGAGAAGGCGCCGGCGTCGCCACTCTTGCCCCCGCCGTGCCCGCCCAAGTCGCGCGCCATGGCGCAGGTGTCCGTGCTGCGCATCCCCAAGCCCTACGACGCCGCTCGCCCGCACCACGCGATGGCGAACGACAGCACCAAGCCCTCGGGAAGCACCGGCAGCCTGGCGTCCGTGCTCACCACGGATCGCGACCCCAAGCGCCCGCGTGACGAGTGCGACGTGGTGTCTACCGTCGCGGCGCCCGACGCGAAACGCCTGAAGGCTGGCGAGCCCGCGGCCACGCGCGCCCCGCCCACAAGAGAACAGCGCGAAATGTTCGACGCGGTCAAGTCGCTGCAAATATTAGGCCGCTCGACATCGCCCAACCGCTCAGATTAACGCCTCACGAAACTGACAAACGAAACCGACGCAAAAACTAGGACAGCAAACAAAAACGAGTAGCGGCGTGCTGGATTTTAGGTAGCGCGCGCGTTGTAAAGTGCATGATTACCATTCCTACCTACTGTCCCATACCGTGCATTACGTCTACGAGGGTGCATCGCGCAAGGAGCGAAACGCCCCATCCGCTACGCAATGCCACCCGCTGAGCGGGGCAACGTACAGGAGGCTACAAACGTCACGCGCGACACGGTCACGCCGCGCGTTCAGAGTGATCCACCGAGTCTCGTGAGAACGTCACACTTTTACACACAAGAACGATCAGTTGCCGAACGACGCCATGAGAATCTCCTGAAGCCGTTCCCGCGGCAGTTCCTCGCTCTTTACGAGCTGCGTGATGCCGTGGACGAGCACGAATGCGCGCTCCTGCGGCGTCGCGGTCTCGAGCGGCTTCCGGAACCCGGTCACCGATTCGTCGACTGCGCACTTGGCCGCGTACTGGCTCGCGAACACGTTTTCCCACGACGGCAGTTCGGTCGGCTGTGCCTGTTCCTGCGACGGCCCCGCGACTTGCTGTGTCGACGTGGTGGTCGCCTCGCCGGGCCATCCCGCTGGCGACTCGCCACGCTGCGACAGCCGCAACTTCACTCGTCTTCGCCGCTGTCGATTTCTGGCGAGCCGTCGTTTTCGTTCCTCAGGCGTTTCGTTCGGAGGAGGCTCTTCTCCCAGCGCTTGATGCCGGTGCTGCTGCTGAGTATCATGGTCCTTCACGTCCACGATCTTCCCTGTTGACGAACCATCTGGAAACCTATTCACCCCCGCCGCAGCAGCAGCCGTCCCCGCAACACTAGCCGACGCAGTAGATGGTCCAGCGCCATTCGACTGCGCACGACTCATCTGGCCTGGCACGTTCCGTGCCGCAACTGCTGCCGCCGCGGCTGCCTGCTGTTGCTGAACCGCCTGTTGCTGCTGCTGTAAATCGGTTTGCGATTTCCCTTGCTGTGGCTCCGCCGGCACGATGTCCTCCTCCTCTTCATCATCATTCTTGCCATCTTTCTTCTCCTTGAGTCTACGCCTCCGTTTCCGCTGTCGTTCTCGCGCAAGTCGTCGTTTCCGTTCCGCCGCAGTTTCCTGTGGTTTCACACCCACAACACCGCTCAAACTCGCGGTGCGACTCCTGTCATCGGGAACGACATCGGGGGAGACACCATCGACAGGTTTCGCGGTGTTACCCTCAGCAGGGAAAACGCCAGGGAATGCGTAGGCAGCTCTATCCTCCACGCCACTGGAAGCCGCGGCCGCTGCAGCCGCCACAAGACCATTGGTTGGCACGCGCTGCTGCGACGATTCCTGCCTGGTGGGTGACGAGAGCTGGGCCGAAACCGCCGCCGCGGCGTACATGGCTTGCGGGTGCTGTTGTTGCTGTTGCACGACATTGTTTGCAGGTACCTGTGCTATCTGGACAGGGCGCTCATTGTTGATATAAGCGGCGCCGACGTTGTTGCCAGGTTCTTGTGAAGTAAGATTAAACGAGTAGTTGTCGAGATGTGCAGTCGCCGTGTCATTGCGGGCGAGTTGCTTCCCAAGAAGCGCTTGTGTCTGATTCGTGAACGCGTTTGCATGCTGCTGCTGTACCGCGACTGCCGCATTTCGCGGGCGCTGGTGTATCTGCGCGCCGAGCAGTTGGTCCGACGCTCTCTGAACATATAAATCATTGCCTCGCTTTTCTATTTGCTGTTGCTGTTGTTGCGCAAATCCAAGCGAGTTTTGTTGGTTCCGTCCTATCCCAAGTGCGTTCGCTTGATTCCTCCCCATGTCCAGCGCATTCGCAGGAGTACGACCCATATCCAGCGCGTTCGCTTGATTCCTTCCCATCTCGAGCGCATTCGCCTGAGTCCTTCCCATATCCACTTGAGTACGCCCCATATCAAGCGGGTTCGCCTGGTTCCGACTCATGTCCAGGGCGCTCGCTTGGTTTCGACTCATTTCTAACGCACCAGCTTGGTTTCGGCTCATGTCCAACGCAGTCGCTTGAGTTCGTCCCATGTCCAATGCGCCCGCTTGATTTCGGCTCATGTCGAGCGCACTGGCTTGAGTACGCCCCATGTCCAACGCGTTCGCCTGATTGCGGCTCATGTCCATCGCCCCCGCTTGGTTCCTGCCCATGTCGAGCGCATTTGCTTGATTGCGACCAATATCGATGGAATTCGCTTGGTACCGTTGTTGTCCATACCGATAGTCCTCCTTGCGCGGCGTGTTGTTACGCACGGGGTTGGGATGTCGCACAGCGGCGTTGTTCATGTGTTGTAGTTGGTTAACGACGGGTGCGGACGGTGAACGATGGAACTCGAGGTGGTCCGCGGGGTCGGTACGGCCGTAAAACGAGGTGTGGCCCTCGAGTGTGCGGGTGGGTTGCATCGGCGGCGGTGGTGGTGGTGGTGGCGCCGCACGCTGCGGTTGAGATGTTTGTTGGGAAGCGAAGCCGAGCGCGCCGACGGCAGATTGCGTACGATGTGTCAATTGCCGGCGGTTGTCGACGGCCAGGGACGGAGTTTGACGTTGTCTGGAATTTCGCGCATAGTGTTGCGCGTCGTAATGTGATTGCACGGAGTTGCGCCGCGTAAGTAATTCAGGCTGGGTGTGCGTATGTGCGGCGGCCGCGGCGGCCATGTGGGCGTTGTCGATGAGACTTCTTTGGGTAAGCGCGGCGTGAGTATGCTGCTGCTGTTGCAGTACAGCGTGAGTTTGATGCTGCTGCGTCATCGCGGCGGCAGCATGTGATTGATGCTGTTGAGACATGGCAGCGGCATGTGTCTGTTGCTGCTGCTGTGTTAGGGCGGCGGCGTGAGAATGGTGTTGCTGTGCAAGCGCCACTCGTGAATGTTGTTGGGCTTGTGCTTGTGCTAGTGCTGCGTGCGTATGAGGATGATGCACTAATTGTTGATGTGATTGTTGTTGATGAACTTGAGCTTGTTGTGATAACGACAGCGGGTCTACAACTTGACGATTATTCGTTGAGGTAGTTGGCGTGTTTTCCCGCGCTCGTTTCGCTCTTCTATGTTGATGATGTTGTTGCTGATGATGATTCGCAGTGGGTGGGGGCTGCGGCAACATAGCGGTATGGTTGAGAGCTTGTTGAGGAAACGGAAGTACAGCGGAAGTATTGGGCATTTTGTCAAGTGATAAAATGCCATCGGTAGTATCGTTACGAAAAGTCTCGGAATAGGCGCGTCGTCGCGAAGTTCGTTTGGGCGGTTGTGGCGGTTGTGGTTGTGGTTGTGGCGTCGTAGTAGTGGCAGTGGGATTCAAGTCGGCCAAAGGATCGGAATAGCGTCGCGCAGCATCGGCCGCAGCAGAGCCGGCGACAGCCAGAGCGGCCGCCTGCTGCTGGTGTTCCTTGACACGTTTGCGATGCCGTCGCTGGCGCTCACGCGCCATGCGACGCTTGCGCTCAGCGCGCGTTTCGGGGGGCTGATCTCCCCGTCGCAGCGGCTCTTTCATGTGCGGCAGATGGTTGTTCATACACTTTTACTTCCCAGCGTGAGGTTGGGTGAGTGACGGCTTGAGCGTCACGATAAGAAATGGGGACTTGTGGGGTCCTAAAAATAATGAGTCGGCGCCAAGTTTTATGATAACGCGCGCTGAAATTTAGATATTTTTGCATATGACGGTTATATTGAATTTAGGTAATGGAGTATATTTAACGGAATTAATTTGTGCGTACACCCACTTTTTTCGACGACCCCTCACTCGAGACACCACTCTTGGCAACGAATCTCGTTGCAAAAGCACACGAGCGCTTTGTAATGAAACTGACAATCACATCACCCGTGCGTACTTCACGCACAACATTTGTGTCATGTTCCTTAATGTTTTCGATGAAGAGGCGATGTGAATAGTGATTAGGCTGGATAGGAAACTATTGAGTAGGAAAAGATGAAAAGTGGTTATTCAAGTTGAAAGAGGGCAGTTGTACTCTCAACAGACTACGGTAGGCATTTGTGGAACAAGCGCCTACGTTGGATAGTCATTTACTGTACAAACTACAGTACAGTACATGGGTATAGCACGCCAGTACAGTATCGGTGTATGGTTCGGTAGGGCTATCAATGGTGCAGTATCGAACATGCAAGAAATGAAACGAGCATCGTCGGATCAACAAAATACAAATCCACACACCGCACACGCACGCACACAAAGCTAAACTAAGTTGCGTGGTCGTTGTCGACCACGCCAAATTGTGCAATGGGTGACACAGGTCACACTGTAAGGGACGGTTGGCTTACACTAAATCTCGCATTTTAAGCTCCCAAATCCCAAGATCCAACCCTAGCCAGACTACCGAGGACTAAAACTGGTGCAGTACAATAGTCCAGTAAGCCAATGTTGTGCCGTATCTTTTCGGTTTTACTTGCATTCATCGTTCCATTCAGTATGTCTACCACGTCCGTAATAGTTCAACTCGTTACGGAATTCTTTTCATTTCTAGTTATTGAACTGCATCTCGTGCGTGAGGTGGATGCGGTGGAATTCTGTCCAAAGCTTCCATGTCATTTCGTCATCGTCCTCCAAGTATTTCGATAACCTTTTGTTACTCACTCGATAATTAGGAGAGTGAATCAAATCACCAGATTCTACAGTATTCCTTACCCAACCGACTTTTTTCTCATCGTCGTCGTCGCCGTCGTCATCATTCAACATTCCTACGTGCCTCATTAGATACTGTACTGTACTATATCACACAACCGACTTGCTCTCTGTGTTGCAATCGCCCTTTTGGTTACACAATTATGCAATTCTGTTGCAGTATGGGACATTCAACCAAACTGTATTGAATATTGTGTACTGTACTGTACTATCGAGGGTTCACACTAAATTTTTACAGCGGGACTGTACTCTAATGCCGGTAACCAACAGAAACCTCGTGCCAACCTTCTGTCTCGCACACAAACCTAATTTACCGGGCAGCGGTACTGTGTTGTGAAGTCGTTTACCCCGTCAATTAGGTTACTACAGAAAGAGAAGGTGAGACTACACGTAAAGAATTCATCGGATTACAACAACGAGTGTGACACAAATCCTGCGGTACAGTACTAGTGCTAATGGATGTACTGCACGATACTTTCTAATTTTCAACTTTGTCCCACCGAGTTTCGTTCTTGAATTTGCTGGTACTGTAACAAATGTAAACGTACACACTAGTAGTTCACTTTCGTGTAGTATGCTGCCGTGGCATGTATTCTCGTAGTCACCGTTTCGATGAAACCCAATGTATCTATGCCCTGCCGGTCATTGGCACTTACATCCAGGTTTCTTTCTTGCGAATTGCGCATAACCTTATTTCCTGGTCAGAAAGTGATCGAAATATATTTCTTCCCGCTCTTGTCCTTGAAACAACTCGGTGCGAGCAATCGACGTCGATCTCGTTCATTTCTCGCTCTTCATAGAATCTAGAAATTGACATGAGTCAGGAACACGTGCTGAAACGATGCACAGTGTTGTTGACTTAGAACAGTTCATTCTCAATCAAGATCTATGCATAATTTAACTTAATATTCTCTCAATTAAAATAATTAGATAAATGGTCCATACTGAAATCTAGAAATTGGGCGTAAAGAAGTGGTACAAATAGAATACAGTATCAAAATTTACAATGTTAGTTTGGTAGGTTCCGCTGCCTGTATAAGTACGTTTCACTAAATTTGTCTTATTTTATAAACCTTTAGCAGAAGTAGAAGGTGCGCTTGACGAAACTCTAAATTCTGGTACTCGAAATACTGCTGCAGATTACTTGATGCTTTCCAAATTGCATAATACATCACACAATTTTCAAGCCCCGAAAAATTGTTTTATACCCAGATACGTAATAATTCAATCTTATCGAGACAGATTACATGTCAAAATAAATTTCAATCCCAGTGAGTAACTATTATGGTCATAGCAAGCGAAACAGGGAACTTGAAAATTTAATTAGGATAATCTTCTCTGCATCATACAGTGTACGGTACAGTCTAAGAGTTTACTTCGAACAATACGTAGTATAAAATAATATTTAAACCACTACTGAGAGAACGAGCTAGTTTTATCGGTTTATTTGATCAATTTTGCACCCAGCTCGTTAGCAAGAGGAAATTTCAACCTCTTGTTGTGTCCAGAATAACAGAAAGTAGAAAACGAAGAAATCAATGATTTGTGAGGTGAGTATTGTGTCCTGGGTTTTCTTACTGCGAGAAGGGTCTCAATTGGTTCAGAACGAACCGTCGTTTACTTTAATTTTCTCTTCTTTCATACAATTCTTTCAGCTATCAAGTAGGAAACCGCACTTCATTCAACCATTACAGCAGCTGCAATACCGCTGAATCGAATCTACTGTTATAACTTTGCTAGGAATATGCTTTGAAATCGTAGATTACTTGTGAGTACTTTATTCACGAGTTTTCTGTTATAATTAAGACTTTCAAGTGTCTTCGTGAGTATAGAATACATGAAATAATTTACGAAGTTATTTAGCTCACGTTGCTTCCTAAATATTTATGTACCGAATCTCCATGTCGTTTTTCAGGGTATCGAAATGGTTTAGACTCTGACATCATCTCGGCATGCTAGTTTGAATGACCGACGTCACTTGATGATTTTGAGAGCAACCGTTTTCCATGCAGTATTACATACTACTGAGGACTTTCGCCTCAAGGATTTCTGCTCTCGTACCTTTATCAGCAAAATATAGGGATCATTCATCGTAATTCTAATTTATTTCTTTGACCCGAATGAAGAATGAACACCTGTATTCAAAAACCACATGAGTTAATAGTATTTGAAACAGTAGAATATACTGGAAACCAGAAAATTATCTAAGGATGGAAACCATATTAAAATTCTTAATCAATCGCATCTATCAATATTGCTTCTGCCTAAGTCAGTTTTTCAGGATTCCAGATCAGTACAGACCAAAAACGGTCTGGTGGTGTATCAAGAATCGATCAAGCGGGTTGTCAAACGACGGCATCGATAATCTATTAGCAAAGGACTGAAAAGTATAAAACCTGAAATTGAATAGCTTTTTCTGCAAGGCTTGAGCATTAAAAAGCCTTTAAACTCAATACATGTTTCTGATACTGGAATATCTGTAGGAGATAAAAACTCAAAAGGATTGGACTTCGCTGTTTGAAAAATGAATCAAACGAACAGAATTACAATTTCAACATTAATTCAAAGAATTCTTTACGCTCTTCTATTCGTTGTAGCGTTCGCTATCACTCTTCTGTGTGGCGCTCATTTTTAGGTTATGATTACAATTGCAAAGCTAACGGGAGTTCATATATCATTCTTTCAGTTGATATGCGTTGGATAATGACTGAAAAGATTTGAAATTATTACGTTTAGCAAGCTAACTTGTGAAATAGAAAAACAAAATTATACAGCTAGATTCGTCAAGAAATCTATGTAATTTAAATATGGTAGACTAATTTTGAGAAGATATATCTTTCCTTTTTCAGGGTTTGTGGATAGATAATAGATCAATATTTAATTCTTTGAAGCGTTCCTTTTTATGAAAAGCATTCAAAACTCAAGGCTTTGAGCTCGCTGCCTTATCCAGATTGATTTGCATCTTCTGTGCTATGTTCATGAGGATTTCGGCTGCTGAGCTCCTGGAATTTTTGACATCACTAGTTGCTTCTTATCCACCATCTTATACCTACATTATCCTTCATCTGTCCTCTGCTTTTGTGTTCTCCAACATTCCATCGCCTCACATCACGTTGACCAGAAGTATTTACGATTATGAACCAATGGTATGGATCATTCTGAAAACCAAATGATAAGCCTGCTTCCGAATTCTTTATACTAATGTGTTGTGTGTTCAAACATGCTACTTGGCCTGCACGCGCATATGTCCAATCGCAAGGAGCAAACAAAGCTGTATTTTGAGTATCAATGCTTATATTCACATCAGCTCCTCTTTGAACCGCATCAACTATTGATGCTTTGTTTCCTGCCGCTGTTTTTACTTGTTCATTGTTTTCGAATACCGTTGCCCATCCAGCTTGGAAGCTTTGCCCTTCTGATGTATCAAAGGTAATCACAACATTTAAGAATAGTAGAATTGCACAACAACTCTTCATTTTTTTCACTGCTTTCTGAAGTCGTTATTCATAGAATATACCAGAATTTTCCTTGCTACACTTCAAGATAGAGCAGATGTTCGCAAAACAAAGCAGGGGGGGACTAAAAATAGATAGACTGCTCGAAATCAAAACTTCGATCACTTTAACGCTGCAGAATCATTTCATTCAGAAAAAAATAAAAATATGTTAAATCATACTGAACTCAAAATTGCTTGCCTAGATACGTTACTTAATTGTTGATTGTGTTCCCGTTGCTTATAACTCTTCAGAAATAAATGCAGAAGTAAAAATCAACATGAAATTAAATCGAATAAGACTCAAACGATAGTTACGGACCTCCTTCTGTCTTCGTTCGCCAAATATCGGGTGAAATATGAACCGTCCGGTTTTATTACTAGCAAGCGTCTGATATTAGTTTTAATGCACAGAAAAATTTCGAATTAATCTGCTCTTGATCCTCAATGATGCGCATTCACATGTGACAATGGAGCGACTTTTCGATGAATAGTCTCTATTTATTACACTGTGACAACATATTCTGGCTGATCTCTCTATGAATTCAACAAAATTACAACGTTTATAGGCTCATGGAAGTTGATTAATGAATATTTCTATTTGAGGTCCATGGTCACACGGACTGGTATTCTTTCTGTTCTTACACATCAGCGTTGTGAGTAACGAGATCTGGCCGGAAACGGTATCGCCTGCGAACTTCTTCCTTAAATTCACTTACATCTTCTTCCCTTGTCAAAATCGAAATGAGACTTTTCCTTCTCAAGATTTGCCAGGCGGCTACTTTTAGATCATATATTATTTAGAACCTCCTTATGTTGTTTAGATTACAGTACATCTTTGCACTACCGTCGACGGCTTTAAGTTACGATTTTCGGAATAGTAAACAACAAGTTTGATCACCATTAGGTACCCACTCTTAGGTTTTCCTGTTCAAGGCGTCAGTGCTCAGGGCGCACCATACTGTTGACTGAATGGCTATTGCTGAACGGCTGTGCCCAGGGCGCACCTTCAATATTAGATAGATATTGTTGTGATATTACTTTGCATTGCGGTAC
>JAAUYH010175195.1_pt1 | contig 13756 bp, 10 predicted proteins | sample 7278061 | NCBI WGS metagenome assembly JAAUYH01 (sample SAMN14350203, study PRJNA611818) | marine sediment metagenome | isolation source: surface marine sediment (0.6m) | place: French Polynesia: Moorea | collected 2018-08
CCATCATCTATCTATGTCCGTCAAGCTATTGGAAGGGCGTTCTGAGACCTTCTGTGGAGTCGTATGTCAAATACTTGACAAATCCCATAACTGGGTGGATGGGATGTTATTCACTAGACAGCTTTAGGGATAAGAGTTATGGCAATTCTTGCTTGTGTAGCATGCATTCTCAGTAGAACAGGGTAGAGGGTGCAGGGTGTCGTCAACACAAGTAAACGCCAAAGAAAACCGCTATAACTGCTAGCTTGGAAGTAGAGTTTAGGGAATGGAAATATGGGGAAGTGAATGAGTAAAGGGTGATATCACTTCACCGTCCCACCCATCCACTCATCCACCCATCCACCCATCCACTCTCTATCAAGCAAGGAGAGCTGCCCATGACTACCCAACGCGCGATCGTATTCCTCCTGGTCGTCGGGGGACTGGTATTATTTGCGATGCAGAATGCTTCGCCGCCGCCCCTATCTCTAGTCGTGTTCGGAATACGGACTCAGCCAATGCCGTTGTCGTTTTGGCTGGTAGGGGCGATCGCGTTGGGTGTGATCACCACTTTGCTTATGGTGGGACTACTCAATCTTGTCGCCCCTGACGCCCGATCTAAATCGCCTCGGAAGGGGCGATATCGCGCCGCATCCTACGGCAAAGAAACGTCCTATCGGACAACGCCTGAATCAGAATCTAGCGGGCGTCGTCCCTCAGATTCTCCAAGGGATTCAGTCGGCGCCGCAGCAACCTCTCCATCGTCTCCATCGGGCGGAGCCGACCCACTGGACGCTCAAGATTGGGAAACCTTCAAATCACCGGAACAATGGGATGATTGGGGGCAACGCCCCGACCCGTCAGTCGCCGCCAATACATCGGGTCCGACAGCGTCGAACCGAAATAAGTCAAAACGCCAATCCAGACGCGAGAAGGAGCAATATGCAGCCGAAGAATCCTATGAAGAGATTGCAGGGGGGTGGGACGGTTATGAAGAGAATGCCTACAAAGAGTCTGCCTATTCGCCTAGGGGCGGTAGTTCTGTAGAGGATGCGTTGGATGACATTGCAGCTGGCTGGGATGACTATGATGACGTCTATGGAGACGCTGAAGCTACTCCCCCGCCGCCGCCCAAAGACTACGAAGCCCAGCAATCGCCTAAAACGGTTTACCGTTCAGGCTCCCTTTACTCCTATAGCTATGACAAATCTGAGGCCTCTGAGTCGGGCAGAGATAAAGACGCTGACTCCTTCGATGAGCTAGAGGATGAAATTGATCTGAGGGATGAGCTTGAATATGAAGACTATCCCACTGAGTCAGAAAGACCCACGGATAATCGAAAACCTTCATCCGGCCCAGGTCCCGGTAGAGTCGGTCCTGATGGAGTATACGAAGCGGATTACCGAGTGATCATCCCCCCGGTGCGAAATTTGGAGGATGAAGATGATTGGGAAGGGCGATAAGGTACTTTCTATTCCCCATTGCCGGTAAGCTAAAAGCTGATTGAAAGCGAATGGCTAACTGTGACAAATTTGCTCAGAGGGACGAATCTCTACCTAATCGGCATGATGGGGTCCGGTAAAACTACATTAGGGCGTATATTGGCGTCGGAGCTGGACTATCGCTTTGTGGATACGGATGAGGTAATCGAACAAACCGCTAAAAAAACGATCAACCAGATTTTTGCAGAGGAGGGAGAGGAGGCTTTTCGTCAGCTCGAAACCCAGGTCCTCAGTCAACTATCCGCCTATACTCGATTAGTGATTGCTACGGGCGGCGGCATGATCTTGAAGCGCCAGAATTGGAGCTACTTGCATTACGGGATTGTGGTTTGGTTAGATGTGTCGGCCGATCAACTGCAGGCTCGCTTGGAGGGAGACACCAGTCGTCCTTTGCTCGATTCCAATAACCTTCGCAGTAAGCTGGAGACTCTACTAGCGCAACGGCGACACCTGTACGCTCAAGCGGATGTGCGCATGACAGTAACCCCTGAGGAAACCCCCACGGCGATCGCGATCCGCACTTTAGCTGAACTGAGTCAGGTAGTTACCCCAGAAACCGCTCCGACTCCAAGGCATGACTGATACACTACTACTCAAATTCAAAACTACTCAAATTCACGCAATAGGGTTCAATGTTCCATGCTTAATGAAAGTGAATACTTTCGGGAGGCGGAAGCCACGCGGGTAAGGGTATTAAGCGAAGCCCTGCCATACATCCAGCAATTTCGAGGGCGTACGGTGGTGGTCAAATATGGGGGCGCCGCCATGAAGGATAGCAACCTCAAGGCCAAAGTGGTGCGAGACATTGTCTTTATGGCCTGTGTCGGTATTCGTCCGGTGGTGGTGCATGGCGGCGGCCCTGAAATTAACACTTGGTTAGGCAAATTGGGAATTGAGCCCCAGTTCAAAGATGGATTACGGGTGACAGACGCCCCCACCATGGACGTGGTGGAGATGGTGCTGGTGGGCCGGGTGAATAAGGAACTGGTGTCTCTGATTAATCAAGCTGGGGGAAACGCCGTCGGCATCTGCGGTAAAGACGGCAACCTGATTACCGCCCGTCATCAAGGCATTGAGGGAGTGGGCTTTGTGGGCGATGTGAGCAATATCAACCCGGGGATTCTCAACTCGCTAGTGGAAACGGGGTATGTGCCCATTGTCTCCAGTGTGGCGGCGGATGAGACCGGACAAGCCTACAACATCAATGCCGATACAGCGGCGGGGGAAATCGCCGCCGCCATTGGGGCAGAGAAGCTTATTTTACTGACGGATACGACGGGTATCTTGCGGGATTACCATGATCCCTCCACGCTGATTGACAGGCTGGATATTCAAAAAGCGCGCGAATTAATCGATCAAGGCGTCGTAGCGGGGGGCATGATTCCGAAAGTAAATTGCTGTGTGCGATCGCTGGCCCAAGGCGTCCGCACCGCCACCATTCTAGACGGCCGTATTCCCCACGCCTTGCTGCTGGAAATTTTTACTGACTCTGGCATTGGCTCAATGATTGTAGCCTCTGAGTTTAGTGCTTAGTATTCCTAGAATTTGTGGTAATTGAGCGCTAGCCGCTAGGGACTGTGAATATTGGGTGCGGTTTCATTTTTTCTCCCCAGAATTTGAGCTGGCCATCGATACCTGACGTTATGCGCTTTCCCGGGGGGCATTCTGAGCCTGGATATGGTTAGATAGTCTAGGCTGCTTGTGAGAAGGGATAAGTTCCCACCCCCAGTCAGCGCCCCCGAGGTTATGGTTGTTGACAGGTTCCTTATCAAACATGAAGTCTCTTGGAAGACATATTCTAGTTGAGTTTCATCGATGCTCCACTGAAATTCTCAACGACGTCCCCCGAATTGAAGCCAGCATGCTGGAGGCCGCCAAAGAAGCTGGCGCAACAATTATTAGTTCGGTTTTTCACCACTTTTCTCCTTTTGGCGTTTCCGGTGTTGTCGTAATCCAGGAAAGTCACCTCGCCATCCACACTTGGCCAGAATATCGGTATGCCGCAGTGGACCTCTTTACCTGCGGATATTCCGTCAATCCCTGGATTTCCTATGACGTCCTTAAGCACGCCTTTCAAGCCGAGCATGGCTCCGCCATAGAACTCAATCGAGGACAGCTAGAGCTACTACAGCGATCAGACATTGCCCTAGACGAACTCCGAGAGACTGCAACCAACCATTTAGTCGTGCCCAAATTTAGCCGCAGTGTTTGGTTCACCGACCGGAACGAAAATATCGCCCTCTCCATTCGACACAAAGGAGACCGGGTATTTCGAGAAAAATCCGCCTATCAAACCGTCGAAATCTTCGATACTTTTGAGTACGGCAAGATGCTGACGGTGGACAACATGGTGATGTGTAGTGAGAAGGATGAAAACGCCTATCACGAAATGATCATCCATGTGCCCATGCTGACCCATCCAGACGTTCGGGATGTGCTGGTGATTGGGGGAGGGGATGGCGGCAGCGTTCGAGAAATTCTCCGCCATCCGAAAGTGGAAACGGTCACAATGGTGGAAATTGATGAAGTGGTTGTCAAGGCGTCGAGAAAATTTCTACCCACCTTATCTTTGGCCCTGGATGATCCTAAATTGAATCTTATTATCGATGATGGAATCCAGTACGTTGCAGACGCCCCGGATGACTCCTTTGACTTAATTGTGGTGGATTCTTCCGATCCAGTAGGGCCTTCTGAGGGCCTCTTTAGCCGACAATTTTATGAGCAAGTTTACCGCTGTCTGCGTCCAGGAGGAGTGATGACCGCCCAAAGCGAATCACCCCGTTTCAACCAAGCCGCCTTTGTGGATCTCAATCGTTGCTTAAAGCAGATTTTCCAGCCAGATAACGTATATTGCTATCTCGCGTTTATTCCCACCTATCCGACAGGGATGTGGAGCTTTGCATATTGCTCAAAAGATGGACCTGATCCGTTAAAGGATCTCGACGATCAGCGGTCAGAGGCCTTTGCTCAGTCTCATGATTTGCAATACTACAATTCGGGCATTCACCAGGCAGCGTTTCATCTGCCAACGTTTATCAAAACTATGCTCAATGTCCAGCCGGGAAGAAATTATTCAAACGTTTGATCCCAGTGGTGTGGGCGTCAACAATTCTAATTTGTTTGGGTTGCCGTTTGATTTGACGACCGCCCATATCATTGTGTTAAGCATTCCTTGGGAGGTTACGGTTTCCTATCATGCCGGAACCGCTCAAGGACCCAACTCGATTTTGCAGGCGTCTCCCCAGCTTGATCTCTATGATTTTGACAATCCGGAGGGCTGGAAGCAGGGGATCTTTATGCCCCAGATACCGGCTTTTATTGAGGCCAAAAACAACGAGTTAAGACCCCAAGCCTTAAACATCATTGCCTGTGTAGAAAGGGGCGATCGCATCGAGAATCATCCCGATTTGAAGCAACACCTGGAGCACATCAACGCGGAGGGGCGAGTCCTCAATCAGTGGGTATATGACCAAACTCGGGAGTTATTGCAGCAAGGCAAACGAGTGGGGGTCATCGGCGGCGACCATAGTGTACCGCTAGGATACATTCAAGCCCTAGCGACGCAATACCCCGACTTCGGCATTTTGCAAATCGACGCCCATGCCGACTTACGCCTCGCCTACCAGGGGTTTGAGTTCTCCCACGCCTCCATCATGCGGAATGTATTGCAGATACCCCAGGTTTCAAAGTTAGTACAAGTGGGGGTGCGCGATGTTTGTCAGGCGGAAGTGGCGCTGGTTGAAGAATCCGAGGGCAGAATCTCGGCCTACTATGACGCTCGCCTAAAACAACAACGCTATGCTGGGCGTTCGTGGCTCGATCTGTGCCGCGCCATAGTCAACGACCTTCCCCAGTATGTCTATGTCAGCTTCGATGTAGATGGCCTGGATCCTAAACTCTGTCCGAATACGGGCACCCCAGTGCCTGGGGGATTAGAGCTGGAAGAAGTGTTCTGCCTGTTTCGAGAAGTAATCAATAGCGGCAGGACGCTGGTTGGGTTTGACGTTTGCGAAGTGGGTCAGGCGGAATGGGACGGCAATGTTGGGGCCAGAGCGGTTTATAAGCTGTGCAATTTGATCGGCCTCTGTTTAGAAACATGAGATTAGTAGAGAGGGGTTAGTTGGAATCGAACACGGTGAAAAGGCGTAAAGAAGGGGCGGATTTTTTACGTAAGCGCAACCATTTCAGCCTTCTTAACCTGCTGGGCTAGCCAATCAGAAAACAAATCTGAAAGGATTTGAGAGCGAAACTGATCAGTTAATTCTGGTTGAATAATTTCTTCAACCAAAATCAGATGCGCTTTCTGGTTGATCACAATGGGTTTGAGCAGTTGGGGCGGTTTAGCGGCGAAGATAGCCGCTGACATTTCTGGCCTCAGATCTTTGCGGCGCAATAACCCTCGATATCCTCCAGTGCGCCGCAGTTCTGGCTCCTGAATATATTGATGGGCTGCTTCCCAAAAGCTGATCTCACCCTCTTCGAGGGCGTAAAACAGTTCCATCGCCAGATCCTGATCGGCTAAGACGATTTCGTACATGACCACCTGCACATAATCGAGCTGATGCTCAACCCAAAAGGGGTTAACTTTGTCGGCAAAAAGATGTTGAGCTAACTTTTTAGAGAGTAATTTGGCGTGAATCAATTCTTCAAAATCGTCTAAGGATAACTGATGTTTTTTCAGCCATGCCCAGGTTGCCTCCTCACTTTCGAGATCATGACTGAATCGAAACTTGTCTGCGGCTTGCTGCAATTCACTCAGTTCGGGGTTAATGCCCTCCACCTCTGCTGTCTTTGCAACAATTTGACGAGCCGCAATCGCATCCGCGATAGCAGGAATTTGACAGGATAATTTGACCTGATGAATCATGTCATCCAGGGAAATGGAATATCCTTGCAACATTTTTAGTAACCTGTTTTGTTTTAGTAAACTGTCAATTGATGAATTAAAGTGGGTTTTCTAGAGTTCTAATCCGCCTTTTTGCAACTTCTTAAATGGATCGAGGAAGAAGTCAATCACCCGACGCTGACGGATAACCACCTCTGCTGTGGCTGTCTGGCCTGGGGTCAAGGCGATTCGTTGACGTGGCGTTTGGATATACGGCTGAGCCAGCTCAATTTCCAGTTCAAAAATTTCTCGTTGACTTTGACCCGTTTGCAAAATTTTGGAATCCGGTGAGATCCGACTCAGGCGTCCCTCCACAACTCCGTAGTCCTGAAAAGGATAGGCGTCAAACTTAATCTTGACCGGCAACCCTACCTGGAGAAATCCACTCTCTTTGCTGTCCATCTGCGCCCGCAGTAAAAGCGGAGCATCCGTGGGGGCAATCTGAGCAATCATCTGACTGGGTTGGACGACGGCTCCGGCATTGTGGACGAATAACTGAAAAATCACGCCATCTTTGGGGGCATAGAGTACACGTTGCCGCCACTGAAATTGCAGTGCCTCAATCTGGTTCTGGGTTTGGGCGATCGCCGCCTTTAAATCAGTCATTTGAACCTGGAGCTCTTTGAGCTGTCTCTCAACCGCGATCGCGGTTAGCTCCCCTTCACGCAGAACTCTTTCGTAGGCGCTTTGCTGTTTTTGGAGTTCGGACTGAGATTGGTGTTGGTCTAAGTGGATTTGTTCCAACTGCTGTTGGCTTTCAATCAGTGAGCGTTCCGCTTCATCTACTCGAATGGCGGCGATCGCGCCCGCTTGTTGAACCCGACGGAAGCGTTGTAGAGTGCTCTGATCCATCGCTAGGATTTCCGCCGCCATATTAGACGCTGCTTGATGAAAATCCAGTTGTTGCTGAGTTTGATGAATTTGTGTCAGTTGTTCGGTAGCTAGGGCTTGACTCTGCAGTCGCTGAGTTCGGAGAGTCGTTTCTAGCTGATTTTTCAGTAGTTGCAACTGGGTTAACTGATTCTGCTGACCGGCCAATTTTGCCTGAGCTTGCTGTAAGTCACTGTGAATAATCTCTGATTCTAACTCCAGTAAACGCTGGCCAGCCTTAACTGATTCCCCCTCCTCTACATTAATTGCGGCGACGGTTCCGGCAACGGGGGCGTCAAGCTGAATGGTTTTCCCCTTAGGCTCCAAACGTCCTCGAGCGCTCCCGGTTTGATCAACCTTGGACAGCATGGCCCAGGGGAGGGTAATGGCGGTAAAGAAGACCAACAGGTAGATCACTCCCCGACTCCAAACCTGGGGCAAAGTGTCAATCAACTCATGAGTAGCGCCAGACCAATCATCCTGAGATGCTTCCAAGGGATGGGAGGGACCGGGGGGCTGGAGCTGGTTTGAGTGAATCAAGTCCGGCGGCGGCGCCAATGGATTCGGATCATTGGGATTATGGCCGTTTTGACTAATCAAATCTTGAGCAGTGGGTGTTTTTGGCATGGTTGCTACCCGTTGAACTCAGCGATTAAGAGGCTGACGGTTGTTTTTCAATTGAAGCTCAAACTCTTCGAGCCGACCTTGGCGACGATTGTTGAGAGAATTACCCTGCAACAGCCAATTGCTGCTGATTCAGGTAGAAATATTGCCCCCGCTTGGCCATTAATTCGGTGTGGGTTCCCCTTTCAACTAACACACCCCTATCCAGCACCAATATCAGATCAGCATTGCAAACTGTAGAGAGGCGATGGGCGATCACTAGCGTTGTTCGACCTTGGAGAATGGTGTTTAGATTGGTCTGAATGATTTGCTCTGACTCGGCGTCGAGGTTGCTGGTAGCTTCATCAAGAATCAGCAATCGGGGATTCCCCATCAGGGCGCGGGCGATCGCGAGGCGCTGCCGCTGACCGCCCGATAATAGTCCGCCGCCTTCCCCAATCTGGGTGTCATATTTCATCGGTAAGGCTTGGATAAACTGATCGGCGCCTGCCTGTCGAGCCGCTGAGCGAATCTCTTCCAGTGTGGCGTTTGGACAAGCAACGCTAATGTTTTCACGAATGCTGCCGCCGAATAAAAAGGTCTTTTGCTCGACCACGCCAATTTGCCGCCGCAGAGATCGCAGCGAAATCCGGTTCACCTCCCGACCATCGATCCAGATCTTCCCCTCGGTCACCGGATAAAGACCCAAAATCAGCTTGGAGATCGTTGTCTTCCCAGATCCGCTGCGACCGACAATGGCCACCGTTTGTCCAGGCTGGATCTCGAAGCTGAGGTTTTCTAGGGTATTGATTTCGGCTTCAGGATGATACCGGAAGGTGACCTGTTCAAAGCGAATGCGGCCTTGCAAAGTCGGTAGGGACGGAAAAGAGGCGAGGGTATCCTCTTCCGGTTCGGCGTCAATCACATCGTTGATCCGTTCCATTGCAATGCTCACGTCCTGAAATTCATTCCACAGCGAAAGCATGTGTCGGAAGGGACGAATCACATTGCTGAGCAACATATTAAACGCAACCAGTTGGCCAATGGTCAGTTGATCGTGAATTACCTGCCACACGCCAAACAGCAGTAACCCTCTCTTGGCAAGGGTTTCAATGGTTGTGCTAAAAGTTCTGAGCTGGTGACGAAGGATTTGACCCGAGAAGTTCTTTCTAATCGACTGGTTTAACAGATCTTCCCAACGCCAGCGGACTGTTGGCTCAATTCCCATGGCTTTGATGGCTCCAATTCCGCTGAGCGCTTCGATGAGATATCGCCCCTCGACTGTTTTGGCATTAAAAATTTCTCGCGAGATCTGCCGCAGTAAAGGGGCGGCGATCAGAGCTAATAAGGTAAATACAGGAACAATCACTAACGCCAGCAGAGCCATCTGCCAGCTATACCAGAACATTAACCCGACATAGACAAACACAGCCATTAAGTCGAGCACGGTGGTTAAGGCTTCGCCCGTTAAGAAGTCCCTGATCTTCCGACTTTCTCGAACCCGTGAGGTAATATCTCCGACGTAACGAGACTCAAAGAACGAGAGGGGCAATCGCAAGGTATGGTTAATAAACCCGATGATTAACGACAGATCGAGTCTATTGGCGGTGTGATAGATCAGATATCGCCGCAGGGCGGACATCGCCACCCTGAACAAGCTAAAGAGCAGCAAACCGATCCCAACCGCTGTTAGCGTCAGCGTACTGCGCTGTACAACTACGCGGTCCAACAGTAACTGGGTAAACAGTGGTGTGAAGAGCCCGAAGATCTGAATCATAATCGAAGCAAACACAATCTCAAGCAGAATGACCCAGTGCGGTTTCACGAGTTTGAAAAACTTCCAGATGTTCTGCTTGGCTTCAGGCGCCTGCTGAAAAAAGGCGGTGGGTTGCAACAATAAGGTATAGCCAGCCCAACCCGCTTGAAAGGCTTCATGGCTAAGGGACCGCTGGCCCATGGCGGGATCGGCGACAATGACGCGATTATGGGTCACTTGATAGACCACGATGTAGTGATTTCCCTGCCAATGGACAATGGCGGGCAACGGTTGTCTGGCTAAACTATTGAGATCAGCTTTGACCGGCCGGTGAGAAAATCCAATGGTTTCTGCCGCTGTTATTAAACCCCGAAGTGAGGAACCGTCGCGGTTGACATTAGCCACACTCCGCAGTTGATTGACGCTAAAGCGCTTACCCCAGTAGCGTCCCACCATCACCAGGCAAGCAACCCCGCAATCAGAGGCGCTTTGTTGCTCAAAAAACGGATAATGTCCGCTTACGCGCCGCCACCAGTGACCCACTTTCACTATGGGAGTTGGGAAATAAGCTCGACCAACGGTTTGCTTAGCGTGCGACCGTGAGGTGGGCTCAAACAAGGGATAGGACGATTCCAGTGTTGAGGACGGCTCAACACTGGAATCGTCTGATTGGCTGACTTCAGCTGAGTCAGAGCGCAACAATTGATCCCGCACGACTGCTTGGTGATGCAAATGGTCCCGAACCGAGGCGTATTTATGGATCAGGGTTTGCAAACACTCCTGATTAAGATAGGCAAGTTTCAGATTCTGAGAAGCTCTAGCCGAGTAAGATTGAAAGTCCTCCTCTGGAAATAAAGTGAGTGCACCAAATGAAGAGCCCGTTTGGAGGGACGTAATTAATGTATCAGCCCCATCAATCAGCCTAACTTTACCGGCCAAGATCAGGTAAAGGCCAGGGGAAGCTTCTGATGATCGCCAGAACCGTTTGCCTACCGTAGGGTCTAGGATCTGAATCTGGTTCAAGCAGTGTGACAATTCCTGATCTGAAAGAGGCTGGCCTAGAGTTTGGGCAAGCTGTCGGCCTAACTGATGTTGTGAAATAACCATTTCATACCTTCAATCCCAAAAGAAAATGATTAAAGAGTTTTTACAAAAATGAGCGGCATAGCGGCTGGACATCAACAAAAGTCGCTGTAGGACTTTGTATCGTCAGGGTTATTGATGTACGTCTACTGAACTGTTGAAATTGGATGGCTCAAGAAAATCTGGCGACGAAGTTGATCGGAGATCACCAATCGTAATGCCAGCCCTTCTTTGACTCAGCGGTTCAGATGGCGCTGTTTTTTGTTTTTTAAGTTTCGGTTGGGTAGAAAGCCCCATCTGCTTGAGCAGACGGTTGACATGGCGACCGCTCACTTCAATGCCAAGCTCTTTGGCCAAATGCTTACTTAACCACTGGGCTGTCCACCGTTGAAAGGGATAGCCATAGTCTCTGGGGCTCTGGTTGACCAGGTTTTGCAACCGCTCAAGATATTGGTCATTAATTGTCTTTGGTCGGCCCAAAGGATGGCTTTTCCATTTATACACCTCTCCGGCTTCGGCAACCGCCATCCAGTACCGCGCCGTTTCCTGAGCGCATCCTAAAGCCGCGCAGATTTCTGCTTGAGATTGACCCATCACGGCGCGCTGCATGATTTCAATCCGACGACGATATTCTGGGCCTAAATCTGCCGGTAAGCTCTCCAACAAGAGGTTGAGTGCTAAAGGCATTAATTTCCTATCCTGTTTTTCCAAAACGCACCCCCTTTTCATCGGTTCAATTAATTCACTTAAGTTCGATTGAGGCTTTTTTAAGTTTCATCAAGCTTGCGTATTCAAAAGACCAAAGTGATATATTTCAGTCTTTAATAGATTTAATTTATCTGGTGGTAGAAATAAGTCTGTTATTACTACAGGGTTTAATCATGAGAAATATTGAAGTTTTCTCACTGAGATTAATTATTGGTTGACTGTGCCTCGAAAAAAAATAAAGTTAATACAAAGTTAATATAAGGTTAATACAAAGTTGATATTGAAATTCAGATAGAATTCACGAAAAAGACTGTTTTTATATGGCAATCCTAGATGATTTGTGAATACAAACAGTTTTTTACAGCCTTGCAATCCCTACTTGGCGATAATCCCTGTTCCCTGGGATTTAGGACTGATTTAGGACTGTTAGGGGAATCCTAGATGATTTGTGAATACAAGTTTGTGAATACAAGCAGTTTTTTACAGTCTTTCAATCCCTACTTGGTAATAATTCCGTTTCATAGGGTGGACGGCTAATTCAGAGCTGCCATCACAGTCAAAAAAGCTACTTTCATAATGGATTACTTGGACAAAGTAAGCAAGAATTTAAACAGTTTTTCTGTATGAAAGGGGGGCTTGCATAAAGTGATAATTTATACTTTTATGAAGCCTCTTAGACATTCGACTCTCAGCTAGACTGGGCCAATTCTACTCTGAGCGGGCGTTCAAAAATAATAACTTCATACTTTAGCTTTGTGTGGTGCTTTCAGGCGATTGACTTCCCCCTGAAGTTATTTCTTTACGGTTTCTTAGGTAAGCAGAAGACAGAAGATCTCCCTCCTTCCACCTTCTGCTTTATTCCGAGTTTCTGTCTTAGATTGGCAGACTATGAAATCGTAATGATTTGCGAATTCGGCGTGTAATTTAAGCCGGGAAAATCCGGTGAGATAGGAATACAGAATACAAGAGGCAGAAGTCAGTCAGGAGCTGTATTCTGTCTCCTGACTCCTGCATTCCGCCCTAGGGAAAATTTCCCGCTTTAAGTTATAAGCCGCGAATTCTTAATGAAGACATAATTCCTGTATTTATGTCCGACAGTTATGTCTAAAAAAAGAAGCTCAGAAGCTTGAATTGGCTCAATTATCCGATATAAAGTGGAGCCATGATTAGATGCCAAAACTAATCTCAAAAACCAACAATTCTAAGGAGACTTTGACAATGGCTAACATTAAAATCTCTAATTTAAAGCCCGCAGGTTCTGCTCTGTTTTCTGATTCCGAAAGCTTCATGGGCTCCATGAGAGATGTGTCGGAAGATGAACTTAAGATTACAGGCGGCGGGGGGAAGAGGGCTAAGAAATATGATGATGATTGCGATGACGATAAAAGCAGCAGCAGCAGCAGCAGCTGCAGCAGCAGTTCTAGCTGACCTTTCCCCTGTTACTTTTGATAAGTCCTGACAGTATTTAGGGATATGCTTTCGATTATAGGCACTTGGGAGGTTGTAGTGTTTTTTTAAGGTATTGTACAGGGCTTTGATTAATGATGAATCGGGTTTTTATCATCGGTGTATTGTCGATGTTAAAAACCCTGTTTTTATTACATTTGGAATTACTCACACTATAGAAAGTGAGCTTTATTGAGTCATGCTCAAGGGAATTCTGAAGTATGGTATTTTTACTAAGCTCCCACAATGTTTTTGAGTATCTAATTGAGCAGGAGATCTGTGACCCCAAGGAGCCATATCCCAGCCAGATTAGCCCCAAAGAGTGTAAAAACTTTAATTTACTGGTCAGTTTCGCCAATGGCCGTCATCTGTTGGTTAAGCAAGAGCGTCATGATAGTCAAGGGAACACCCATGGCGAATTTTGGAACGAATGGCGAATTCAGCAGTTTTTACAAACGTTTCCAGCGCTGAGCCCCATTCGTTCGCTGATATCGGAGGCGATTCATTTTGATCCGAGTCGTTCAATTATTGTTCTCAATTATCTCAATGACTATTGCGACTTAGCCGATTTCTACTACAAAGAGCAACGCTTTCCCACGGCGATCTCGGCTGCCGTCGGGGCGATGCTAGCGACAATTCATCGCACTACGCTAGAGCAGCAGGCTTACCAAGACTGCTTAAATCAGAATGGTCGAGAGACGCCCATTGACAAAGCGCCTAACTTACTTCGGGGGCTAGAGAGAATTGGGCCTGAGATTTTTGGTCGGGTTTGCGCCGATGGGCTGGAGTTCTTTAGACTCTATCAGTGCTATGAGAGCCTGGGGCAGGCGATCTCAGAACTCAATGCGGCTTGGTCGCCCTGCTGTTTGATCCACTATGACCTGAGGCTAAGCAATCTCTTGCTACACCTTGAGTGGGAGCAAG